>Ga0210396_10001371_pt1 | contig 26776 bp, 20 predicted proteins | sample IncBWH17OmetaG_FD_155466 | JGI IMG/M metagenome (GOLD analysis project Ga0210396, IMG submission 155466) | Forest soil microbial communities from Barre Woods Harvard Forest LTER site, Petersham, Massachusetts, United States - Inc-BW-H-17-O ... | reverse complement strand
GCCGTCGAAGTGCTGACCATGCCCGGTGGTGTAAGCCTGGTCCGCACCGCCCGTAGCGCCGACGCCACAGTGATCGGCGCGGCGCTGTTGGCTTCGGCGCGCGATGTCGAAGACGACCGGCGGCTGCGCGATTTGCGCAAGGCCAACAACGTCAGCGCGATCCTGCACTCCGGTTACCCGGTGCGCTTCTGGGACAAGGACCTTGGCCCGGACGAACCCCATCTGTTCGACGCGGTGAACCTACGTGATCTGACGCCACAGCCCGGCGGGGCGCTGCGCACAGCCGGATTCGACGACGCCGTGTTCGATATCAGCGCCGACGGCCGATTCCTGGTGACGACCTGGCGGGTCACCGGGCCCGAAGCCACCGAGCGCTGGGTGCTGCTGCGAGTCGACCTGGCCTCTGGGGAACGCCGCGTGATTGCGGACGATCCGGACGCCGACCTCGATCATCCCGCGATCTCGCCAGACGGGTCGGCGGTCGCATTCACCCGGGAAACCATCACCACGCCAGACCGTGCTCCTCGAATGACGCTGCAATACCTGCGATTCGGTGACCAACCGGTATCGGTGGCCGAAACGTGGGATCGTCGGCCGACCTCGCTGACCTGGTCGAGCGATGGCACCTCGCTGATTGTCACGGCCGATCAGGGCGGCCGGGCCCCGGTATTCCTCGTCGAGTTGTCGACATCGACGGTTACGCAGCTCACCGATGACGACTTCGCCTACACGGACGTTGTCGCCGCGCCGGGCGGTGTGTTGTATGCGTTGCGCAGTTCCTATGCGGCACCGCCGCATCCGGTGCGGATCGACCCCGGCGGCGCTATCACCGGGCTGCCATGCATCGACTTGCCAACGCTGCCAGGAACATTGACCGATGTTACCGCCGCCGCAGCTGATGGAGCCCGGGTGCGATCGTGGTTGGTGCTGCCGGAGGACACCGCGCCCGCGCCACTGGTGTTGTGGATCCACGGCGGCCCGCTGGGCAGTTGGAACAGCTGGTCATGGCGATGGAACCCATGGCTGCTGGTCGCGCAGGGATATGCGGTGCTGCTGCCGGATCCGGCCCTTTCGACCGGCTACGGCCAGGAATTCATCCAGCGCGGTTGGGGAGCGTGGGGCGGACCGCCGTTCGACGACTTGATGGCCGCCACCGACGCGGCGTGCGATCACCCGCGCATCGATGCGACCCGCGTTGCCGCAATGGGCGGCTCGTTCGGTGGCTACATGGCCAACTGGATGGCCGGCCACACGAACCGGTTCGCCGCGATCGTGACCCACGCCAGCCTGTGGGCGCTGGACCAATTCAGTCCGACAACCGACCACGCCTACTACTGGCGCCGCGAGATGACGCCGGAGATGACCATTGCCAACTCACCGCATCAGTTCGTCGACCGAATCAGCACGCCGATGCTGGTCATCCACGGTGACAAGGACTACCGCGTGCCGATCGGCGAGGGCCTGCGGCTGTGGTACCAGCTGCTGGCCGAGTCAGCGCTGCCGGCCGGCGAGGATGGCAGCAGCCCGCACCGGTTCCTGTACTTCCCGTCAGAAAGCCACTGGGTGGCCGCGCCGCAGCACGCGAAGATCTGGTACCAGGTGGTGATCGCCTTTCTGGCCGAACATGTCCTGGGGGAGAGCGCCGAGTTGCCCGAGATGCTCGGAGTACCGTCGCGCCTGTGACCGAGACGCGCGAATACGACATCGTCTTGTACGGGGCAACCGGCTTCGTGGGCAAGCTGACCGCCGAATACCTGGCCCGTGCCGGTGGAGGCGCACGGATCGCGCTGGCCGGCCGGTCGATCGAACGCCTGCTCGCGATCCGGGAAAGCTTGGGGGAGTCGGCCCAGTCCTGGCCTGTTCTGGTCGCGGATGCCTCATCCCCGCCGACGCTGGACGCGATGGCCGCCCAGACCCGGGTAGTCGTCACCACCGTCGGGCCCTACACCCGATACGGGCTGCCGCTGGTCGGGGCATGCGCGGCGGCGGGCACCGATTACGCCGACCTGACCGGCGAGCCGCCGTTCGCTCGCAACAGCATCGACCTGTACCACAAGCAGGCGCTCGACACCGGAGCGCGGATCGTGCACGCGTGTGGATTCGACTCGATCCCTTCGGATCTCACTGTGTATGCGCTGTATCTCAGGGCACGTGAAGACGGCTCCGGCGAGCTCGCCCGCACCGACTTCCTGGTCCGCTCGATGTCCGGCGGGTTCTCCGGCGGCACCATCGCCTCGGGGGTGGAGGTGATGCGCACTGTCTCCAGCGATCCCGACGCACGTCGTAAGTTCGCCGACCCCTACACGCTGAGCCCCGACCGCGGCGCGGAACCCGAACTCGGCGCTCAACCCGACCTGCAATGGCGCCGGGGTCGTCAGATCGCCCCGGAACTCACCGGCTTGTGGACGGCCGGCTTCGCGATGGCGCCCACCAACACCCGAATCGTGCGGCGCAGCAACGCATTACAAGAGTGGGCGTACGGCAAGCAGTTCCGTTACAGCGAGCACATGAGTCTGGGGTCGTCGGCAATGGCGCCAGTGGCGTCAGCCGTCGTGAACGGCGTCGGCAACACGATGACCGCGTTGGGCAGCCGCTACTTCCGACTGCTGCCACGCCGACTGGTGGAGCGGGTGCTGCCCAAACCGGGCACCGGCCCCAGCGAAGGTGCTCGCCAGCGCGGCTATTACAAGGCCGAGACCTACACCACGACGACCACCGGCGTCCGCTATGTGGCCACCATCGCCCAGCAGGGCGACCCGGGATACCAGGCCACCTCGGTGCTGTTGGGGGAAAGCGGCCTGGCGCTGGCCCTGGATCGTGATGAGCTCTCCGAGCTACGCGGCGTGCTGACGCCCGCGGCCGCAATGGGCGACGCCCTGCTGGCGCGGTTGCCGGCCGCGGGGGTGTCGCTGGAAACCGCGAAGCTGGCGCCCCGCTGATTGAATCTTGTCCAACGAACCGCTGTCGGACGGCTGCGGCTCCGACTAGTGTCAAGATCGAGTTACCACACCATCCCAGTAACGTTAGGTGGACGGGTTCATGTCTGGCCTTGATGATCTTCTCGCTCAGATCCCTACGAGTGACATCGCAAGCAAAATCGGCGTCGACGAGGGTGAAGTCAACAAAGCGGTCCAGCTGCTGGTGCCGGTGCTGGTCGGCGGACTGCACGAAAACGCGCAGGACCCCGATCACGCCAGCAAAATCGAGTCCGCGGCGGACAGCCACGCCGGCCTGCTGGACGGCGGCGTGAACGTCGACCAGGTCGATCAGCAGGAAGGTCAGCAGGCGATCGCGAGGATCTTCGGCGGCAATGACGCCGCTCAGGTCGCCAGCGCGCTGGCCGGTGGCGGCGGCGGCAACAGCGACCTGCTCAAGCAGCTGCTGCCGATCTTGGCGCCGATCGTGCTGGCTTACGTCGGAAAGCAACTCACCGGAAAGAGCGGAGCTCCCGCCAACGAGGCGGCCGGCGGAGGCGCGCTCAACGACGTGTTGGGCAGCATCCTCGGCGGAATGGGCGGCAACAAGTCGCTGGGCACCGTGTTGGGCAATGTGCTCGGTTCCAAGGCCGGCGACATTCTCGGCGGGTTGCTGGGCGGCAAGAAGTAACCGGGATAACACCGCATGCGGGCGGTTTCGTCTCGCATCTCGGTGCTTTCTAGAATTGACGGGTGACCGCTAGCCCCGAACCCGCCGCCAACGAGCGGGCTGAAGCCCTGCCCAAGACGTGGGATCCGGGCGCGGCCGAAAGCGCGATCTACCAACGTTGGGTTGACGCGGGCTACTTCACCGCCGACCCGGGCAGCGCCAAGCCCGCGTATTCGATCGTGCTGCCGCCGCCGAACGTGACCGGCAGCCTGCACATGGGTCATGCGCTGGAGCACACCATGATGGATGCGCTGACCCGCCGCAAGCGGATGCAGGGCTATGAGGTGCTCTGGCAGCCGGGCATGGACCACGCGGGTATCGCGACGCAGAGCGTGGTGGAAAAGCAACTCGAGGTGGACGGGAAGACCAAAGAGGACTTCGGCCGCGAGCTGTTCGTCGACAAGGTGTGGGACTGGAAGCGTGAGTCCGGCGGCTCCATCGGTGGCCAGATGCGCCGGCTGGGCGACGGGGTGGACTGGAGCCGCGACCGGTTCACCATGGACGAGGGTCTGTCGCGTGCGGTGCGGACGATCTTCAAGCGGCTCTACGACGCCGGTTTGATCTATCAGGCCGAGCGGCTGGTGAACTGGTCGCCGGTGTTGGAAACGGCGATCTCGGATCTCGAGGTCCGCTATGAGGACGTCGAAGGCGAACTGGTGTCGTTCCGGTACGGCTCGCTCGACGACGCCGAGCCGCACATCGTGGTGGCCACCACCCGGGTGGAGACGATGCTCGGCGACACCGCGATCGCGGTTCATCCCGACGACGACCGCTACCAAAAGCTGGTTGGCACCACGTTGCCGCATCCGTTCCTGGACCGGCGGCTCATCGTCGTCGCCGACGACCATGTCGACCCCGAGTTCGGCACCGGCGCAGTCAAAGTCACGCCCGCCCACGATCCGAATGACTTCGAGATCGGGCTGCGGCATCAGCTGCCGATGCCGTCGATCATGGACACCAAGGGTCGGATCGCCGACACCGGGACGCAGTTTGACGGGCTGGACCGCTTCGACGCCCGCGTCGCGGTGCGCGAAGCTCTTGCGGTGCAAGGCCGGATCGTCGAGGAGAAACGCCCCTACCTGCACAGCGTCGGGCATTCCGAGCGCAGCGGCGAGCCGATTGAACCGCGGCTGTCGCTGCAGTGGTGGGTGCGGGTGGAATCGCTGGCCAAGGCTGCCGGTGACGCGGTGCGCAACGGCGACACCGTGATTCACCCCGCCAGCCTGGAGCCGCGCTGGTTCGCCTGGGTCGACAACATGCACGACTGGTGCATATCCCGTCAGCTCTGGTGGGGTCACCGCATCCCGATTTGGTATGGGCCCGACGGTGAGCAGGTGTGCGTGGGCCCGGACGAGACACCCCCGGACGGCTGGGAGCAGGACCCCGACGTCCTGGACACCTGGTTCTCCTCGGCGTTGTGGCCGTTCTCGACGCTGGGCTGGCCGTCGAAGACCCGGGAGCTGGAGAAGTTCTATCCGACAAGCGTTTTGGTGACCGGCTACGACATCTTGTTCTTCTGGGTGGCCAGGATGATGATGTTCGGCACCTTCGTCGGCGGAGACGACGCCATCACGCAGGACGGCCGTCGCGGCCCGCAGGTGCCGTTCACCGACGTCTTCCTGCACGGCCTGATCCGTGACGAGTCCGGCCGGAAGATGAGCAAGTCCAAGGGCAACGTCGTCGATCCGCTGGACTGGCTGGACATTTACGGCGCCGACGCCTTGCGGTTCACGTTGGCCCGCGGCGCCAGTCCCGGCGGCGATCTCGCGGTCGGTGAGGATCACGTCCGGGCGTCGCGCAATTTCGGCACCAAGCTGTTCAACGCCACCCGGTTCGCGTTACTCAACGGCGCCCGCCTCGCCCCGCTGCCTGATCTCACCGAATTGACCGACGCTGATCGGTGGATCCTGGGGCGGTTGGAAGAAGTTCGCGCCGAAGTTGATTCGACCTTAGACGGATATGAATTCAGTCGCGCCTGTGAGGCTCTCTACCACTTCACCTGGGACGAATTCTGTGACTGGTACGTCGAACTGGCCAAGACGCAACTTGCCGACGGTCTCACCCACACCACCGCGGTGCTGGCCGCAGTGCTGGACACCCTGCTGCGTTTGTTGCATCCGGTGATCCCGTTCATCAGCGAGGCGCTGTGGCAGGCGTTGACCGGCCGCGAGTCGCTGGTGATCGCCGACTGGCCGAGGTCATCCGGTGTCGGCCTGGATAGCGTTGCCGTGCAACGGATCACGGACATGCAGAAGCTGGTGACCGAAGTCCGCCGCTTCCGCAGCGACCAGGGTCTGGCCGACCGGCAGAAAGTGCCCGCCCGGCTGTCGGGCATCGACACCGCCGACCTGAGCGGCCAGGTCGGCTCGGTCACTTCGCTGGCGTGGCTGACCGAGCCCGGTCCGGATTTCAGCCCGTCGGCGTCGCTTGAGGTCGGCCTGATCGGCGGCTCGAACTCTTCCGTAATGGTCGAACTAGACACCTCGAGCACCATCGATGTCGAAGCCGAACGTCGTCGCCTCGAAAAGGACTTGGCTGCAGCACAAAAGGAGTTAGCCTCCACCACAATGAAGTTGGGCAATGCCGACTTCATGGCCAAAGCGCCGGCTACGGTCGTCGACAAGCAACGAGAGCGTCAACGAGTCGCCCGCGAGGAAACCGACCGGATAACGGCCAGGTTGGCCGGGCTGCAGTGACCCTGGAGCCGCCCGACCAAGGATCCGCCAGTGTGGTTCCGACGCCCGATGAGATCGCGGCCCTACTGCAGGTCGAGCATCTACTCGACCAGCGCTGGCCGGAAACCAAGATCGAACCGAGCTTGACCCGCATCACCGCGCTGATGGACCTACTCGGCTCACCACAACGCGGCTACCCGTCGATTCACGTCGCCGGCACCAACGGCAAGACCTCGGTCACGCGGATGGTTGACGCGCTGCTGACGGCTTTGCAGCGGCGCACCGGACGGGCGACCAGCCCGCACTTGCAGTCGGCGGTCGAGCGGATCGCGATCGACGGACACCCGATCAGCCCGGCGCAGTACGTGGCCACCTACCGCGAAATTGAACCGTTCGTGCAGATCGTCGACCAGCGCTCGCAGAACGGTGTTTTCGGGGAGGCTGGCCCGGCGATGAGCAAGTTCGAGGTCCTCACCGCGATGGCGTTCGCGGCGTTCGCCGATGCGCCGATCGAGGTCGCGGTCATCGAGGTGGGTCTGGGCGGCCGTTGGGACGCCACCAACGTGGTCAATGCGCCGGTCGCGGTGATCACCCCGATCAGCATCGACCACGTCGAATACCTCGGCGACAACATCGCCGGCATCGCAGGTGAGAAGGCCGGCATCATCACCAGGGCCGACGAAGGGGCGCCGGACACCGTGGCTGTGATCGGCCGCCAGGTACCCGAGGCAATGGAAGTGCTGTTGGCGCAGACCGTGCACGCCGATGCCGCGGTCGCCCGTGAAGACTCGGAGTTCGCGGTGCTGGGCCGTCAGGTCGCCATCGGCGGCCAAATGCTGCAGCTGCAGGGCCTCGGCGGGGTTTACTCCGACGTGTACCTGCCGCTGCACGGGGAACATCAGGCCCACAACGCGGCGGTGGCCCTGGCTGCGGTCGAGGCGTTTTTCGGTGCCGGCGCGCAGCGTCAGCTAGACGTCGAGGCCGTGCGGGCCGGGTTCGCCGCCGTCACGAGCCCGGGCCGGTTGGAGCGCATGCGCAGCACTCCAACGGTATTCATCGACGCCGCGCACAACCCGGCGGGCGCAGCCGCGCTCGCGCAGACGCTGGCTGAGGAGTTCGATTTCCGGTTCCTGGTCGGGGTGGTCAGCGTCCTGGCCGACAAGGACGTCGGTGGCATCCTCGCCCCGCTGGAGCCGGTGTTCGATCGGATCGTGGTCACCCACAACGGATCACCGCGTGCCCTGGATGTCGAGTCGCTGGCGCTGATCGCTCAACAGTGGTTCGGACCCGACCGGGTGATCGCCGCCGAGAACCTGGCTGCCGCAATCGAAACCGCGACCGTGTTGGTCGACGACGCCCTCGCGGAAGGCGACGTCGGCGAGGACGCGTTCTCCGGGACCGGCATTGTGATCACCGGGTCGGTAGTCACCGCCGGGGCCGCACGCACGTTGTTCGGTCGTGATCCGGCGTGACCCAGCCTGATGCGCCCGATCCGTGGAAGAGCTTCCGCGGCGTGATGGCCGGCACGCTGATCCTGGAGGCGATCGTGGTGCTGCTGGCTTTGCCGGTGGTCGGCGCGGTCGGCGGCGGTCTGACCCCCGTCGCAGTGGGGTATTTGGTCGGCTTGACGGCCATCCTGGTCCTGCTCACCGGGCTGCAGGGCCGGTCATGGGCCATCTGGCTGGACCTTGCCGTGCAACTGGTCCTGATCGCCGGTTTCCTGGTGTACCCGGGCGTGGGATTGATTGGGCTGCTCTTCGCCGGCGTATGGGTGCTGATCGCCTACTTGCGGGCCGAGGTGCTGCGCCGCCAGCAACGCGGCATGCTGCCCGGCCAGCTGGAGGCACGCCCCCAGACGGAGGTACCCCCACCCCCTGGCGGGGGACCGCCCCAGGATTGAGTCGCCAGGTACGCTGTGCGCCGTGACACGCCCGCGCCACGACGATGCAGAGCGAAGCGATGAGGAGGAGTGGCGCTGATGACTGACCGGACCCTCCTGTTGATCAAGCCCGATGGGGTAGACCGACGCCTGGTCGGCGAGATCATCGGCCGGATCGAACGCAAAGGCCTTACCGTCGCGGCGCTGGAAATGCGCGTTGTCAGCGGCGAGCTGGCCCGCCAGCACTACGCCGAACATGACGGCAAGCCGTTTTTCGCGGACCTGCTGGAGTTCATCACGTCGGGACCGCTGGTGGCGGCGATCGTGGAGGGCCCACGGGCGGTCGCGGCGGTGCGGCAACTGGCCGGCGCAACCGACCCGGTGGAGAAGGCCGCGCCCGGCACCATCCGCGGCGATTTCGGCCTCGAAACGCAGTTCAACCTGGTGCACGGCTCCGATTCGCCGGAGTCGGCTGAGCGTGAGATCGGGCTCTGGTTCTCTACGACCTGAGGCGGGGTCGGTGCACTTGTTCCGAGGCGCCCCGACGGTATGGGATACTAAGTAGCGGGTGAACGTCGCCGGACCGGCTTCCGACGCCCGAATGAAGACTTCGACCAAGCGCGACCACCGCGAACCGCGATGCGGCGCCGGCTGTCCAGCCATCATTCAAACCGGCACCGAGCACGTTCGACACGAGCCGCTCGGGGCGAGACCATCACAAGTCCGGGAGAAGCGACCCGGACCCATAGCGAAGCCCTCGCGTGGCCGCGTCGCAAGGACGCGCCCGGGGGCTTGAGGAGATTACGTGATAGACGGTGGCCCATCCTCAGAGCTTCCAGCAGACTCCGCGCAGCACGAGGACCTGCCTGAACGGCTAAGGGTCCATTCGCTGGCCAGAGCGCTCGGGACGACCAGCAAACGTGTGCTCGACGCACTGGCCGAACTCGACGGCCGGGTCCGTAGCGCGCATTCCACGGTGGATCGGGTCGACGCGGTCCGCGTACGCGACATCCTGGGCAGCGCACCGGTGCCTGCCGTCGCGGCCCTCGCTGCGACCGAGACCGAGGCGCCCGTCGCGGCGGATGAACCCGAATCACGGCTGATGCTGGAGACGGCAGTCGACCGTCCCGAATACATGCCGCTTTTCGTCGCGCCCCAGCCGGTCGAGAGGGCCGCTTTGGCTGACGTGGACGACTCCGCGGATTCTGAGGACGACGACGACTTGGACGGCGACGACGACGAGACTGATCGTCCGGCCAACCGGCGGCGGCGCCGGGGGCGTCGCGGACGGGGCCGCGGCCGCGGCGAGCAGAACGGTACGGAAAGGGGCGGTGAGGCTGGCGACGGCGCCGACTCGGACAAGTCCGACGCTGCGTCGGCTGACAACGCGGACGACGACGACTCCGACGACGACGCGGACGACTCCGATACCGCCGAGGACGACAACGGCTCCGGCGACGGCGCCACCAAGCGTCGTCGACGTCGTCGCCGCCGCAAGTCCGGTTCCGGCGACGACAACGACGACAGCCTGTCACCGGACGACCCACCGAACACCGTGGTGCACGAGCGGGCGCCACGGGCCAAAGCCAAGAACGACTCCGCCAGCACCGAGATCCAGGGCATCGACGGCTCGACGCGACTGGAAGCCAAACGGCAGCGCCGCCGCGACGGTCGCGATGCCGGACGCCGCCGCCCGCCCGTCCTGACCGAAGCCGAATTCCTTGCCCGCCGCGAAGCGGTCGAGCGGGTGATGGTCGTACGCGACAAGGTTCGCACCGAACCGCCGCACCCGGGCGCCCGCTACACCCAGATCGCCGTCCTCGAGGACGGCATCGTCGTCGAGCACTTCGTCACGAGCGCGGCCTCGGCTTCCCTGGTGGGCAACATCTATCTGGGCATCGTGCAGAACGTGCTGCCGTCGATGGAGGCCGCCTTCGTCGACATCGGCCGCGGCCGCAACGGTGTGCTCTACGCCGGCGAAGTGAACTGGGAAGCCGCCGGCCTGGGCGGGTCCAATCGCAAAATCGAGCAGGCCCTCAAGCCCGGCGACTACGTCGTGGTGCAAGTCAGCAAGGACCCGGTCGGACACAAGGGCGCCCGGCTGACCACCCAGGTGTCGCTGGCCGGCCGCTATCTGGTGTACGTGCCGGGTGCGTCGTCGACCGGCATCAGCCGCAAGCTCCCCGACACCGAACGCCAACGCCTCAAAGAGATCCTGCGCGAGGTGGTGCCCGCAGACGCCGGGGTGATCATCCGTACCGCCTCCGAGGGCGTCAAAGAGGACGACATCCGCGCTGACGTCAACCGGCTGCAGGAACGTTGGACGCAGATCGCCGCGCAGGCGGCGGAGACCAAGGAGAAGGCGGCCGGCGCCGCGGTGGCGCTTTACGAAGAGCCCGACGTCTTGGTCAAGGTGATCCGTGACTTGTTCAATGAGGACTTCGCGAACCTGATCGTGTCCGGCGATGAAGCATGGACGACCATCAACGAGTACGTGAGTTCGGTTGCCCCCGAGCTTGTTTCGAAGCTGAACAAATACGAGGTCGCGGCGCTTGCCGAGGGGCAGACGGGCCCGGACGTCTTCGCGGTGCACCGTATCGACGAGCAATTGGCCAAGGCGATGGACCGCAAGGTGTGGCTGCCGTCGGGTGGCACGCTGGTAATCGACCGAACCGAGGCGATGACGGTGGTCGACGTCAACACCGGCAAGTTCACCGGGTCCGGCGGCAACCTCGAGCAGACCGTTACCAAGAACAACCTGGAAGCGGCCGAGGAGATCGTGCGCCAGCTGCGGCTGCGCGACATCGGCGGCATCGTCGTCATCGACTTCATCGACATGGTGCTCGAGTCCAACCGTGACCTTGTGCTGCGCCGGCTGACCGAGGCGCTAGCTCGTGACCGGACTCGTCATCAGGTCTCCGAAGTCACCTCGTTGGGGCTGGTCCAGCTGACCCGCAAGCGGCTCGGAACCGGGCTGATCGAGGCATTCTCCACGACGTGTCCGCACTGCGGCGGCCGCGGAATAACGCTGCATGCTGATCCCGTCGACTCGACGTCTGCGATCAGTCGTAAATCCGAGTCGAGCGGCAAGCGGGGCCGGCGCTCCAAGAAGAGCCGGCCCGAGGAGCAGGCAGTGGCCAAAGTGCCGGCGCATACGCACGGCGAACATCCGATGTTCAAGGCGATGGCCGCGGCCAACGGGCGCCATGACGACGAAACCGACGAGTCTGCACACATCGAGGATGTCGATGAAGCGGTCGGCGAGCACGACCGCGACGCGGAAACCGATGGTCAACTGCAGAAGCAGGTCGCGCGCGAGGCCGCCGAAGAAGACCTGGACGATGGCGACTTCGACGACAGTGATGACGACGACAGTGATGACGACGACACCGATGACGACAACACCGATGACGACGACGACGTCGACCTCGACGACGATGAAGACCTCGACGACGAGGACATCGAGGACGAAGACGACGACGAGGAGGACGACGACGAGGATCTCGACCTCGACGACGATCTCGACGACGAGGACAGCGACGACGACGATGACGCCGACGACTCTGACCACGTATCCGCTGTCGCAGCCGTCGCCGCGCCCGCGCGACCCCGCCGGCGCCGGGCCGCGGCCCGGCCGGCCGGCCCGCCGACCCATGACGACTGAGCGCGGGGTCCAATTGCCCGGCTTCTCCTCAGGCCGTTCGGCCTGCATCGTCGCCGGGCCAGTTTGACCCTTTAGCCGCTGGTCACGTACCCTTGACCAGTTGTCGTCAGGCCCGTTGACCGGGTTTTGGCCGGCACTCCCAGACCAGCCCGCGCACCTGCGGCAGCGCGGCGCCCGCAAGGACCCGCAAGGACCTGAAGAACTAGCAGAGAAGGTAGACGTAACCATGGCGACCTACGCAATCGTCAAGACCGGCGGCAAGCAGTACAAAGTCGCCGTGGGAGACGTCGTCAAGGTTGAGAAGCTCGAGTCCGAGCCCGGTGCGACGGTGTCGCTGCCGGTCGCCCTGGTCGTCGACGGCGCCACCGTCACCACCGACGCTGCCGCGCTGGCCAAGGTCGCGGTGACGGGTGAGGTGCTCGAGCACACCAAGGGCCCCAAGATCCGTATCCACAAGTTCAAGAACAAGACCGGCTACCACAAGCGTCAGGGTCACCGTCAGCGGCTGACGGTCCTGAAGGTCACCGGCATCAAGTAGCGAAGGCGACGAGACATGGCACACAAGAAGGGCGCTTCCAGCTCACGTAACGGCCGGGATTCCAACGCCCAGCGGCTGGGCGTCAAGCGGTTCGGCGGTCAGCTCGTCAAGGCCGGCGAGATCATCGTTCGTCAGCGCGGCACCCACTTCCACCCGGGCGTCAACGTCGGCCGCGGCGGCGACGACACGCTGTTCGCCAAGGCGGCCGGGGCTGTCCAGTTCGGCGTCAAGCGCGGCCGCAAGATGATCAGCATCGTCTCGGCCCCGACGAATCCGTCTGAGACCGACTGAGCCATCGCGAGTGCGAAGCCCCACCGGCTTCACACTCGACGAGTAAGAGGAACTTCGATGCCTCGGTTTGTCGACCGCGTCGTCATCCACACGCGGGCAGGCTCCGGCGGCAACGGCTGCGCCTCGGTCCACCGCGAAAAATTCAAGCCACTCGGCGGTCCCGACGGCGGCAACGGCGGCCGCGGCGGCAGCGTTGTGCTGGTCGTCGACCCGCAGGTGCATACCTTGCTCGACTTCCACTTCCGGCCGCACATCGTCGCGGCTTCCGGCAAGCAGGGAATGGGCAGCAACCGCGACGGCGCCGCCGGTGTCGATCTTGAAGTCAAGGTCCCCGACGGGACCGTGGTGGTCGACGAGGACGGCAGATTGCTCGCGGATCTGGTTGGCGCGGGCACCCGCTTCGAAGCCGCGGCGGGGGGGCGCGGCGGGCTGGGCAATGCCGCGCTGGCCTCGCGGGCCCGCAAGGCGCCGGGATTCGCACTGCTCGGCGAAAAAGGGGAGTCCCGCGATCTCACGCTCGAACTCAAGACCGTCGCCGACGTCGGATTGATCGGGTTCCCGTCGGCCGGCAAATCCTCTCTTGTGTCGACCATCTCGGCGGCCAAGCCGAAGATCGCCGACTACCCCTTCACCACACTCGCTCCCAACCTGGGCGTGGTGTCGGCGGGGGAGCGCACCTTCACCGTCGCCGACGTGCCGGGCCTGATCCCGGGTGCCTCACAGGGCCGCGGTCTGGGCCTGGACTTTCTGCGGCACATCGAGCGGTGCGCGGTGCTGGTGCACGTCGTCGACTGCGCCACCGCCGAACCGGGCCGCGACCCAGTGTCCGACATCGACGCGCTGGAAGCGGAACTGGCCGCGTACACGCCGACGCTGCAAGGAGATTCGGTCCTGGGTGACCTCGTCGAGCGGCCAAGGGCGGTGGTGCTCAACAAGATCGACGTGCCTTACGCCCGCGAGCTGGCCGAGTTCGTTCGCGATGAGATCGCGGAGCGCGGATGGCCGGTGTTCCTGGTGTCCGCGGTTACCCGAGAAGGACTGCAGCCGTTGATATTCGGCCTCGCTGACATGGTTTCGGAATATCACGCCGCGCAGCCGGTGCTGGTGCCGAGACGGCCGGTGCTCCGTCCGGTACCGGTCGACGACTCCGGCTTTACAGTGCAGTCCGACGGGCAGGGCGGGTTCGTGGTCCGTGGCCGGCGGCCGGAACGCTGGATCGCCCAGACCGCCTTCGACAACGCCGAGGCGGTCGGCTATCTCGGCGACCGGCTGGCGCGTCTGGGCGTCGAGGACGAGCTGGTGCGGCTGGGCGCACGGCCCGGGTGCGCGGTCACCATCGGCGAGGTCACCTTCGACTGGGAGCCGCAGACACCGTCCGGGATCGACACCGTGATGACGAGGCGAGGTACCGACGCGCGCCTGGAAGGCAACGATCGCGTCGGCGCTGACGAACGCAAAGCGGCCCGTCGCCAGCGCCGCGCCGGCGACGATGCAGAGCGCAGCGATGCTGAGGAGCGGCGCCGAAGCAGCGCCGGCGACGATGCAGAGCGCAGCGATGCTGAGGAGCGGCGCCGAAGCCAGAGACGCGGCGACGAGTCATGACCGCGCCGGCGACGATGCAGGGCCGCAGCGATGAGGTGGGGGCACCTCCGGCTTGCGGGGGACAGCGGCGCCGATGACCGCGCGGGAAGCCATTCGCACGGCGCGCAGCGTCGTCGTTAAGGTCGGCACCACCGCGCTGACCACATCGACCGGCATGTTCGACGCCGGCAGGCTGGCGGGGCTTGTCGACGCGATCGAGGCCCGAATGAAAGCCGGCTCCGATGTCATCATCGTCTCCTCCGGAGCCATCGCCGCCGGCATCGAGCCGCTGGGGCTGGCCAAGCGGCCCACCGATCTGGCCACCAAGCAGGCCGCGGCCAGCGTCGGGCAGGTCGCTCTGGTGAATGCGTGGAGCGCCGCATTCGCCCGCTACCAGCGCAGCGTCGGGCAGGTATTGCTGACCGCGCATGACATTTCGATGCGCGTACAGCACACCAACGCCCAGCGCACCCTGGACCGGTTGCGGGCGCTGCACGCGGTGGCGATCGTCAACGAGAACGACACGGTTGCCACCAACGAAATCCGGTTCGGCGATAACGACCGGCTCTCGGCACTGGTGGCACATCTGGTTGGGGCCGACGCGCTGGTGCTGCTGAGCGACATCGACGGGCTCTATGACTCCGATCCGCGTAAGGCCCGCGAATCACGTTTCGTCCCTGAGGTTTCCGGGCCCGCCGACCTCGACGGTGTGGTCGCCGGACAAAGCAGCCACCTGGGCACCGGCGGGATGGCGTCGAAGGTGTCATCGGCGCTGCTGGCTGCCGACGCTGGGGTGCCGGTGCTGCTGGCAGCCGCCGAAGACGCCGCGACCGCGTTGGCGGATGCGTCGGTCGGCACGGTGTTTGCCGCGCGGCCCAACCGAATGTCGGCACGTCGGTTCTGGGTGCGCTACGCCGCGGAGTCCGCCGGTGCGCTGACCCTCGATGACGGCGCGGTGCGGGCCGTACTGGGCCAACGCCGTTCACTGCTGCCCGCGGGGATCACGGGGCTGTCCGGGCGTTTTCACGGCGGTGACGTGGTCGATCTGAATGGGCCCGACGCGACCCTGGTCGCCCGCGGCGTGGTGGCCTACGACGCCGCTGAGCTGGCCACCATGATCGGCCGGTCGACCTCAGAGCTGTCCGCTGAGCTGCGCCGGCCGGCGGTGCATGCCGACGACCTGGTGGCCGTCTAGGTCGTCCTAGGCTTCAGATACAAAGCACCCCAGACGATTTCGGTCAGCGTGGTGGCGAGGTGGGCATCGTATGTGGGCGGGTTGCTCGGCAGGTTCTGTTGACAGGTCCGCTCGACCATCCAGGTGAGCGCACTTGCCGTGGTCGGCGCCGGGAGCTCGCGGCGGATTGAGCCGTCGGCCTGGCCATCTTCGATGACACGGGCCAATCGCCCGGTGATAGCAGTCAGCAGATTGCTATAGGTCGCACCGACCAGCGAGTCGTAGGCGGCCATCTCGTTCAGCGCCACCAGCACCGGCTGATGTCGCCGGTAGCTCGCGATGATGGCGGCCATCCCGGCACGGACGTCATCGGGATCGTGTCGCCACGCCACGCTCCACCAGCGTTCGGCGCTTTCGGCGAGATCGGCGAACACCTGGCCGGCCAGGCGGCGCAGCAGGTGGCCTTTGTCCTCGAAGTAGATGTAGAAGCTCGCCCGCGACATCCCGGCTTCGGTGGACAGCCGGTCCACGGACAGTTCGGTGAAGCTGGCGCCGTCCCGCATCAGCCGTTCGGTGGCGTCGAGCAGCCGGCGCTCGATCTGCTCGCGGCGTTCCTGCCGCTTGGCTTGCGGCTTGCGGGTGACCGACGGCATGGCACCTCCTCATCCCCGGCTGGTCAGAGCGTAACCGAGATCCCGACATCTTGACTAGACACTATGTCTAGATTTATGGTCGGCGGTGTTCAGACTTGTGACCGGCGTCATATCCGATGGAGGAGCCAACCATGACAGCGACGGCAGCCACCGCCCGCGCCTACGACCCCATCGATCTTTCGTCACGCGCGTTCTGGGCCACCACCGCGCAAGAGCGGGAGAGCTCGTTTGCGGTGCTGCGGGCCGAACGCCCGGTGAGCTGGCATCCTCCCGTCGAAGACGCCCTGATGACCGATCCCGACGACCCGGGTTACTGGGCGCTCACCCGGCGCGATGACATCGTCGCGGTCAGCCGCAACAACGAGGTGTTCTTGTCTGGCAAGGGGGTCATCTTCGAGAACGTTCCCGAGGAGTTGCTCGAGGCGTCGCAGTCCTTCCTGGCGATGGACCCGCCGCGGCACACCTTCTTGCGCAAACTCGTCAGTGCCGCGTTTACCCCGCGGCAGGTCAGGCGCATCGAGGACTCGGTCCAGGCGAACGCCAAGGCCATCGTCGAGGAGCTCAAAGCGGCGGGCAGCGGCTCCGACTTCGTCGAGCACTGCGCCAAGGAACTGCCCATCCGCACGCTGTCGGACATGGTGGGCATTCCGGAGGCGGACCGTCAGCGGGTGGAACACGCCGCCGATGCCATGGTCTCGTGGGCCGACCCGGTCTACCTCGACGGCCGCGAGCCGATGGAGGTGCTGTTCGAGGCCCAAATAACCGTGCATCAGGTGGCTTTCGCGCTCGCCGCCGAACGTCGCGAGCATCCGGGTGATGACCTGTTCAGCAGCCTGGTGACTGCCGAGGTGGACGGTGACCGGCTCGCCGACGCCGACATCGCCGCGTTCTTCGTGCTGCTCTCTGTCGCGGCCAACGACACCACCCGGCAAACCACGAGTCACGCGCTGAAGGCGCTCACCGACTTTCCCGATCAGCGCGCCTGGCTGCTGGAAGATCTCGACAACCGCATCGGCGGGGCGATCGAGGAATTCATCCGCTGGGCTTCGCCGGTGATGACCTTCCGTCGCACGGCTGCAACGGATTTCGAAATCGGCGGCCAGACCATCCGGGCGGGGGAGAAGGTGGTGATGTTCTATCCGTCCGGCAACTGGGACACCGAAGTCTTTGAGCACCCGGAGCGGTTGGATCTGAGCCGAAGCCCCAATCCGCACGTCGGTTTCGGCGGTGGCGGGGTGCACTTCTGCCTGGGCGCGCACGTGGCCAGGGCCCAACTACGTGCGATCTTCGGCGAGTTGTTGCGTCAGCTGCCGGACATCCAGGCGGGCGAACCGGTATATGTGCCTGGCAATTTCATCCACGGGATTCGCAGCATGCCCTGCACGTTCTGATATCTGGCCCACACTCGACTAGCGGAGCGCCGCCGCGGCGAGCTCCTCGGCCAGTAGCGTTAACAACTCCGAGCAGCCGCCATCGACCTTGACGGTGGCCAGGTCGTCGCCACGGGTGGGTCCGCGGTTGACGATCGCGACCGGAATACCCTGCGCCGCGGCATGGCGCACGAACCGGTAGCCGGAGAACACCGTCAGCGACGATCCGGCCACCAGCAGCGCGTCAGTCGCATCGATCAGCGAAAATGCTTGTTCGACAATAGCTTTGGGAACATTCTCGCCGAAATAGACGATATCTGGCTTGAGCATGCCGCCGCACGATGGGCAGTCGAGGTAGCGGAAGCAATCGGTTTCGGCGACGACGGCATCAGCGTCCGGAGCAACCGCCAGCCCGCCGAGTGCTTCGGCGCGCTCGATGAATCCGGGGTTGAGCGCCTCGAGCTTGTCGCCCAGAGCCGTGCGGGTCATCGAGTCACCGCAACTCAGGCAGATCACCTGCGCGTAGGTGCCGTGCAGATTGATCACGTTGCGGCTGCCGGCCTTGGTGTGCAGCAGGTCAACGTTCTGGGTGATGACGCCGGACACCACGCCGTCGCGCTCCAGCGCGGCCACCGCCCGGTGTCCGGCGTTGGGCAGGGTCTCGTCCATGTGCCGCCAGCCGACGTGATTGCGCGCCCAGTACCGTTGCCGGAACACCGGATCCGAGGTGAACTGACGAATCGTCATCGGATTGCTCGGCGGCGAATCAGGCCCTCGGTAATCGGGGATACCGGAATCGGTGGAAATCCCCGCTCCGGTCAAAACCGCGACACGACGACCGGCCAACAGAGCGATCAGCTCCGGAGATTCCGCGCAGGCCGTCACCTATTCGAGAGTACGGATCGGCCGACGTTACTGGGGGTGGGTCGCCAGGTAGTCGCCGACCGGGATCGGTGACGCTTCGGCGTAACCGATGGGCAGCAAGACGTCGCCGGCGGTCGTGGCGAAGTACACGTCCCACCGGTAGTACGTGGCGAACGCAGCTGGATCTGCTCCGATCAACGCCGCGTACTGGTCGACCGCGCGCACGTATTGGTTCGAGTGGTTGTACACGTAAATGGCGTGATCGGGGTCGTTGGCAAAGCCGCTCGCGGCGAGGAAGCGGCCCGCTGCCATGATGCTGTCGCGCGGTGAATGGATATCGCCACCGTGACCGTAGGCGCCGAATGTCGCGGGCAAGAACTGCATGGGGCCTTGCGCGCCCGCGGTGCTCACACCGTTGATGCTGCCGAACCGCGTCTCGACCAGGTTGATCGCGGCCAGGTAGTTCCAGCCGACGCCGGTTTCCGCTTCCGCCCCGTGGTAGTCACCCATCAGCTCGTCGGTCGGAACCGGAGGGTCGACGTGCCACGCGGGCAGCGTGCCCCGCACGTCTGCCATCGCCTCGAGTTGTCGACGGGCGTCGACATTGCGGTCGTAGACATCGAGCAGGTCCGCCGGGATGCGGGGACGTATCGTCGCGTCCCATTCGGGGTGGCGCCCGATGGCGCGGTAGGCGGCCTGCTCGCGGTGCGCCGCGGACTCCAGCGCCGGCTCCGCCGTCCCACCATTACGCAGGGCATGCTCGTCGGCGACAAGATCGTCGGCCAGCTGTGCCGGGTCCGACGCCAGCTGGGGCTGTGCACCCCTGGGCAGGCTCGGCGCGGCGGCCAGCGTTCTTGTCGCGAGCGGTGTGGCGGGCAACGTCTTTGCGGTTGAGGATGCGCGTGTAGTCGGAGGCATCGTCGACGGTGTGCAGCCGACGACTGCGACCACGATTGCGCCGACAACGCCGACAGCCCGCCGGTGTCGAGCTGCGACGGCACGGTTACGGCCCACAGTGTTCACATCCCTCGATCGCCTGAGTTTTCTGCGGCTATTTTCGCATTCGAACGACAATAGCCGCGACAGCGATACCCGCTGGTCCCGTGCTGACACCCGCTGGGCGACAATGGAAGGGCGATGGACTTTTATAACGCCTACAGTCAGGGGTTTGTCCGTGTCGCCGCGTGCACGCACCATGCCGCGATCGGCGACCCGGCGACCAATGCCGCCTCGGTGCTGCGGCTGGCCCGCCAATGCCACGACGACGGCGTCGCCCTCGCCATTTTCCCGGAGCTGACGCTGTCCGGGTACTCCATCGAGGACATCCTGCTGCAAGACGTGTTGCTCGACGCCGTCGAGGACGCCGTGCTCGATGTCGTCACGGCTTCCAGCGACCTGCTGCCGGTGCTGGTGGTCGGTGCCCCGCTGCGTTACCGGCACCGCATCTACAACACGGCGGTGGTCGTCCATCGCGGCGTCGTTCTTGGCGTGGTGCCCAAGTCGTACCTGCCCACCTACCGGGAGTTCTACGAGCGCCGCCAGATCGCCCCCGGTGACGACGAGCGCGGCACTATCCGAATGGCCGGCATGGAAGCGCCGTTCGGCCCGGACCTGCTGTTCGCCGCGTGCGACTTGCCCGGCTTCGTGCTGCACGTCGAGATCTGTGAGGACATGTTCGTGCCGGTACCGCCCAGCGCTGAAGCGGCGCTGGCGGGCGCGACGGTGCTGGCCAACTTGTCCGGCAGCCCGATCACGATCGGTCGCGCCGAAGACCGCTGCCTGCTCGCCCGCTCGGCATCGTCGCGGTGCCTGGCCGCCTACGTGTACGCAGCCGCTGGGGAGGGCGAGTCGACGACCGACCTGGCCTGGGACGGCCAGACCATGATCTGGGAGAACGGCGTACTGCTCGCCGAATCCGAGCGCTTTCCAAAAGGGGAACGACGCTCCATCGCCGACGTCGACACCGAGCTGATTCGCGCGGAGCGGCTGCGAATGGGGACGTTCGACGACAACCGGCGCCACCACCGGGTGCTTGCGGAGTCGTTCCGGCGTATCGAGTTTCGCCTGGATCCGCCGGCCGGCGACATCGGGCTGCGGCGCACGGTCGAACGGTTTCCGTTCGTGCCGGCCGATCCCGAGCGGCTGCAGCGAGACTGCTACGAGGCCTACAACATTCAGGTCGCCGGGCTCGAACAACGTTTGCGCGCATTGAAATACCCGAAGGTTGTCATCGGGATTTCCGGCGGGCTGGATTCGACGCACGCGCTGATCGTCGCTGCGCGCGCGATGGACCGGGAAGGCCGGCCGCGCAGCGACATTCTGGCGTTCACATTGCCCGGCTTCGCAACCGGCGAGCACACCAAACGCAATGCGGTCGAGCTTTGCCGAGCCCTCGGTGTCACGTTCTCCGAGATCGACATCACCGACACCGCGAAGTTGATGCTGAAAGAGATCGATCATCCGTTCTCGCGCGGCGAGAAGGTCTACGACGTCACGTTCGAGAACGTTCAGGCGGGCCTGCGCACCGACTATCTGTTCCGGCTGGCCAACCAGCGCGGCGGTATCGTGCTGGGCACCGGTGATCTATCCGAATTGGGGCTGGGCTGGTCGACCTACGGTGTCGGCGACCAGATGTCGCACTACAACGTCAATGCCGGAGTGCCCAAAACACTGATCCAGCACCTGATCCGCTGGGTCATCGCGTCCGGTCAGTTCGAGTCAGAAGTGGACGCGGTGCTGCAGTCGGTGCTTGACACCGAGATCACCCCGGAACTCATCCCGACTGGCGAGGAACAGCAGCTGCAGAGCAGCGAGGCCAAAGTTGGGCCCTTTGCGCTGCAAGACTTTTCACTGTTCCAGGTCCTGCGTTACGGATTCCGGCCGTCGAAGATCGCATTTTTGGCATGGCATGCGTGGAGTGATTCCGACCGTGGTAACTGGCCGTCGGGATTCCCGGAGAACAAGCGACCGTCCTATTCGCTCAAGGAGATTCGGCACTGGATGCAGGTCTTCGTGCAGCGGTTCTACTCGTTCAGCCAGTTCAAGCGTTCGGCGCTGCCCAACGGGCCCAAGGTGTCGCACGGCGGCGCGCTGTCGCCGCGCGGGGACTGGCGCGCCCCGTCGGATATGTCGGCGCAGGCCTGGCTCGACGAGATCGACCGGGAGGTTCCCGAAGACTAGTGCCTGCGGCACGGAAGATTCAGATCTCTCCGTTGGTGTCGTGAGCATCGGTATCGAGCTGATTGTCAATCGATTTCCTGCTGCGTCCGGCGACAGCAAGCCGGGTGGCGTATGCCAGTGCGCTAAAACCGTATAGAGCGGCGACCAGCAACAGCCAGCGCCCGAAGAAGGGTTCTTGGCTCTGCCCGGTGGCCGCGGAGTAAGTGGCTTTTCCCTGTTGAATGATCCCGGGAAAGAACAGCAGTAGCGATAGCCCCGCCGCCAGGGTCGGGACCCGCAAATAATTCAGCGGCGACACCCGCGGCGACGGCCCCGCGCGCCGATTCCTCATCGCGGCGAGGGCAGCTGTCAGGGACCGATCGGCCAGGGCGTAGAGCGGAAACAGGACCAGGTCGTGACCAATGACCGCGGCGAGGAACCACACCGCGATTGACTGCCACCACACCTTCGAATTCCACAGGGCGTGCGGGCCGAGCACGATCACGGCATATCCGGCCAGCGCCCACGCGGCGACCGTACCCAGGAGATGCAACGGATTACTGCCGTAGAAGGCAGCGAAGCGGGTGATCAGTCTGCGCATATCAACGGTGTCCGAATTCGATGGACCGTACCCATTTGGTGTTGTGCACACCCGGCAGCGCGGGCACGATGATGCGTGCGGGGTAGCCGTGATCAAAAGACAGGTCGACGCCGTTCACCCGAAGTGCCAGCAGCGAGTCGGGGTTGCACACTTGATTAGCCTGCAGGACAGCATGATTGAACGCGCCGCGCCGCTCCAGCGAACGCACGGTGGCTCGGGCCGGGTTGGACAGCCCGACCAGGTCCGCCAGATCGCGGAGACGAACTCCGCTCCACGTTTGAGTGGTCGACCATCCTTCGACGCACGCGATCGGCAGCTCGGCGGTGTGCTGTGGCATCGCTTCCAGGGCGGCCCGGCTCAACAGCATCTGCCCCGAAGGACCTCGCACGTGGAGCCGCCAGTCGGCGCCGGTGTCGGCCGGCGTGATTGCGGCGGCCGCAGCGGTCCTATTGACCTGGAAATCGTCGGGACCTGTACCGCGGTTGCGTCCGCGCGGCAATAGGAACGCTGCACGACGGCTAAAACCTCCGAGCGTCTGGCCGGCGGTGAGCACTGCGACGAACAGTGCGCCGCCCCCGACCAGCGCCAGCGCGCCGCGGCGACTCATCGTCGGCGGGGCGGGATCGGCGGCGACCAACCCGTCGACGTCCGGCGGTTCGGGTCGGGTGTCGGCGCGTGAGGTGCGCAGTACGGTGCGAAACGATTGGGAGCGCAAGCTGGTGACCATCTTGGGCAATTTGATCAGCACATGGATAACGAAACCCGCGATGAATATCCACGCGCCGTAGTAGTGGGCCGTGTAGAAGCTGAACCCGAAGATGTAGTCGTACTGGATGTTGAGCAGCCCGGTGGCGAGCTCAAAGAGGATTCCGCCCACCAGCATCAGCAACGACAACCGCTCCAGAAGCTGCGCGATCGACCGCAGCGGTGGCCATGCGAACAGCCGGGGAATGACCGACCACAGTTTGGCCAGCACCACCGGGATGATGATCAGACCCAACCCGACGTGCACACCCTGGGTCAGCCGGTAGAGCCACGAGGGCCGGGTCGGCCAGTCGAACGTCGGCAATTTGAGCCATCCGACGTCGCCAGGGATGGCCTCCCCGAATTGCGGGCCGTACGCGATGTAGGACAGCAGCCCGGTCAGGATCACCACCGGCAGGCTGACGAGCAGCACCGAGCCGAACACCGACGTCAACCATGGCCCCCGCAGCGGGCTCCGCCACCGCTGGAGCAGGTCCATGCCGGGTGGTTTGTGGCGTTCCAATGCGCGCCACAAACGCGCCGGAAATCCGTACACCACTTCGGTCGTGCCGTCCTCCGCAGCGGAGCTGTGCGAATGGTCGTGGCCAGTCGCCTCGGCGCTTGTTCGGTGGGTGTGCACGAGCGTGTGTCCGTCGGCTACCGGTCCACGCCGGAACGAGTGACGGCTGTCAGCACCGCAATCACCCGGGCGTGAATGTCGACGATGTGCGTAACAAGTAACCCGGCGGCGCGCGCAATGTCGCCGAGCGAGCCGGCCCCCACGCGCGACCACGGAAACCAATGCCCCAGATAATGTTCGGTTTCCCAGCGCAGTAGTTCGTGACGTACAGCAATTGCCGCGGACTCGATCTCGACGATGACAACGCCGCCATGCGCGAGCAGTTCCGCGGCCCGCTTCAAGGTCCGGACCGGGTTCCCGCCGATACCGATATTCCCGTCGGTGAGCAGAATCTGTTCCCAGCTGCCCTCGGCGGGCAATGCAGCGAATAGGTCGCGGCGGATCGCGGTCCCGCCACGACCACGTGTCATCTCTACCGCGGCGGTCGAACTGTCGACCCCGAGTACGGGGAATCCGCGCTGCCGCAGAGAGGCGGTGAACCGCCCAGGACCGCATCCCAGATCCAGAGTCGGGCGCGAAGTGCATTGCCCAAGTACGTGCTCGTCGGCGAGCCGATCTTGTGGTGTGATCTCGGGTCCCCCGATCCAGCGGGTCATCGGCAATTCACGGCAATGCCCGTGATGATTGCGGGTCCAGCACGAGCTGCCCGCCGCCGCCGACCGATAGATCAGGTCGACAGACCTCGCTGCACCCGCCTCGCAGGTGTCACGGGTCATCGCCGCTTCCCAAACCTTACGGCGCCCATGGCCATCCACCCATCCGCTCGCATCATCGGTGCACTAAGTGGTATTCGGCGCTGACTGGACCACGGATTGCCGAAGCCTGGATATCGAAACCTCACCGGCTTGCAGATCGTTACTCTGGGCCTTCGGCATGGGCTGCAGGCCTTCGTGGAGCGGTGACCGCATGTTTGAGCAGGTTGTTCACCGACCGCTATCGGGCAGGGTCGTCGGCGACTTCGATGTCGCCGGCCGCGGCCGCAGCCCGTAGTTGGTGGAAGTCGTCGAGCGACTTCTCGGCGTAGGCGTACGACCACTCGGCGACCGCCTCGTGCACTGTGTCGCTGGTGCCGACGTATCCCCGCAGTATGGACGCGTTCGCACTCTGTGAGTGCGCTCGCGCCAGCAGCACCGCACAGGCAACGACGTATTCGCCGAACGTCGAGGGCGACATGCCTTCGGTGTCGACGCTGCCCTTCATGTCATGGAACTGGCGGACGTAGTAGTCGCGGCCGTCCTTGCGTGTTGTCCCGAGAAACACATCGGACATTGCCTGCAGAATTCGCTGGCCATCGATGACGCGCACACCCTGGCCATTCGCCTCAACGGCGGCGGTCAGCGTGTCTGGCTGGCGCCAACCGCCATATTCTTCGAGCACTGATCGAGTGGCCTCTTTGATCTGCATGATCATCGGCGTGCCGTTGGGGCCGACCATGATGACCAGATAACACCGGGTACCGACGCTGCCCACGCCGACTACTCGCAGGGCGACATCGGTGACGCGGAAGTGCGACAGGAGCAGTGCGATGTCGGCCGGGACTGCGGCCAGATACTCCTGCACCGACTCGACGAGTGGGGCTTCGACCTCTTCGTCGACATGTTGCAGCACCGGGGGCGCCTCCCGCAGACGCGGAGTACCGTCGGGCCCAATCTCCATGATCTGCTTGAAGACTCGCGCTGACGTTCGAGTGCGCGCCTGGGATATCGTCTTCTGAATCACTGCCTGCAGGCCCTTGGATACCTTCCCGGTGTAGTGCTCGGGTTCCAGCCGCAGGTAGTAGCGGTCCAGAACATTCATCTCCTCGAGCATCGCTTGCAGGCTGGTTTGGTAGCCCACCAACGCCTGTTCGACGCAACGGCGGATCGCCTTGGCGGGATAACCCGCGTGGCGCCCCCCGATGATCGCGCTGGTGACCAGGCGTTTGACGTCCCACTCGGCGGGTGCCACCGCGGCTTCATCGAAGTCGTTCAGGTCGAAAACGATCGATCGGTGTGGGGCGGCGTACAAACCGAAATTCGAGACGTGGGCGTCGCCGCAGCACATGATTTCGATTCCGGTCGATGGGCCGGCGGCGAGGTCGGCGGCCATGACCGCTGCGGAACCTCGGTAGAACGAGAACGGGTCGGCGAGCATCCGGGCAAAACGTAACGGGACGAGTTCGGGAAGCCTGCTGGCGTTTTGTGCGACGAGAATCTCCGTTGCCGTTCGCGGGGAGGGAGTCAGCTGGGCGAGGGCGCGCCGTGGGGTGACCTTGCGCAGCGCACGACCGCGCGCCATATCCTCGCCCGGGACTTCCAGATCGATCAGGCGTTCACGCAACACCCGTTGCGGCATCTGATCAGCGTACTCATACGAATTCGATGGATACGGCGCTTCGCGCGCAACGCATACCCAGAGCGCTAGTTGGCGGCGAACCTCACCGAGGCTCGCCGCTTTGCGACGTTACGTGTCGCGTCCGCTCCGGTCAGGTATGGCGCCAGATGGCAGCACAACCTGATGCCGTCCTCTTGGTCAGTCATGAGCGGTTGAAGCCGTAGAGCCGTTGCGGATTGGTGGCCAGGATGGCCTCGCGTGTGGCGGGATCGGGTGCCCAGTCGGCGAGGACGTCGAGCAAATCACCGACATTGGGCATGGGCCCCCAAAATCCGACGTGGGGCCAGTCCGATCCCCAGACACAGCGGTCGGGTGCGACCTCGATTAGGGAGCGGGCGAACGGGATGGTGTCGGCATAGGGCGGCGTCTTCGACAACCGGTAGGCGCCTGACAGTTTCACCCAGGCTCCGTCGGCGACGAGTTGCATCATCAGTTTCCACCCGGGAGCTTGAGGGCCGGCGTCAACGTCGAAATGCCCCATATGGTCGATTACATACGGCACCCGCAACTGTGAGAGTCGGGGGGCCACTGGGGCCAGCCGGTCGGCGTGGGTGAGGAACTGCAGGTGCCAGCCCAGCTCTGCGCACAAGCTCTCGTAGTCGGCGAGACGATCCAAACCGATGCCACCACCGGAGATGGTGTTCAGCCGAAGCCCGACCACTCCGGCGTCCTTCAGTTCGGTCAGCGCCGCATCGGACAGGTCATGGGGAGCGACGGCAACGCCGCGCAATCGGTCGGGATGGGCGCTCAGTGTCTGCACCAGCAGGCTGTTGTCGGTGCCGTGCACACTGACCTGAACGACCACCCCGTAGGTCATGGTGGTGGCATCGAGCATGGCCAGATAGTTCTGTGGCGGAGCCGGCGGCGGTGTATAGCTGCGCTCGGGCACGAAACTTTCACCCACCACGTGCGCGTGGGTGTCGAC
>Ga0210396_10001370_pt1 | contig 26803 bp, 27 predicted proteins | sample IncBWH17OmetaG_FD_155466 | JGI IMG/M metagenome (GOLD analysis project Ga0210396, IMG submission 155466) | Forest soil microbial communities from Barre Woods Harvard Forest LTER site, Petersham, Massachusetts, United States - Inc-BW-H-17-O ... | reverse complement strand
GAACGAGAAATCCGTAGCCAAGCTCGGATTTATCAGTGTCATGAGTGGCGCTGCGTTGTCTGTAACGACTGGGAGCAACGACGCGAAACGTCTTCCGGCCGGATCGGAAATCCCGTCGCAGGAAGCCGCCAGCCTGGATGCGATAACCGACAAAATGGCAGGCGTCGCCGATAACGCCAACGGATTGATCACGCAGGTGCGGGGAGAACTGGGAGGAATCAGCGGGGATGCGCGCACGTTGCTGGCAAATCTGAACACTGTTGCCGGCAAAGCCAATCAGCAGAAGATCCAAGCCACTCTGGATAACGTCAACACGATGCTCGCGACCGAGCGGCCCAAGATTGACCGTCTTACCGATCAGTTGAATGCACTGAGCCAGCACGCTGACGAAACGATTCAAAACGTGAACGGTACGGTCAGCGACGTGCGCCAGCCAATCCGCGAAGACCTTGCTCAACTCCAGAGCACTTTGCTCCAAACGAAGCAGTTGCTGGCTGAGATGCAAGTTCTCGTACGGGCGAATGATTACAAGATTGATGACACGATCGAAAACCTGCGGATGGCAACGGAGAACCTCGGCCAGTTGACCGAGTCGGTGAAACAACAGCCGTGGAGCCTCATTCGGATCAAACAGCCGGAAGACCGGAAGTTGCCCAAGTGAACTATTCGGATTGAGGAATAAGCACCCTACGCACCCAGCGGCGGAGCCTAAATATGAAGCGAATTCGAATCACGACGGTACTTGCACTTTTCAGTCTGATCATCCTGGCCGGGTGTTCAGGCAAGATGCGCCACCCGAGTTACTACACGCTCAATCTTCCGGCCCCACCTGATCCCCCGGCGGCTGAAAACGCCAAAGCAACAGTGGCGATTCGTGAATTCAGCGCGCCTGCCTACCTTCGCCGTGGGGCGATTGTGTTCAAGACGTCGCCGGAATCGGTCGGTTTCTATGCATATCACCGCTGGGCTGTTGATCCATGCGAGTTTGTGACCGACTCGATGAGGGATCGCCTCAGTGCTACGGGACTCTTTGCACACGTGAAGCGTTATGACGGTCGACCTGACGCTGAATACCTCGTGAGCGGACGATTGGAAAAGCTCGAGGAAATTGACTACGAAGGTGGCATCAAGGTTCTGGTGGAGATCTCCGCCCAGATGATCAGGTTTGATAGCGGCGCGACTGTATGGACTAAGGCTGTTTCGAAAGTTGGGAACGTCGACAAGAGAGATGTACCTGCCGTGGTCTCAGCCATGAGCAACACGATGGATCTTGCCATGCAGGAATTGCTCACGCCGTTGCCCGTTGAGACGACGCGGTCCGCAGTGCTTCAGAGCCATTAGCACAGGGTTCGTAGAGACAAGGTTTCGCTGCACCGAGGAACGACGTTACGCACCGCTGACTACACAATTCACATTAAAGGAGAAGCGCGATGCCAACCCTGACTGAGAAAGCAACGATTAAAACCCTCACCACGCACTACATTGATGGCGCATTCGTCGAGTCTCATGGCCGCGAGGTCATGGATATTATCAAACCCACCAACGGGCAAGTGATCGCCCGCGTAACGCTGGCCGACGAACAGGACGCGCGGCGCGCGATCGCCGCTGCCAAGCGGGCGTTCGCCAGTTTCGGCAGAACCGCGAAGGAAGAGCGCGCGAAGATCCTGCGTCGACTGCATGAGGTCGTCTCCGCGCACATCGACGATCTGACCGCTGCCATGGTTGAGGAGTACGGCGGCACCATCGCGTTCTCCAGGATCCTGATGGAAGGGGCGGCCAACGTCTTTCTGTCTGCCGAAAAGGCACTCCAGGAGCTACCCCTAACGCGGAGTTGGGGCAAGACGACGGTCACGCTCGAGCCGGTCGGCGTTGCTGGCCTCATTACGCCTTGGAACGCGAACTCGTTCTTCCTGTCCGCCAAGCTCGCCTCGGCAGTCGCTGCTGGCTGTACCACCGTTATAAAGCCCAGCGAGCTCAGCCCGTTACAAACGCGGGTGTGGATCGAGTGTCTGCATGAGGCAGAACTCCCGAATGGACTATGCAATGTCGTTGCTGGCCGCGGTGATGTGGTCGGGGCCGAGCTCGTACGCAATCCTGACGTCGCTAAGATCTCGTTCACAGGCTCTGTAGCGGTTGGCCAGACCATCATGCGCGACGGCGCCGCGACAATGAAGCGCGTCACGCTTGAACTGGGCGGCAAGTCGCCGAACATCCTGCTCGACGACGCCGACCTGAACAACGCAATCCCGACGGCGCTTGCAATCGCGTTCATGAACAGCGGACAGGCGTGTGTCGCTGGGACGCGGCTTCTTGTACCGAGAAGCCACCTCGATGAGGTGAAACGAGCGATCCTGGCCGCCATGCATGCCTTTCCCGCAGGCGATCCGGCCGATCCAAAGACCGCGGTCGGACCTATGGTGACGCAGAAGCAGTACGAGCGAGTGCAATCCTACATCCTCAAAGGTATTGAAGAAGGTGCGGAGGTGCTCGTCGGCGGTGAAGGACATCCCAAAGGTCTCGAAGTGGGTTACTTCGTGAAGCCCACCGTGTTCGTCAATGTGACGAACGAGATGACAATCGCCCGGGAAGAGATCTTCGGCCCAGTTCTATGTGTCATCACCTACGAAAACGACGAAGATGCGATCAGGATCGCCAACGATACCACCTACGGCCTGCACGCCTACGTGAGCGGGACCGATGTACAGCGCGCTCGCCGAGTAGCCTCCCATCTCCTCGCAGGCCGCGTAGCAATCAACGGCATGCTTGATGATCAACAAGCGCCGTTCGGCGGATTTAAACACTCCGGCGTGGGCCGTGAATTCGGTACCTTCGGGATCGAAGCCTTTCTCGAACCGCGAGCGATACTCGAGTCCTAGGGAGGACTCGCATGACCAGAACGTCGCTATTTGCCTTAAATTGGAATTTCTGTGATCGACTAGCCCATAAAGAGAGAACAATCATGTCTGCTTACATCGTTTTCACTAGAACAAAAACACTGGACCAAAAAGAGCTTGAGACTTACTGGGCTGGAATTAAAGCGACAATAAAAGGACATCCAATTGAAGTCTTGGTGGCTTATGGGAAGCATGAAGTCTTGGAGGGCGATCCCATTGAGGGGATCGTGATAGCAAAATTCCCAACCGTAGAGGCAGCGAAGGATTGGTACTACGGCGAAGAATACCAAAGTATCGCCAAACACCGTCAACAAGGAGCGATTTACCAAGGCCTGATCGTGGAAGGCGTTATCTAGCTCTTAATGTTTTCAGGAATTCCTCGATCGCCGGTGGAGAAATGCCCAAAACGTTTCTTAAATCTTACCGCGAGCCGAGGGGCAGAATCATATCCCCCAAGATTTGTGCCGGGCCTCATGCCCGGTTTTTGAAAGAAACTAAACCGATAGGTACAGATATTAAGGATTGCAACGCAAGCAAATGTAAAGGAGCACAGCAAATGCCTAGACTCGAAGGAAAGATCGCCGTCATCACGGGAGGAAGCAGCGGAATTGGCCTCGCCACCGCCAAGCGCTTCGTGAAGGAGGGCGCCTATGTCTTTATTATCGGCCGCCGGCAAGCCGAACTGGACAAAGCCGCCGCTGAAATCGGCTCAAACGTCACCGCCGTGAAAGCTGACGTTACGAACCCAAATGACCTTGACCGCCTCTATCAAATGGTCGCGGCCAAGAAGGGCAAGCTGGATATCCTGTTTGCGAATGCCGGAATTGCGGATCCGGTACCTACTTCCGATGTTACGACCGAGCACTACGACAAGACCTTCGGTGTAAATGCCCGGGGTGTTTTCTTTACCGTGCAGAAGGCCCTTCCTCTGGTGAAGGACGGCGGTTCGATCATCGTCAACGGCTCCGGCGCCTGGCAGAAAGGTATTCCGATGTATTCGACGTATAGCGCCACGAAGGCGGCCCTGCGGTCGTTTGTCCGCACGTGGACCGCGGAGTTAGCGTGCAAGGGCATCCGCGCCAACATGGTCAGCCCAGGCCCGATCGAAACGCCCCTCCTCGAAGCGCAGTTCGGCCCGAACGTCGGCGCGATGAAGGACCGGTTCATAGCCATGACGCCAATGCAGCGGATTGGACGGCCAGAAGAGATTGCCTCGGCCGTTCTGTTCCTGGCGTCCGACGAAAGCAGCTTCATCACGGGCCTGCCAGTCGACGGCGGCACGGTAGCTGTGTAACGATGCCCGAACTCAAGAAATGTGGCTTGCACCGACTGCTGCATGAGCCGGTTCCAGTTCGCGGCAATGACGAGGCTAAGGCGAGTGCGCGGTGTTGAGGTTTTCTAATTGAATGTGAAAGTTCAATCGCGACCGGACTTGTTGCTGCTCCTTTCCTTGTTACTGGCCATTGTGTTGACTCCGGTGTTGAACCAGGATAATTGGAGGCGGCTGATGCTCGCGGCCGTCACCTTCATACCAATTGTCTTATCCATTGTCCGGTTGTCGCAGATCAAAAGGTGGGTGTGGCCGTCGGTTCTGTTGGCATTGGGCAATGCGGTTTTTGTGGTGGCGGGCAATACGTTCCCAAGCCCGACGCTGACCGGAATTCGATGGGCATTTCTCGCTGCCTTCTTCGGGCTCACGGCCGCAGGGCTTTTCTCATACCTCCGGAATTCTCGTTCGGTCGCTCAGGTGGAGCTCTACACTGCTGTCAACATCTATTTGTTGCTTGGGTTGCTGTGGGCGACGATTTATCTGGCGATAGACGCTTTCTCTCCGGGTTCAATCCGCATTGGAAGCGACCCATCTGACCGTCAGACCGAGCTGCTTTATTTCAGTCTGATAACGCTCTCAACCGTCGGATATGGCGATATCGTGCCGCTTAGCGGAATGGCCCGTATTCTAACGGCACTGGAAGGGGTGACGGGGGTTCTCTACATAGCGACTACGGTCGCGTTTTTAGTCGGCAGGTTCAGGAACGAGTCCTGGGAGTAACTGCGCCGGGTCGAGAACCGCGAAATGTTATGACAACTACAAACCAGGCGTCTTTGGATGCGTCGATGACCCGTCCAACGCTCTTCTAGCTTCGGCTCTCGCTCGCTCAACATTCCATGAGATCTGAACTCCAGATCAGAAGACACACTGCCGGACTCCGGCAACGCAGTAAAGCGCCTAGGAATGTAGAGAGGGTCGAGAGGATGGTCGCGCAACAATTGATCGAGATATTGCTGCAGTTCCGCCTGTGTCATCTATGAAGCAATGCCCGGAAGGAGTTCCCTTAGTTTTCACGAATCCCAGGAGCTTTATTTTCTCACCTTGCACGTTGTGCTTGTAGGCATTGCTGCCCTTTCCAGACGGCACATCCATTGGCTGACTGTCGGTCAGCCGTCAGTCAGCCTTCCGAGATGAATTCCAACTGAACACCTAAGGGTGAGGCAGCCATCGTTTTATTTATGGAAAGGGTGCGCCAGCCCCCCACCCTCCCAAATTCTCGAACGGGGGTCGGGAGTTCGATGAGACAGTGATCATGATCCGATTTTGTCCGATATTTTCTGAAAAACGACCGTGTGTTGCTCCTTGCTCATTTCGCGTGGACCGTGCGGTCCATTTTCCAAGACATCCACGACTTTAATGACTTCCTGATACAACGGCTCGAACTTAGTGCATACCTCGGTAATATCAGCGTATCGAATGCCAGAGATGTTGAAACGATGCACGACTCTATTCCGATAGTCATACATCTCATACAGTCGCTTGTATAAATCGTCGGAAATCACGTTCTCTTTGAGCGCAAAGTCGTATATCTCTTTTTCTCGGTACGTCTTTTCGCCTTCATCTTGCCTGATCAATTCTTTGGGAATGCTGTAGGTGTAGTTGGGTGCCTTCTGGGTACGGCTGTAAACCAACGCAAGACGAAGCAGAGCATCGATTGTGGATACGTACAAACAAAGGCCTTCAATCAAGGCCCCTTCCTTGTGTGCTTTCTGTAGAAGAAGTCGGGAGGTCGGAATTGCATGGATCAAATCGTTCAGCGGGTCATACTTCATAGATCGCTCCGGAGCAAAAAGCAAATGTGTTTTGGGCGGGTGGCCCACATCTGATCCAGAAGTAGAACACATCGTCTGATATGGCCACTCGCTACAAAAAGCCTTGCAAGGCCTACGAATAGATCCCATGTGCTTCATGTCCAAGCTTCTGCACGTACTCAACGTACGACCCAGGATAAACAGCGGGATGGCGGTCCGTGCCGCTCTCACCGCCCAGTTCCAGCACACGTGAGTCGAGACCGCCTTATCGCCAGAGCACTCTGCTTCCGCATCACAGGCTACACGGAAGTCAACTGTGGGCCGATGGTTGTGTGCCGCCTGTGTGCCGATTTGCTGGCTGAAATGGACTGTTCTCGCCTTACTGTCGGTAAGGCGAACTGCATGTGGGCGATGACTCTCGGCAAGGCCGCTTTCTCAGGTGCTTCAACGTTTGAGAACCGGATTACTCCCGAATTACCGACCAACAGGCCAGAATGCGAAGGGTAGCCACCCGACCTGGATCCACCGCGGCTTTAGTCGCGAACGAATCGATCAATCAGCACTTCAAGTCTGCCGCGGAGAACTTTTGTCGCTGGTAGATCCTGAGTGAGCCCGTCTACAGCCAGCATGAAGACCTCCGAGACCTCTTTAGTGCCAAGGACAGCCTGCGTGTACTTAAGTTGAATCTTTCTGCGCCTTTCGTAAATGTCCGGCGTGACTCGTCTGCATGCCCCGTAGAATTCCGTGCCCATCGGAGCATCCACGATTAGCTCCCTCCACGGGTCAAGCAGCAGAGCTTCATAGACCGACACAAGCTTTTCCCGTCTGCTTCCCGGCTTTGCGAGAGCGTGTTCCGCGGCCCGATACTGTGTTTCGAAAAGGTCCTCCAGAACGGCGCCAAAAATCTCTTCCTTGCTCTTGAATTTCCGGTAGATCAGCGGTCGCGATACGGCTGCCTGTTTGGCGATATCTTCGAGCGAGCTCTTCGCATAGCCAAATTTAAGGATGCCGTCGCGGGCAGCATCGAGGATGACTCGCCGCCGTGCTGCATCTCGGTCAAAAGATTTTCTCTGCATATTTTTGAATCGTTGAAGTTCGATACGATGCCGGATATAGAAGGTTCCCTTCAATTCGCGAAAGGAATAGCTGCGAACAACTTCTCGCACCCCCCAGCAAAGACGCTCAGAGTGTTTCGGATTCAGCGCTATTCTGGGCTTAGCCATGGCACATAAATTCCGGTGGCGGGGCTCACATCCTGATACTGGATACCACGTGACAGTCAAACGAGGACTTTCGTCACCGACGCAGCAGAATGTCGGCCACGGCTCCCTTGAAGGTCTCTTTCATGTCGTGGTTGTGACTCTGATTGAGACCACGAATCTGTTGCTATCGTCCAGCGCCCGCCAGATGTTTCTCCTCCTCCGTTGCGTTAACCGTGGAGCCATTCGCTGCCAGTGCCGCAGACAGCGCCATACCCTCAGCCTTGGCAATCGTGCGAGCCGCCACCGGCTTCAACCACAGCAGTGCCATGAAAGCGGCGATGATGTCGCAGGCGATCATGACGTAAAACACCGGGACCCAGGAACCCGTTCGCAGCATCACGTAGGCGGCGACCGGAGCGGAGAAAATGGCGGCTGTGCCCTTCGCGGTGTAAACGATGCCATAATTCGTCGTCGCCCAGGTCCTGCCATAAAGATCTGCCGTAATCGAGGGGAATAGCGAGAAGATCTCGCCCCAGGCGAAAAACACGAGGCTGGATAACAGCACGAACATGACAGGCCGGTGAATGGTTTGCAGCCATGCCCATATCGCGATACCTTCGATCATAAAAGCGGTGAACATGGCGTTCTCTCGGCCAATGTGATCGGAGATCCAACCCCACAGAGGACGGGTCAAACCATTGACGATACGGTTCAACTGGATGGCAAGAATTGCCGCCGACAGGCCCCAGGCAATGATGACTTTGTCTACTTTGTAAAAACCTGCAATCTCCTTCAACTGTGAAGTGACCACCAGACCGCCGAACGCCACCAAGGTCATCATCGCGTAGATCACGTAAAAAGAAGGTTGCTTCAGCATCTGCAACCACGTCATGTCAATGCTGGATTGATGAACTCTGGCAACGGGCTTCCAGGCTTTGGGCAGCCATCCTTTCGGTGGCGCCACGATGAACATGGCCGCAATGGTCACAACGATGCCCTGCACGACGCCCCAAAAAATAAAAGCATGCTGATAGCCGGAAGCCTTGATCATTTTTTCGATCGGAGCGACGGTCACCGCGGTACCGATACCATAAGCCCCCGACACAATGCCGGCGCAAAGTCCGCGGTGATCAGGAAACCACTTCAGGACGTTGCCAGTACAGCCGCCGTAAACGGCGCCGGCTCCGATTCCACCAATGGCATACCAGGTATAAAGTCCGGTCGTCGTGTAGGAGTACCCCGAACCGATCCAGCCCGCGCCCACCAGCAGGCCGCCGATGCCGATGACCAGCCGCGGCCCGAGGCGATCAATCAGATATCCTTCGAACGGCACCAGCCAGGTTTCACAGAAGATGAATGCGGCAAATGCGATTTGCACCGCCGCCAAGGTGGTGTGCAGGCTTGAGGTTAAGGGTTTGGTGAATAGCGTCCAGGCATATTGCAGGTTCGCGATCGCCATCATCGCGACAATGCCGGCACACATTTGAACCCAGCGGTTCACAATCTTGGGTTCGTTACGAACAGAGGGGATCGCGTTCGTGGCCATGGGCACACTCCAATAAAATTGTAAGAATTGGTCTTCTATGCTCGCTACACACTCCAAGCCGGAAAGAATCCGGGTAAATGAAAAAACCGCCGCCCCTTTTTGGGGCGGGCGGGTTATTCAGCTTCGATTTCCTTCTGGAGGGGAATAATTCCCGGTACCAGCCACTTATTCCACATTTCATCGATCTTGCTCTGGAAGTAATCGATGTCATCATCGATGAAATGTGCGAACCTTCCCTGCTTCAGCAAGTAGTCGCGGACAGGCAGACGTTTGAAGCGGCCGCTAGCAATCTGCTCGGTCTTGCCATAGAGCTTCAGCTTGCCGTTTTCGACCTCGTACAGCGGCCAGATGCCTGTGTTGACTGCCAGTTCACCCAGTTCGAACGAAAGTACGGGATCGAAGTCCCAGCCTTTCGGACAGGGATTGAGGCAGTGAATGAAGGTGGGACCGCCGATCGACAATGCCTTGCGAACATTGTTCATCGCCTGCAGTGGATAAGACGTGGAGATCGTCCCCACATACTTGACCGTGGGATGGCCCACCAGCATCAGAGGCGCGACGTTCTTCTTCCAGCGGTGATTCATGATGCGTTTTATTTTTCCGGGCGTGCTGAACGAGGTGTTGACGCCATAGGGCGAGGTCCCGGAGATCTGGATATCAGTATTGGCGTACGACTCGTTGTCGTACATCAGGATGAGCAGGTTGTAATCGGGATGGCACATGGTGGCCGAAATCGCGCCCAAACCCATGTCCGCCCCGCCGCCATCTCCGCAGAAGGCAATGACGTTGATGGGTTCGTCCTTCATCACGCCCTTGCGCATCTGGACACGGAATGCCGCGGCTGCTCCCAGTGCGCTGGAGCCGGAGCTTCCAAGTTGCGTATGCATCCAGGGAAGGCCCCACGGGGTGGCGTAATAAGAGGTGTTCGCTACGTACATGCACCCGGTGCTGCCCAGAATGACGGTTCTCGGTCCCGCGGCCTTCGCCATCAGTTTCATGATTTGCGCAGACTCGCAGCCTTGGCAGGTGCGGTGGCCGGACGTGTAGTACTCCTCGTGTGGAACCTTCTTCACTCCCTTGAAGGCTTCCAGGTTTTGCGTCGGTTTTTCGTCTACAAAAGTGCTCATGGTCATTATCCTTTCCGGCTCTGGAAACGCGTCGAAACGCGTTATCCCCGCAGCCCGATCCACTGGGTCAGGGGTTGCGCTTTCCCTTTTGCTGCCTGGAACACCACATCGGTCATCGCTTCCACGTCGGGTACCGTGACCTCGCGGCCGCCCAGTCCGCCAATGAATCCGATTACTGGCGGTCGGGTGCTGCTCCCGGTGTACATGGCCGACCGAACCTCCGTCGCCATCACGCCACTCAGATTCGGCGAACCAAACGAGAAATCGCGATCGATGACGCCGACGGCCTTGAAGCGCTCGAGGCACTTGGCAAGCTCCGGACCGGCAAATGGCCGGAACCAGCGCAGGCGAACGAACCCGACTTTCTTCCCTTCCGCGCGCAGTTTACGAATCGCGACCTTGACTGGCGTCGAGAGTGTGCCCATGCCCAGCAGCACGACTTCCGCGTCTTCCGTCATGTACTCTTCGAAAAACGGATTGCCGTACTTGCGTCCGAAGGTGCGCTCGAATTCGGCATAGACTTCGCGAATCACGTCGCATGCGATCTCGGTGACCGCGTAGTTCTGCCGTCGAATCTCCATCACCCAGTCCTCATTGACCTGTGGGGCCACTGAGATGACGTTGTCGGGATGAAGCAGAAGATCACCGCGGTCATAGCGAGGCAAAAATTTCTTGACCTGCTCCGCCGCCGGGATTTTTACTAGGGCTTGCGAGTGTGTGAGAAATGCGCCGTCGCAGCTGATGGCCAGGGGCACGAACATGCGGCGGTCTTCTGCTACACGATAGGCAATCAGGGCCGTGTCCAGCGCTTCCTGCGCGCTATCCACCCAGGTCAGCATCCAGCCTAGATCGCGAACTGCCAGCGCGTCGTTGTGCTCCACACCGAATGCACCCGGGTCGTCGAGCGCACGGTTTCCCACCATGCAAACCAGGGGGACGCGCAGAGCCGGGGTGACGGTCAGCGCTTCCATCGCGTACATCCAGCCGACGCCGCTTGAACCGCAGAACACACGCGCTCCGCAGACGGACGCGTGCTTCACGATTTCGAATTGTGAATGTTCGCCCTCCGCCACAATGTATTCGCAGTCCATTTCACCATCCGCTACCAACTGGCTGATGTACTGCATCACCGTGTCGTAGGGCCGGATTGGATAAGCGGTGACCACATCCACGTTGGCCAGTTTGCAGGCAATCGCAATGGCTTCGGCGCCCGTGATCAAAGCTTCCTGCTCGTTGCTTTTTTTCGTTTCCTCAACCGGCAATGTAACTGTAGCCATTTCAATCTCCTTGTCTTCCGGCTGCCCGCCGGGCCGCTAACCTTTCTTTGCGATTTCGAGGGCCTCGGGGACCTGTTCCTGATACTGTCCGCGATAACGGAATCCGTGCGACCGCTCCTCGATGGGCTCGGCTTTCGCAATCGTCGTTTCCAACCATTTCAGATAGGAATCTTTATCTTCCCTGAACTTTGCCCACTGGCTGTCGTTGTCGTGGAACTCGGACTCGTTCACCATGGAAATGCAGTTCTTCACCGGGCAAACTTCCTCGCAAATGCCGCAACCGCAGCACGCCTGGAGGTTCGCATCGTAGGTTCCGTCTGGAGTGACATCGAAAGACGCATCCGGACAATTCAGCCAGCACAGTGTGCATTTGGTGCAGGTAGAGAAGTTGACGACCGGGCGCATGGTCCGCGTGGAGTACTTCTTGAACAACTCGTTCCGGGCCGGCCGGAAACCGCCGATCTTTCCGCTCACAGGATCCGCATACGGACCGCCCTGTGGCTGGCCCTTGATGGATACGCCACCGCGCATGTCCTCCCAGCGGGGCTTGCCGAATGAAAATAACTTTTCAGGATTGCCCTCGCCCGCTTTCACCTCAACGGTGGCGAAGCGCGCAAAGGCGGTGTGAGCTGAAGTCACTTTCAGGGAGTTCTTCAGCTTTTCGAGGATGAATTTCTCCACCGACGCCAGGCTAAACAGTTCGGGCACCGCCTTGGCGATCGCGCCCAGGACGCGCACATCGGTGTGGTCGTCTTTATAAACCCACATCCCGGAGAAGCTGGTCACGCCCTTCAGAATTCCCAGCTTGTAAGGCTCTTCCCGGCGGTGGATATTCTTGAGCAGAGAGGGCGCGTCTTCCAAAGAAACGACCAGGAGAGTGTGCCCGGGTTTCAGAGCGCGATGCGCCGGCTGCAGTCCGTACCATGCCCACGACTCAGCGCCCTTGCAGAGCGTGTCATCGAGAACGACCGTCAGGTCCACCTGCTTCGGCTCGTATTGCGCCATTCCGGCTTCGAGTGTCTGCTCGTCGTAGGCGACGATGGCAAAACTCTTCGCTGGAATGCCATTGCGTTCTGGAGAATCTCCATAACGGCCGAACGAAATACCCAGTTTGCCTTCGTTGTGCGCAGCCAGGACAATGCCGCGCGTGATGTTCTTCGCGAGAGTCTTTTGGAAGACTCCTCGATAAATGACTTCGACCGCGAATAGTTGACCCATTTGGCAACCTCCATTCTCTTAAAGCTTTTTCAGTACGATGTTTTCGATTTCCTGCAAGTGCCGGCGCATGGCCGCCTCGGCGCCGGAGGCGTCGCCCCGCTTTAGGGCAGCTAGAATTCGGCGGTGACCGGCCAGCGATTTTTCCTGTCGCCCTTCCACTTGCAACGACTGCTCCCGCGTATCCCGCAACAAATCCATCAACACATCCACTACTTTTAAGACCGCGCTGTTTTCGGACGCCAAGGCGATGGCGTAGTGAAACTCGGAGTCTTCTTCGATTCCGAGCTCTCCCGCGCGCACCTTCGCCTCCTGTCGTTGAAGAATGGCCTCCATATCCGCAATCGCTTTGCAAGAAGCTTGTAGAGCGGCTCGGCGAGTCAAGGCCGGTTCGATCATCCGGCGCACGTCGACCAAGTCGGCGACCATTTTTCGTTTCTCAAGCAGCGCGGAAGCGAGGGGATTGGCTGCGGCCGCGGCAGGGTTACGGACCACTGTGCCGATGCCCTGGCGTGGCTCGAGCAGGCCCATCAGTTCCAGGGAACGAATGGCATCCCGGACGGAGCTGCGGCTTACACCCAGCATCCGAACCAGTTCCCGTTCGGGAGGCAGAAGGTCGCCCGGCTTCAGTTCTTCCGCAATGAGCCGGTCCAACTGCTTGGCAACTTCCTGATAGACCTTATTTCTATTTCTGGGGAGTACCTCGAACTTCGCGGGTGCTTCAGTGACTGGCACGGGGGTTGGTCTGATGACTGACCAATCCACTTCAGACCCGAATCCAAAATGGCGCAAGGATGCAGATCACATCGCGACGTGACGCGGGTCTTCCCCTGGTGACGTTCAGTTCCCAGATCAGGCGGCGGCTTCGTAGAGAAGGCGATGGACGAACGCGTCCTGGCCCAGTTGAAAACCCTTCATGGGGATCCTCGTTGCCGCTCGGTACCTGCGTGGCCGGGGGTGTGTCAGTGACTGTTATCACAGGCCGGGAGACTTGCTGGCGGTAGCGATCATTCCTTCCTAGTACTCTGCGGTCGCCTTCTGCAACTGGGGCAAACCGCCCGTGGAGTCGAGCCACACATCCAGAGCGTCTTTCTGGTCCCCTAATCTTGCTTTCCAGAAGCCGCGAAACTCCGCGGTCCCGATGGACTTTCCGTTGTAGGCTTGGAAGAAATCCCGTGAGTCTTGAAAGAATTTACCGTCACCGAGGGCGTGCCGCAAGTAGTCGAGCATCAATGACCCCTTGTAATACCGGATCACGAAGCCGGAGCCGTCGAAAGGCACGGTGGACAAAGAGGGTGCGTTGGCCGGTAGCTCACGAACACTTTTCCGGTATGTTTCGAGCACACTGTCAGATTGCTGTTCCGACACGATCTTTTGTACGGCTATCACTGAAAAGTATTCCGCAAATGCTTCATTGATCCAGTCTCCTTGTCCGGCGCCGAAATTCCACCAAAAATGCGCGATCTCATGAGCGATGTCCTGAAAGAGGGAGAATTTCGGATCATTCGCGAGCTCCTTTAGAGTGAGACCTTCTGAAGTAACGATCATGCCCGGCCGGCGATTCCTGCCCGCCCCTGGCCTTTTCGTTTCGGCGAATACACGTGTTTGATGGTCCCGGCGGGAATCGTCGTCTCGCCCAGACGATCCGTGAAGAGCTTCATCACATCCGCGATCTGGCGCATTTCACTTTCAACGAACGTGTCGCGCATCTGCGTGTAGTAAATCTCAATGGCCACATCAGACAGGCGAGTTGATTTCTCTTTGTAGTTTGGAGAGGCCGCAATCAAGATGTCGGTGTCTCTCGGAGAAGACCATCGCGTGATCGATCTCCCATATTCGACTCGCTGCTCAAGTTTCTTCCCGGAGCAAATTGCAACCCAACCCTCAGGAAGAGAAACCTGCAGTTTGATCTCGAGGGGGTGCCCCATCACAAAAAACTGGGGGTACCATGAGGAATAATTTGCAAGCTCAACCAGGCGTGAGTTGACCTGGTCGTCGAGTGCCAGCTCCGTGCCGCCACACTTCCCCAACCGTATCGTGATCACTCCAGGCAACTGCTCCGTGAATACGTGGATGCCCGCCTCGAATTGGATAACGTGGGTGTTGACGCGAACCGCTTCGGTCAGGCCTTGAGCCGATCCAAGCAGCTTCAGGAAGAACTGTGGCTCGATGCTGCCGCGGTTGCACAAAATGATCGAACAGCCATCACCGCCGTTTACGTCAATTCCCTCAACGAAACCATCGACCTTCACGAGAAGCGAGTTGCAGCTTTTGAGAACCGCGTTCCAAGACCGGTTTGGCTTCTCATTATTTTCACTTCCCTGATTGCGGTATTCACGCGCGGTTCTACACTTGCGTCTCGCTTTTGGTTGACGCTGATTCTTGTCCCTATCACCGTCGCGATTGTCGTCGCCCTGATCGCTGATCTCGACACTCCTGGCCGCGGTCTGATCCGGCTGGATCAGCGTGCCCTGCAGCGCCTGAAAGCCGACATCAACGTCGAACCTGCAAAGTAGAATCGAGGAACTCCTTCGAGGGTGTTTCTGCTAGGAATCTCCTTTGTAAGTTATTGAAAGTTCGTTCGCCGAAGATGCTGAAATTCAGCGAATTACTACTCTTGTTCCTTTTTCAACAGCCACGCCTGATTTCAACAGGTTGGAAGTTTCACTCTACAGTTAACCCAACGCACGCCCTGACCTGAGCACTGCACAAGCTGTACGGAGACAACTGGCACTTCTCCTAGTCGAAAAACCCTCCCATGTTCTGTTTCACTTGGCGGGAGGGCATCCCAATGAGGTTCAGAATAATCGCTTCAAGCCTTGCAGTGATCTTGTTGGCTAGTGGTTTGGCCAGTGCTGGAGACTCACCCGACAAAAAACGGGAAAAGACTCGCAAGATGGCAGGTAAAACTCTCCAAGAACTGTACAAGCTGCAACCCACAGCTCAGGCGGCTATCCAAAAGTCGGCTGGCTACGCCGTGTTTAACAATATGGGAACGAACCTACTCCTGTTGAGCACGGCTCGTGGCGCCGGAGTTGCCGTCAACTCCAACAGCAAGCAGGAAACTTTCATGAAGATGATTTCGGCTGGCGCTGGCCTCGGAATAGGAGTGAAGGACTATCGGGTGATTTTCGTGTTCGACAACGATAGGGCGCTCGCAAGCTTCCTCGATTCTGGGTGGTCGGGTTCAGCACAAGCAGATGCTGCCGCGAAGGCTGGAGAGAACGGCGGAGCCTACTCGGGAGCCGTCGAGGTTGCCCCGGGTGTTTGGGTTTACCAGATCACCAAGAATGGTCTTGCCCTCCAGTTGACCCTGCAGGGCACGAAGTACTACAAAGACGATGACCTCAACAAAAAATCATAGCTCCTGATCGCGAAGCGCGGAGCCACAAAAACTGTGCGGTGAACGTTTGCGCAGGGGAGACGGCGGACAACAACTTACTCCGGCGAACTATTGATCTCAAGTTAAAGTAGCAGGAGGTTGACTGAGGTTGACTAATGACATTACCCAGACGCATCGAATTGCAGTGGCAACAAAACATCATCGAGCTATGGTTGAACACGCCGAGCATTCCGGACGATTCGCGCCCAGGACTCCTTGAGATGCTGAGTGTCGTGAAAGAAGAAATGGAGAATCAGCGCTTTCGCGACGAACACTCGCCGTTCGAACTCTAGCGAGCCCTTAGTTCACGCTGGCCGCAGACACAGTCCAACCCGCCAGAGTCGTTGGGCTTTGAAACTGGTAATTGGCGCAAAATCGCCATTTCACTCGTAACCAAACGGTTACAAGTGTAATCGCCTTATAGTTGGTCAGACCGCGGAAATGCAGACGCACTATCCATCCGCTCCCCAACGATTGCATCCGTCTGATTTGAAATGCAGAAACACTGGCATTAGTTACAGTTCCCCAAGCAGGGACGTGGTTGATAGCTTCGAAGGCAGTACGAGCGGCGCAACCATTTCTGGGATCAGGCGCAAGGCTGCATTTAGCAGAAACAAACAGACGGACAAGAGGAGGCAAGCAATGCCTAAGCAAATGAGAGTTGTGGCTAGTCTATTAGCAGTGTGTTTCTTGAGCTTGGGATCGGCCCTTGCCGCTGATAAGGTAAAAGGCAAGGGAGTGATCACCCTACGCTCGGGAAACACCCTGACCGTGGAAACTGACGAGGATGCAACTACAACCGTGATCGTCACGCCAGATACGAAAGTGCAACACCCAGTAGGGCTCGGTGCCCGGAAAAAGCAAGTGGGCCAAGAGGTCCTGATACCGGGACTCAAGCTAAAGTTTGAGGGAACGGGTGATCAAAACCAGGTGACGGCGGAAACGATAACCTTCGATCGAGATGATCTCAGCCTAGCCAAAGTGATCCAGGCCGGTTTGAACCCCACGGCTCAACAGCAAGCCCAGAACATGCAAACGTACGAGGCCAATCGGCTGGCTACCGATGCAGCTATCGCAGCCAACAAACAGGAGATCGAGGCCAACAAACAGAGGATCGCGGCCAACGAACAGGGCATCCAGGAGGTTGCGCAGGCAACCCAGAAGCGCTTTTCGGAGCTGACTGACTGGGTCCCGAAGGGTCAAACAAGTGCGCACTTCGAAGTCGGTGATTCCACTCTTTCGGCAGGGGACAAGCAACAAATCGCAACCCTGGCACAACAGGCGCTCAACTACAAAGGGTACGTGATCGAAGTGAAGGGGTTTGCAGACTCGACTGGCAATCTTGTCGATAACCAAGAACTGAGTAAGGACCGTGCTGAAGCGGTAGTCGCTTACTTGCTTCAGGACTGTCACGTCCCGGTAAAAAACATTGTTGCGCCGGGCGCGATGAGCGAAACCCACCCGGCAGCATCGAACGAGACTGCCTTCGGACGAGCCGAAAACCGCAGGGTCGAGGTGAGGGTCCTGGTTAACAAGGGTGTCGCTGGCGACAGCGGAAACTAGGAACACTCTGCCAGCAGTGGACGGGTTCTGTACGGACCGCTAGAGGACTGGAAGTCGGCTTGGCAGACGGTCCTCTTACCGCGTGGCGGCCTGGGGGTTTCTCTTGCCTCTTTTCCCCCCGGGCCGCCTGTTAAGTAGATCGGTGTCGAAAAATCGCCACAACGCTCATTGAGGGGTTCTGAGTGCATGGCCTGTCAACGGCAGTAAGCCGGGGAAAATCCTAGCGTCTCTATCCCCAACCACACTGTGTCCCGCGTCCACTCCCCGCGACTTGGGGCAGAAACCCCCTGTTCCCTTAACGCATTACGCCCAGCATCGTCATATCATGAAACCACTCTGCTATTATTCGCATCCCACCAGACCAGAGGAGCCTGAGGAATAGTGGGCGGGCTCGCCCCACCAGTAGGCAGCAGATGAAAGAACCGACCTTCATCCGATCCGTGTTCACAAGGCGAGCAGGTTGCCGAAGGTCGCGTACCAAGAAAAATACTGCCTTGCCTCTCGATGCCTGTGGAGAATGAACCCGAGTAGGGAGACGCACTGCCAAGCGCACAAGCCGCGTACCGAAGCCGAGAGCGCCGCGCAGGAGAATGCCGTGGCATCGAGGACTTTCAAATAACCTTCGTAATTTGACTGGGTTTCTGGGTGGGAATCTGATTCTTGATGGGGGGGACAGATGAAGACGTTTGTACTGGGTATTTTGTTTTTCACACTGGTGAACCTGACGTGGGGGCAGGCACCTGCACCTGTTGGTGTACGCGGGCTGGACTTGCTCAACACCTGCCGAGACGCAAAGCAGGGCTCGTATTTCGACGGACTCTGCAACGGCATGCTCTATGCGTCTTCAGTTTTCATCAGAGAACAGTGCCGGTCTTCAGGTGCAACTTTTGAAACCCAGAAGAAGGTTGTCATCAGGTATCTGGAGAACCACCCAGCTGAGTTAGACCAGTTGGACTTGCTTCTCATCAAAAAGGCGCTGGTCGAGGCGTACCCGTGCTCCGACAAGAAAGTGAGGGGCGACACTAGCAACGCCACAGGTACTCCGGGGCAGTGATTGTTGGACCAAAAAATAGAGTCCCCATCCAAATTAAAGGTGGGGACTTTCCATTGCGCTCCTGATTCCGGAGCGGGTACATCAGCAATCATCCAAGAACGAACGAGCCCACAACTCCATAGAGGGGGAGTTCATCGCAGGCAATTTTCTCCCTGGTACTGCCCGGTGGTAGTACGCTCCTGTCAAAATTGATAGTTGCAAGCGCTTTGACCGGCCCCTTAGGCTCGCTCGGTGGGGTCATCCGGTACTTGGATGGAGGAAACTATGCGTCGGTCCTCCGCAAGAGTGTTGTTGTTCCTTCTATTTCTATCCATCCTTCCTTCTATGTCAACGCAAAGGCTTCACCGGAATCCGGAGTGGCCGACAGATGATGAGTTCCGATCAGTAAACCAAGCTGTCGAGGTTGCTTGTGGGCTTTATCCCAAGGTAGAACAATCGCTCGCTTGGGCACTGATATGGGAAGAAAGTAAGTACGATCCGCTCGCTTTGGGCCGAAGGGGCGAAGTCGGTTTGGGTCAATTGACGCCCGCGACCGCCACCACGCTCGGTGTGCAAGATAGGACAAACATCACTGAAAGCGTTCAAGCGTCAGTTCGTCACCTCTCCCATCTGCTCACCAAATACAGGAACAATACTCGATTGGCACTGTCTGCCTACAACTCCGGCGAGCGAGCCGTTGACCGTTGCCACTGTGTTCCAACTGAATCGCAGGCTTATGTGAACCGCATCGAGCAGAGTCGCTTTTTTGTGAAACGCATTGTTAAGTATCTGTACAACACTTTACCTCCGTCAACAACTCAGCACATACGAGCGTCGCAGCCGAAACAACAGTTGGCCCAGCTAAAGGGGCGGGAGTGCTTTTTTCTTCCAATACCAGCATGTCTGCTCGCACTCGCGTTGACGGTGCGGACCACTCCCGGCTTCCGCGGTGTCGTGGTTGCTGCTCTCGCAATATTGTGTTGTTGGCAGTTGTTGTTGCGGAAAGGTCTATCCAGCGCTGGAATGAAATTGGCTGCCAAGGGCAACGACCGCAACTGTTGATCGGAGTAGGGATCGTGATTTCTCACGACCCCCTCCTCGGACCCGGACGAGCTCCCAATGGAATGGTGAATAGCAGCATCACTGGCCTGCTTATAACGTGAACCTTACATGGCCACAAGCATCAACTGAGGGACTTTTTCAACAGACACGCCTGTTCGCGACAGTTATGAGGATCGGCGGTGGTTCGACTGAGATTGGATATTCGGCAAGGCGTGCTCGTTCGATCTGTTCGGTTAGGAATGAGCAGAGTTTCTGTAGGCAGTTTGTCAACCAAAAGGAGCAGTGATAAACGTACGTTGATTGGCCACGTTAACGCTCGTCCTCACCATGACGCTTCGAGGCCGGCGATGGGCCCCTTCTGGGTCAGCCGTATGCCGATCTCGTTGGTCCCGGTGTCGATTCTTAGACGAGTACCCATTTGGTAGCCAAGGTTCAGTCGCAAATTGCGGTTCAGCGATATAAAACCGGAACCTCTCGCTGACATGAAGTTGCCGTAACCAAAGAACGACATCCCTTGGAACGAACCATCTAACGCCAAGTGCCCGCTATGCAGGGGATACCAGCGGGCGCGAGGGCCCACGATTGGCAGAGGCGCAAAGAATGATCCCGAGGCAGTTTTCGTTTCGGTTTGACCATTGACGGTCACCGTCCCGGCCAGATCAGCTGAGGTCTTCAGCAGGTAGACCTGGGTTGCGATCGAGAGGGATATTCGGTTTCTCCGTATGATGTCGTATTGGTAGCCTGGGGCGAAGGCCAAAGACTCTATATCGGCGCTTGCCTCTGTCCCGGCGTCGTAAGTCACTCCCTGAAATTCAATGGTTCTGTTGAGCGTTACCCGTCTAGAATTCGTGAGCGGGCTCGCGCCAAAGAGGAGGTGGTGCTTCCTCTTGAATCTCCAGTCAACGGTCACCGAAAAGGTTGAGTAGTCACCGAAGCCGAAGTCTTTATTCAGGTCAAAAGTTCCGGAGTTAGCTCTCCCGGTGAAGGAACCGGTTGGCTGGGAGAACCACCATGCGGCGGTCATACGAAACTTGTAGACATCCAGGTCGTTGCCATCATCGGCTTGAGCTGGAGGTATTGTTGCAAGGCAGGAGAACAGTGCAATGAGGACACCTGTTATACAACGCTGCAGGAAGGACATACGCACGACCTCCCGTGTGAGGTTGAAATTCCATGTATAGGGGCCACATGCACTTCCGGACACTGACAGAACTTACAGGTGGAGAGAGCAGTCCGTTCTCATCAGAAACATAGAGTTTCGTGAGGCCAGAAAGTCCACACGCCAACATGTCGGGCACGCTAACTGTTGAGAAATCGCCATTTCACCCCGGATTTTGGCGAACAAACGGCGCAAGCTGGTGAAATCGCCAGATCCCGTCATTTTGTCGAAAACCAAAATTACTCGGATTTCACCCTTAGCTTGGGCGACGATCTACCTGCATGTCAGCTAGCCAGTTAACTAGATTTCGTCTGACACAAGTGTCAGTAGTCGCGAGCTGCACCAAGAGAGCAATCTCAAATTACAGACGTGAGGCCGAACATGTCACTCATGCGCGTTCTCGTAGTAGAAGATTTCGCGCCTTTTTGCGAGTTTGTCCGCTCGACACTAGCGGAGAGGCCGGACGTGCAGGTCATCGGCGAAGTAGCCGACGGCTTGGAAGCGGTTCAGAAAGCGGAACTACTAGAGCCGAATCTGGTCCTCCTTGACATCGGGCTCCCAACGCTGAATGGAATCGAGGCAGCTCGCCAGATAAGCAAACTTGCCCCGAAATCCAAAATAATCTTCGTAAGCCAAGAGTCTTCTCGTGAGGTCGTGCAAGAAGCACTCAACGTAGGGGCTTGGGGATACGTTGTGAAAACAAAAGCCGCAATCGACCTCCTAGCTGCTGTGGACGCGGTTTTTGAGGGCAAACGTTTTGTCAGCGTGGGATTGTCGAATCAGAACTTGAATTGACGCAAGCCCCCCGACCACTAGCAGCGATCAAGCTGCCGTATTCCGAAGCCACGACTTCGCCTGAAAAGAAACTCAGCATGGCCCAGCCGCGACGTGCCGATGCGGGTTTCGACGGTCTGCGTCTGGGCTTGTGGGCTGGCAGTTAGGTTGGCATACCGACCTATTAGGGGTTGGCTTTCTTCATACAGTCCTTCAAGAACGACCGACGATCCGCACCCGTTACACCTTTCTTATCCGCGAGGTTCTTGCATACAGTTGCTTTGTCTTGCTGACTCACGTTGCCACCGGAACCGGAGTTTGCGACCTTACCGAGGCAGCTCTGCATGAATGTCTTGCGCTCCTCGTCCTTGAGGCCCTTCTTATCGGCGGCGTCGTTGCAGGCTTTCGTTTTGTCCTGCGATGAAGCCTGCGGTGGGTTGGGAGGGGGTGTTTTAGCGACGGTTACCGAGGCAAGGCTCATCGCCAGCAAAAGCAACATCATTGCCGCCCATACGCAGTGTGGAAGTCTTGACATGGATAATCTCCTTCGTTCGGAATTTGCTGACATTTGGCGACATTCGTCTAACAGTTACTGCGTTCCCATAGCCTTGTAATCGGAATTTGTTGTCGTCACCACGAACTTCTTCGCCATCGCATCAAGAACGGTCTTCTGCGCATAGTTGGTGCTGTCGGGCAGGCTGGCAAACTGAACCGCCAAGGTGACCACATCCTTCGGATCATCCAGGTATGAGTTCACGTTTATCGAGGCGATTTTCTTCGCTTCGGTGTTGAAAGAGATCGTCATCTGGTCACCGGGCAGGGCATAGTCCTTGAATACAATCTGCGCCACGCCGGAACCTCCGCCGGGATTCAGCGAGACTTTCCCGGCCTGGACGGTCTGTTGAATGCGCTGCGGATCTGGCGGCACATACAGGGCGAGCAAGGTCTTGACCTGACCCAGGTAGTCTTTCATCTCTTCCTTCTTGTTCGCGATCACCTTCTGTTTCATTCTTCCTCCACTCGGAGGCGGGGGCGGCGCACCCATCGGGGTCTTCTGTACTTTCCCGTCCGGGCCATACTGGCAGGCTGATTGGCTCGGCGGCTTGGGATCGCCCTTCAGCGTGAGTTGGGTTGTTTCGGTCCATTTGTACTGGTGGAGTTTCTGCTGGTTTTCGGCAACTGATTGCTTCACGGCTGCGACTTTCTCTTGTAGTGCCGCACCTGCCCCGGCGCCCGTCTGGGCGGTCGCGGGGACAACCGTCAGCATCGCGGCCGCGATCAGCAATAAACACATGCTGTCCGTGCGAGGCGTGCTGCCCTTCCTTTTAAGGGTATTGAATGTGGCTCGATTCATCTGTGACTTCTCCTCTTCTCCGTTTGTTGGGTTTTGCGGAGCGATCTCCTTTTGAGTTCCCGGCCTATCCAATTGCTCATTCGACCGAAGGCTTGATCGTCAGAGGCGCTGATAATTGATGGTTCAGTTGTTCGGGTTCGGCACACTCTCTACGATTTCAGTGATCGGCTTCATCTACGTTGCGAGCACTCGATAGGCAAGCGCGCAGTAACTTATCGTGCCGCGCAATATTCTCCCAGCTAGGTCAGTTGGCGAGCAATCCCCTTTACAGTCATTGACCCAGATCGGCTTTTCTTCTCCATCCGCCTCACCGTGGATGACGGTTGCCAACTCCCACAGCGAGCACTTTTCCGGCCAGGTCCCGAGCAAGGTACTTTTGCAGGACAATCCGCGTCTCGGGATTGGCGGCCAGGTAGCGGTCGAGCACCTCAACCTCCCAACGCATGCACCGGACAGGCTCTACTACCACGGCATCTACATCGGCTGGGACGCCACTCAAGAGAAGCGCTGAGCCCACGATGTGGCCCGCGACGAGTTCCCCGAAGACACCATCATCTCTCGTGACCCGCACTTTCCCGCGAACAATGATCGAGATTGCCTCAACACTTTTGCCACACTCCAGCATTCGCTGGCCAATTTCCACAGTTGTCCACGCTCCGATACTCAGAATCTGCAGGACTTTCCGAGGCGGCAAATCCGGGAAGGCGAGCTGGCGAATTTCCTGCTCTTCAGGCGTCAATTTAACTGGACGTTGCTCGACAAAAAGACGCCAAGACTGGAACGAATTGATCGCAGCAAAGACGCTACTCCAAATGATTGGCTCCCACAGAGGTTCAGGCTGCAGGATGAAGTACGGCAACGCTATTAGCGAGGCCGCCACTGAAAACAACCTCAGCCAGAGAATGTCGCGAACGCTGTACGCTACCAACAACAAGATGTTTGCGGCGTGCAGGAAATAGCTCGGATTGAATAGCCCCATGTTTGTAATCTCACTGGGTGGCTTGTCGGAACTTGCTCTGCTGGGGCCAGGTGGAGAGAGCTGAGGCCGCACTACGCGCTCAAGCTGAACGCTTGTCAGAGAATATTTCGTCGGCTGGAACCTAAAATACTGTCAATATACACAGGGGTAGGAGTTCGTATCTGTGCCTACCGAAAACTCGATCTCAGTGAAAAAAGGTGAAGTAAAACAGCTGCGGAAAGCATATTCCTCGGTTGCCAGTTTCGTAATGGCTTCGCCTGCTGCGAAAACGGCAACGTGTCAGCTTCTCGGGCTGGCGGAATCGTGTCCGCGTCGATCGTCAGCACGTCTATTTCAGCACTATATTAAGGAGAGGTAGGGTCTAAGGCGGCCCGGCTCTCGTAGCGGTGATGCAGCCCACCAATCTGGGGCAGCGCCACGACTCTCCCCATGGGCTCCGGCTGGATCGATCGCGGCTCGGGCGAGTCCTTGCCTAGGGAGAGATGCGTTCTCGATCGGTGATAGTAATCCAAGTACGAACGAAGGATACGACGGAGAGAGCTTTCGTCGAACACGAGCACGTGGTCCAGGCACTCGCGCCGAATCGAACCAATTACGCGCTCGATGTAAGCCCGCTGCCAGGGGGATCGGGGGGCGCACAGCACTTCGTGGATCCCCATGTCTCGCGCCTGTCCACGGAAGGAATCGCCGAAGATCGCATCGAGGTCGCGCAGCAGGTAGCGTGGAAGCTGGTCAAAGGGGAATGCTTCTCGCAGTTGTTGTCCGGTCCACTCCGCGGTGGGGTGGGCAGTTACATTGCAGTGGACAATGCGACGCCGGTCGTGGGCCAACACCAGAAACACATAGAGAACCTGGAAACCAATGGTCGGCACGGTAAAGAAGTCGATGGACACCAGTTGTTGCAGGTGATTTTCGAGGAAGGTGCGCCAGGTCTGTGACGGCCGTTGGTGGCAGCGCACCATGTATTTGCTGACGCTGGTCTCGCCGATGTCGATGCCGAGTTTGAGCAACTTCCCGTGAACCCGGGGTGCACCCCAACTCGGATTCTCCCGACACATCCTGCGGATTAGATTTCGAACCTCGCGAGAAACGACGGGTCGTCCCGGTCTGCCGCGGCGCACCTTCCAAGTCCAGAACAGGCGAAAGCCGACGCGATGCCAGGCAATGACCGTTTCTGGCTTGACGATGGCCAGCGTCGAGCGCCAGCCGCTCCAGATCCGGGACAGCCAGACCCACAATAGGCGATCCCAAGGCATTAATTTCGGACGCTTTCTCCCGACGCGCTGAAGGACGCCGATTTGGTGGCGTAGCGCCAGGTTCTCCAGCTGGAGGCCAGAACGCGAACGGAAGACCGAGGATAGCAAAGAAAGGGTTCAAATTGGGTGGACCTCCTCCTCCGCAGAATGTTGCTCGACTCGGAGGGAAGACCCAGACAATTACTCCTAAACGGGCAACGCAAATGTATTGCAAATGAGCGAGTGACACTGGTCCCCGGCCCCGCAGAGGAGATCGCCATCGTGCGTCGGGTATTCCGGGAGTTTGTTGAGGAACGTCGAAGTCTGCGATCCATTGCTACCAGACTCAATAACGACGGAATACCTTTCATTGCCGGGGGCCGATGGGCTCCAACTACAGTGACCAACCTCCTGAAGCACCCCAATTACATCGGCAGCCTAGACCGCGGTGCCGTGCATTCCGAGGTAACTGGATGGATCCGCGTCAAAGGATTTCTGAATGTCGGCCTGGGCCTGGTTGTCCTCCAACTCGACTTTTTCTAGTCCGAGATTCAGGGGATCGAGTTCCACAAACTCGACGCCGTAGGCATAGTTCATGTTAAGAGCTTTGGCCAGGTCGCGGGCCACATCGCGGTACTCGGTGCGGGTTACACCGTAGTCGACTTCATTCAGAATAAGGAGATCACTGGGCTGGAGAATGTCCAGTTGCTGTTTCACGACTTTGAGTTGATCGGGCATCAGAGGCTTAGCTTTGGGATCCTTCTTTTCGGCAAGAACCTGATCGAACTTTTCCGGCTCAGAGAGGGCGATACGAATGGGATCAAACTGAATCCCGCGTTCGATGTTCCAGCAAATCGCACGAAGGAAGGGGCCAAGCTCCGGCGAAGAGGGACGCTTTGGCTTAGCGCCGTTAAAATAAGCTTCATTGCTGAGAACCGGAGTGGTAAGAAGGTGCTCCAGTTTTTCAGCGAGGGAGGACGAAGGAGGGTCGTTCTTTTCGAGCTCAACGACCTCTTCGAAAGTGAGTAGCTCGGGCTTGGAAAAGCGAACGAAATCGGCTTGAGTCGCAAAGCCGTGATGGGCTGCGGCGAGGACGACGAGAAAGAATGCCGCCACAACAGCAGCCATGGTCAGGCTGAAGCCTAAGAGCAGGCTGACTAGCACAAAGAGCCCATCCCGGATCGTACCCATCTGCTCTTTCCGTGAAGGGGCCTGATCAATTTGGAAATAGGCCGCCACGCGATGTCCAAGCTCGAGGACGAGAGCCAGAACAATCGCGAGGAGCAAGCCCAATTCCCATGGGTGGTCAAAGATATAGTCCATTCGGCTGCTCGTTTACCGGATGCGTCCTCGGAGAGCTCTCCAGCCCGAAAGTAATCTCCTTCAGATCTCCCGCTTGGCGGTGGTCGCACCCATCCGCGCGAGGAGCAGATTATACCCCGGATCAGCCGCGCGGCATCGTCCTACGGCTGCAGCTAAATGCCTAGTCCCCGTGGTTCTTCTGGGTCACTGGATTCGTACCGCCGCGCAGACAGGCCCTCGACCGGAAGTCGATACGTTCGTCAAGCCTATTCTGCGGACGACATTTCCCACTCTTGATCCGGAGAACTGGAAATTCTAACTCTGATGCTTCCAGTTCAGTTACTTGGGATTGGCTTTATTCATGCAATTCCCGTGATCATGGCCAGATTACTGTCCGCCCCACAGGCAAGCACCAGTTGGTCGTAGCCCATCCGATCGATTTGGCGTTCATCCTGCTGATACTCGATCTGGGCCGCCTTGACATCGATCTCGTTTACGACATCGGTTCTGCACTCGATCCCGAGCAACATTTGGCGTAGCGTCGCCGCCGCGGAATCGGCATGGAGAGAGGCTCCTACAACATCCGCCAGGAGAGGGTGAAACCCATGTGGTTTTCGC
>Ga0210396_10001367_pt1 | contig 26836 bp, 24 predicted proteins | sample IncBWH17OmetaG_FD_155466 | JGI IMG/M metagenome (GOLD analysis project Ga0210396, IMG submission 155466) | Forest soil microbial communities from Barre Woods Harvard Forest LTER site, Petersham, Massachusetts, United States - Inc-BW-H-17-O ... | reverse complement strand
CGCCGAGGATCCCGCCATGCCCGCCGGTCGCCACATAACCGCCCGGTCGCGCATCGGCCTTCTGAACGGCGCGCGCGGCAAAGACCCGCTGCTCCTGGATCAAAACCGCGCCGGCATGGTTGCGGCCCTGTTCGTCCTGCCACACCCGAGAGGCGATGTATTCGACCGAGTCGACGATGTTCTTCGGCCCGTCATTGCTGACCATACCGTGCGGCCGCTGAGCGGCGTTGCCGCAAATCGGCACCGTCGTGTCTATCAGCAGATTGAGCCAGTAGATCGTCTCCTCGATCCGGGGGCTGCCCTCGGTCCAGATCGCGCCGTCATATTTGCGGCTTGCGAGGATCTGTTGGACGGCGTTGGTCGCCCGCGCCAGCGCAGAGCGCGGCGCCGAGGCGGCGAGGTGAGGGGGCTTGTAGGGGAAGAAATCGACGCCGCGCCGCTCGGGCGGAATGTCACCCGCGCCGGCATCGGTGCGGCGATCGGCCGACAGGCCCTTCGTGTAGCCCGACGGCGGCAGGACGCGATAGAAGTCGATCTCGGCCTTGCCGGAAATCAGGTTTCCGGCGCCGTGCTCGCCGATCTGCAGCCGGTCGATCTCCTCGAAGCTGCGCGAGCCGTCGGGGAAGAAGCCTTGCCGTGCCTTGGGCTCGGGAGCATTGGGGAAGGCGCATTCCTCCTCCCATGGCGAACCGTCCGCCTGCAGCGCCATATAGGGCAGGGGGTAGAGCCCGTCTTCCGGACGCAGTTCGACTTCGTATACCGGCTTGTCGTCGGCGCTCTGCCGGTCCCGGTGCACGTGCCCAAGGCTGTCGATGTAGCCGTCCGGAGGGCCGTAAAGCTCGGCCTCGTCGGCTTCGAGCGGATGCGCGCTGAACTGCTCGACATACACCGTGACCGGCGCTGCCAGGCGCTGTGCGCGCAGCACATCGAACCGCGCCGGGTTGCCATCCGGGTTCATCCGAGGAGGGAGCTGGTGCTTCGCCCTCGCCTTGTTGGAGGTGACCAGAGGCGGGGTATTCTGGATCGTGGCATTGGGGCCGGCCAAATGCGCGATCCGCGCCTTTCGTGTCATCGGTCGATCTCCCCGATCAGCCGGCCGGCGTCGGCGCGTGGGGGTGGAGCAGCCCGGCGTCGCGAAGATCGGCCCACAGCGCGGCCGGTATCGGATAGCGCAGGAGCCTCACATTGGCGTGGAACTCTTCGACGTTCCGCGGACCCGGAATGACCGCCGCCACCGCCGGATGCGCGAGCGGGAACTGCAAGGCCGCGGCCGCCAAGGGCACCCGATGGTTGTCGCAGACCGCCTCGATGGCGTTGACCCGAGCGACGATCTCGGGCGGCGCCGCCTTGTAGTTCCAGGTGTCGCGGCCGGCGAGGATGCCGGAGTTCAGCGGGCCGCCGACCACAATCGATGTACCGGCCTTCTCGCATTTCGGCAGCAGATCCTCGAGCGGCGCCTGTTCGAGCAGGGTGTAGCGCCCGGCGAGCAGGAAGGCGTCCCACTCGCCCCATTCTAAAGCCTCGAGCAACACCTCCCGCTCGTTGACGCCAATGCCGATCGCCTGCACCGTGCCGGCGGCTCGAAGTTTTTCGAGAGCGCGATAGCCGCCGTCGCGCAGGGTACCCATCAGCTGGGGATGAGCCGCGCCATGCTGCATGGCACCGATGTCGTGCACGTAGAGGATGTCTATCCTCGCCAGCCCTAGCCGATGCAGGCTGTCCTCGAAAGAACGCATGACCCCGTCATAGGAATAGTCGTAGACCGGGTCGAACGGCAGCGGATGGCGCCGTCCGGTGTCCTCGGCCGCGGTCCGGCGAGGGCGAAGCAGGCGTCCCACCTTTGTCGACAGCACCCATTGGTCGCGCGGAACCCAGCGCATCGCATCCCCGACGCAACGCTCGGCCTGGCCGACGCCGTAATACGGGGCCGTGTCGATATAGGATACCCCGGAGGCCCAGGCGGCCCCGACGATGGCTTCGGCCTCTTGCCGGGAGACCACGACGCGGCTGCCGCCGAGGGTCGCGCAGCCGAGACCCAGCTCCGTCACTTCAACCGAAGTCCGTCCAATCCTTCGCTTCCTGAAACCGGGCATCGCGCTCGCTCCTGCTGTCGATTCAGATCGCTTCGTTCGAGCGGAGCATACACCGTTCGCGCCTTGGTCCGGGAGGCGGCACGGCAATATGCGCGCGAGGTGAGCTGGACCGTTCTGTGCAATTCCTCTCTGCAGGGCGCCAATTCATAATGACCTCCGCGCCAAGGGCTCGATTGCGGGCCGATGTCCGGGTTCGACCCCGCCAAGGCCAACCGGTTGCGCCCTAGACTGCCGCACCTCGCCTTTGACGAAGTCGCGCGTCGGGGAGAGCTGTCAGCTTTATCATCGCGAGCACAGAGAAAAGCTCAGGCCCCCAGTTCCGCCACGGGGTCGCTGCCGAAAAGCCATTCTTCGGTGATCGTGCCGTCGCCGTTGTCGACCGTCACTTTAGCGGGCTCGTCGGATTCGGCCAATCGGACAGCCTCAGCGATTGCCTCCTCACGGCCCGGAAATCCGCTCCGTGGGTGATCTTCTCCTTCCTTCGTCACCATCCAACCCTGGTCGGTCGGATGAACCCGATAAACGTGGCGTCCCAACATCATCGATTTCCCTTGCGGTTGTGCCAATCGGCCCGCGAACAACCAGTCTGCCCGGCCTGTTCCGGTCGGCGGAATGGGTATATAGCCTGACCAAAAAAACCGGCGTCGACGTTAGCCGACACCGGTAAGGTTGCGGGTGGCAAACCCGCGACAGGGAGACTTTGCCAAGCCGGACTGCGAGTGTGCGGCGAGTGTCCGGCACCTCGCCTAGCGCGTTAACTCGCTTTCCAGAAAAAGGTTCCAGGTGATGAAAGCTAAATCGTTACGTCGCGTCGCGAGGTCTTCCGGGACTACGCCGGGCCTGCCGTATGCGCCGGCTTGGCCACGCTGGGGCGCGGCCGCCGCCGCGGCAGACCCGCGCTGTTGGCGGTGACTTGCGAACGCAGAGCGGGTGGCCGCGGATGCCGGGGCAGGACGCAGCGAGGCTTCGATTCGCTTACGGCTGCCTCGGTCTTTTCGTCTGGCACCGCACCGGTGAGCCTGCGCAGGGCTTCCCTGCCGCGCGACAATCGCGAGCGGATCGTCCCGACCGGCACATCCAGAACCGCGGCAACCTCCTCGTAGCGCATCCCCTCCAAACCGACGAGCAAGATGACCGAGCGTTGCTCCTCCGGTAGCTGGGCGATTGCGCGCTCCAGATCGCGCAGTTCGAGCCGCTTGCCCTGCTGCGGCGCGCGGCTCAGCATCGGCTCGGTTTCGTTCAACCTCACCGCGCCGCCTTCCCGTACGGCACGCCTGATGTGATTGACGTATTGATTATGCAAGATTGTGAACAGCCAGGCGCGAAGATCGGATCCCTCCTGCCAGAGATGCAACTTGCCAAGGGCGCGGGTCAGGCAGTCCTGGACGAGATCGTCGGCGCTGACAGCGTCGCGCGTCAGAGCGCGTGCGTAACGCCGCAGCCGCGGAATTTCGGCTTCGATGTCATGGAAAGTGTCGACCACAGGTGCTCCTCCGGCTTTCACGATCGACCGGACAGCCGATCCGGACGCGACGCAATGTAGGGGGCGGGGCGTAATCCGATGATGTCACGGGAACCGGTTTTCTGTAAGATTTTGTAACTATATGTATGCATGTATGCTGTTCAAAAATGTGACTCCGGTTCCCCAACCGCACGGTTGTCGGCGGGGTCGAACGATGTCGAGAGGTAATGGAAGCTCGCCGGCATGACTGATAACGGTCACATCCTAATTGTCGACGATCAGCGCGAAATCTGCGACCTCGTCCAGGAATATCTGTCCGGTGAGGGTTACCGGGTTTCAACCGCTCAGGACGGCGCAGAGATGCGTAGGGTGATGGCGCAATCTCCGGTCGATCTCGTCATCCTGGATCTGATGCTGCCCGGTGAGGACGGACTTACTTTGGCCCGCTCGCTGCGTCAGGAATCGAGCGTCGGGATCATCATCTTGACCGGACGGGGCGAGATCGTCGACCGCATCATCGGTCTCGAGATGGGGGCGGACGACTATCTGCCAAAGCCGTTCCATTTGCGCGAGCTGCTGGCACGAGTCAAAAGCGTCCTCCGCCGTGCTTCGTCGCGCAATACCGAGAGGCAGACGGCCCCCGCACGCTCAAAGGCGCGATTTGCCGGCTGGAACCTCGATCTATCGAGCCGCGAGCTCTACTCACCTTCGGGCAAGGAGGTCAGGCTCACCACCGGAGAGTTCGATCTGCTCGCAGCGTTTGTCAACAACGCCAATCAAGTGCTGACCCGGGATCGGCTTTTGGATCTTGCGCGCAATCGGGAGGCCGGACCTTTCGACCGGACGATCGACGTCCAGGTCGGACGGCTCAGGCGCAAGTTGGAGGACGACCCGCAAAGGCCGATGATGATCAAGACGGTACGCGGTACCGGGTATATTTTTACGCCGCCGGTCGAAGTCATCTAGCCGATCAGACGGTCAGATAGCTGCGCACCGCTGCCTCGTCCATTTCTTCGCGGCGGCCTGACAGCACTACCTCGCCGCGCTGCATGACCAAATACGAGGCGGCGAGGTCGCGCGCGAATTCAAAATACTGCTCGACCAAAAGGATCGCCATGTCGCCGCGTTCGGCGAGGGCGCGGATGACCCGCTCGATTTGCTTGATGATCGAAGGTTGGATGCCTTCGGTCGGCTCATCGAGGATTAACAGGCGCGGCCGGGTGACAAGAGCGCGGGCGATGGCCAACTGTTGCTGCTGACCGCCCGACAGGTCGCCCCCGCGGCGGTGCAGCATTTCCCTCAACACCGGAAAAAGGGTGAAGATCTCGTCGGGGAGGTCGCGCTCGCTGCGCGGCAGCGGGGCGAAGCCGGTCGCGAGGTTCTCCAACACCGTGAGCCGCGGAAAGATCTCGCGGCCTTGCGGCACCAGTGCCAGGCCCGTGCGGGCACGTTCATGCGGCGGAAATCCGTTGAGGAGGCGGTCCTCCCAACAGATGCGGCCGGAGCGGATCGGCTGTAGCCCGTAGATCGCGCGCAGCAGGCTGGTCTTGCCAACGCCGTTGCGGCCGAGGATGCAGGTCACTTCGCCCTTCCGCGCGGTCAGGCAGACGCGGCGCAGCGTGTGGCTCGCGCCGTAATAGAGATCGACGGCTTCGACCGACAGCATGGCTCAGCGCCCGAGATAGACTTCAATCACCCGGGGATTGTCCTGAACGTGATCGATCGAACCTTCCGCCAGGACAGATCCCTCATGCAGCACGGTTACCCGCGCGCCGAGGCTGCGGACAAAAGCCATGTCGTGCTCGACGACGACGATCGTGCGGTCATTGGCGAGATCGAGGATCAATTCGGCGGTTTCCTCGGTCTCACGGTCGGTCATTCCGGCGACCGGCTCGTCGAGCAACAACAACTTGCGGTCGTGGATCAACAGCATCCCGATTTCTAGCCATTGCTTTTGGCCGTGGCTCAAGGCGCCGGCGGGCTGACCGCTTTGCTTGGTTAGTCCGATGCGGGCCAGGGTAGCGCCGATCCGATCGCGGCGGTCAGGGGACAGGCGGGCAAACAGGGTCCCCCAAGTGGTGCGGCTATCCGCCAGCGAGAGTTCGAGGTTTTCAAAGATGGTCAGGTTTTCGAAAACCGTTGGCCGCTGAAATTTGCGGCCGATGCCGAGGTTGGCGATTTCCGCCTCGTCGAGGCGGGTCAGATCCGCCGTGCCCTGGAAGAAAACCTCGCCGGAATCGGGTCGGGTCTTGCCGGTGACCACATCCATCATGGTCGTCTTGCCCGCGCCGTTCGGGCCGATGATCGTGCGCAACTCACCCGGCTCGACAATCAGAGAGAGTTCGTTCAATGCCCTGAAACCGTCGAAGCTGACCGTGACGCCGTTGAGGTAGAGGAGAGCATCGGTGGTGCTCGCCGTGTTCACGCTTGCTCTCCCCCGGCGACGGGAGTGGGCTCTCGCAGCCGGGTCCAGCGGACCTGCTGCAAAAGTCCGACGATCCCCCGCGGAAATACCAACGTCGTTGCCACAAACAGTGCGCCGAGCACGAAGAGCCAGGTTTCGGGGGCGGCGCCGGTCAGCCAAGTTTTCGCAGCGTTTACGAGGAGCGCGCCGACGATCGCTCCCGATAACGTGCCGCGCCCGCCGACCGAGACCCAGATGGCGATCTCGATCGAGTTTCCAGGAGAAAATTCGCTGGGGTTGATGATGCCGACTTGCGGGACATAAAGAGCACCGGCTATGCCCGCGAGGACTGCCGAAATGGTGAAGACGAACAGTTTCGCGTTGGTTACCGAATAGCCGAGGAAACGCACCCGGCTTTCGGCATCGCGCAGTGCTAACAGGACGCGGCCGAGTTTGGATGAGGTGACGTAGCGGCAAAGCAGATAGCCGAGACCGAGGGCGGTGACCGAAGCGAGGTAAAGGCCGAGCCGGGTCGCCGGCTGGTGCACGTCCCAGCCGAGGATGTCCTTGTAATCGGTCATCCCGTTATTGCCGCCAAATCCCATGTCGTTGCGGAAGAAGGCGAGCATGAGCGCATAGGTCATCGCCTGCGTAATGATCGAGAGATACACGCCGGTAACGCGGGAGCGGAAGGCGAGCCAGCCGAAAACCACCGCGAGCAGGCCGGGAACCAGGATCACCATCGCCGCAGCCCAGGCGAAATGGTCGAATCCCCACCAGAACCAAGGCAACTTCGGCCAATTGAGGAAAACCATGAAGTCGGGCAGCAGTGGATTGCCGTATACCCCCCGGGTGCCGATCTGCCGCATCAGGTACATGCCCATGCAATACCCGCCCAGTGCGAAGAAGGCGCCGTGACCGAGACTGAGGATTCCGGCATACCCCCAGATCAGGTCCAGGCTCACCGCCAGGAGCGCGTAGCAGAGATATTTGCCCAACAGCGGTACCAGGTAATCCGGCAATGCGGCGGCCGAATTCGGCGGCATCCAGAGATTGATGGCCGGAATCACCGCGGCGAGCACCAGCCCGCAGCCGAGGAAGCACGCCCAGAAGCCGGGGCCCCATGCGCTCTTGCGCGGACCGAAAGGATACACCACAGCCAATCAGCCCCCCGCCTCGGCGGTTCGTCCCTTCAAGGCGAAAAGTCCGCGGGGCCGCCGCTGGATGAACAGAATGATCGCCACCAGTACGACGATCTTGCCGAGGATTGCCCCGGCGACCGGTTCGAGAAATTTATTGACGATGCCGAGCGACAGCGCGCCGACCAGCGTCCCCATCAAGTTGCCGACCCCGCCGAACACGACGACGAGAAAGCTGTCGACGATGTAGATCGTACCGAGATTGGGGCTGACATTGCCGATCTGGCTCAGCGCCACGCCAGCCATCCCGGCGATCCCCGAGCCGAGACCGAAGGTCAGCGCATCGATCCGCGGGCTGCGAATGCCCATTACCGAGGCCATGGCGCGGTTCTGGGTGACCGCGCGCATATGCAACCCGAAACGCGTTCGATTGAGAACAACCGCCAGCACGCCGAGGACGACGAAGCAGAAGACGATGATGACGAGGCGGTTCCAGGTGATCGTGAACCCACCGATCGCGTCGAACCCGCCGGTCATCCAGGCCGGGTTGGAGACTTCCTTGTTGGGCGAGCCGAAGATCGAGCGGACCGCCTGCTGCAGGATCAGGCTGACACCCCAGGTGGCGAGCAGGGTTTCAAGCGGGCGGCCGTAAAGAAATCGGATAACGCTGCGCTCGAGCGCCACGCCGACCGCCCCGGCGAAGAGAAAGGCGACCGGCACCGCGAGGATGAGATAACCATCGATCCACGCAAGCGGCAAAAACGTGCGGAACAACTGCTGGCACACATAGGCAGCGTAGGCGCCCAGCATGATCATCTCACCATGCGCCATGTTGATGACGCCCATGACACCAAACGTGATCGCCAGCCCGATCGCGGCGAGCAGCAGCACGCTGCCAAGGCTGATGCCCTCGAACAGGCTGGTGACAAGACCGACCAGGCGAAGCCGGTTTTCGATTGAAGTCAGCGCCGCATCGGCGGCCTGACTTAGCTCGCGATCGGTGTCCGGAGCGGCGCGGAACTGGTCGAGCAGGTTTCTGATTTGCGGATCGGTAGTGGTGCCGAGTGCACGCACCGCGGCAAGTTTCTCTGGTTTAGTGCCCGCGAAGAGCCGGGAGGCCAATAGGCTCTGTTCCAGGGCTGCCCGGATTGCCGGGTCCGTCTCGGCAACGAGGGCCTTCTCGAGCAATGCCGCCTGATCGGCGGAAGGATGCCGGAGCGCATCCTGCGCCGCGGCGAGCCGGGCGACGGGATCGGGGCTGAACAAGGTCAGTTCGCCGAGCGCGCCCTCAATCGCGCCGCGCAGACGATTGTTGACACGGATCCGCTCGGCCGCGTCCGCCGCCACGCCGGAAACACCGACCCCGGTGATCGGGTCGGTCACCTTTGTTGCGTCGGAGACCAGGAGGCGGCCATCCGGTGCCTTGATCAGACGGCCGTCTTTTAGGGCCGTCAGGACCGCGACGGCGCGTTCGTCGCCGAGCTTGCCGAGCGCGACGATCGCGTTCTCCTTCTCGGCAAAACTGTCGCCGGCCAAGGCAGGGAGAAGCGTCACGAATTCGTCGGCGCGCGCCGGCAATACTGTTGCCAACAGGATCAGCGCCAGCGCGGCTAACCGGGAGAGGCAAAAGTTCACCAGCCATGCTGCGCTCTCCGCCCGATATCGGGGGGAGAGCGAGGGGACCCATCGCCCGGGTGATGGGGAGGGTGAGGTGGGCGGTGCTGCAATCGAGGACCGGAGCCGGGAGGCCCCCACCTCACCCCGCCCCTCTCCGCCCCCAGGGGCGGAGAGGGGGAGATCGGCAGAGTTCTGCACCGCCGGACCTTACGCTTCTCCAGATCTAATCGGTGTATTTGGGCGCGGTGCAATTGCCGCAGACCCAGGGATAGGTCCAGTCGGCGATCTTGCCTTTGTCTTCAGCGAGATACGGGCTCCACGCGTCCGCCTTGATGGCTTCCTTGGTTTGCCAGACGACATCGAACTGACCGTTGGCCTGGATCTCCCCGATCATCACCGGCTTCGACAGATGATGGTTGGTGTTCATGACCGCGACAAAGCCGCTCGGCGCTTTCACCTTCTGCCCGTACATCGCCTGCCGGACTGCATCGACATCAGTCGTGCCGGCCTGGCGGACCGCCTGCACCCACATCTTGAAGCCGATGTAGTGGGCCTCCATCGGGTCATTGGTCACCCGCTTCGGGTTCTTGATGAAGTCGTGCCACTGTTTGATGAATGCCTCGTTCGTCGGGTTTTTGACGGACTCGAAGTAGTTCCAGGCCGCCAGGTGACCGACCAGGTTTTTCGTGTCGATGCCGGCGAGTTCTTCTTCGCCGACTGAGAACGCTACGACCGGGATGTCCGACGCCTTGATGCCAGCGTTGGCCAGCTCCTTGTAGAAGGGCACATTGGCGTCGCCGTTGATCGTCGAGACCACCGCTGTCTTTTTGCCGGCCGAGGCGAAGCTCTTGATCGCGGCAACTTCAGTCTGCCAGTCTGAGTGACCGAACGGCGTATAATTGATCTTGATGTCGTCGGGCGCGACCCCTTTCGACTTGAGAAAAGCTTCAAGGATCTTGTTGGTGGTGCGCGGATAGACGTAATCCGTGCCTTCCAGGACCCAGCGCTTTGCGGCGCCGCCTTCGCTGTCCATCAAATATTCGACCGCAGGAATTGCCTGCTGGTTTGGCGCAGCACCTGTATAGAACACGTTTCTGGAGCTCTCTTCACCCTCGTACTGGACCGGATAGAAGAGCAGACCGTTGAGCTCCTCGAATACCGGGAGCACCGATTTCCGCGACACCGAGGTCCAGCAGCCGAACACGGCGGCGACCTTTTCCTTGGACAGCAAGTCGCGCGCTTTTTCGGCGAACAGCGGCCAATTGGAGGCCGGGTCGACGACGACCGCCTCGACCTTCTTGCCGAGCAGCCCGCCCTTCTTGTTCACATCGTCGACCATCATCAGGATCGTGTCCTTCAGGGTCGTTTCGCTGATCGCCATCGTTCCCGACAGCGAATGCAGGACGCCGATCTTGATTGTTCCTCCACTCTGGGCTGTTGCCGCCATCGGCGCAGTCGCGATGACGGCTACCGCGACCGCGGCGTGCCAGATTCTGTTCAGCACCTGGTGCCTCCCTCCGTTTGCATGTCTCGGCCCGGGGGGCCGGCCTCGGTGGGAGAGCAAAATCGAGGCCAATCACCGTCACCGCGCCCGTAACCTCCGGCAAAGGGAATGGAGCACGTGGCAGTGCCTAAACAATGGGCAGTGTTGTCGATCGACTGGCGACAAGCGCGCCACCGTCGTATGGTTCGGCGACAGAATCGGGGATCGCGATGACCGACCAGGATGCCGTGCTTGCAGCCAATCTCGAGTTCTACCGGGCGTTTGCGGCAGGTGATCTCGCGGCCATGGACGCGCTCTGGGCACGAGCGGCGCCAGTCGCCTGCCTTCACCCGGGATGGACCGTACTCAAGGACCGCGACGCGATCATCGATAGCTGGGCCGGGATCCTCGCGAGCGCCGACGCACCGCGTATCGCCTGTTTTGACGAGCAGGCGTTCCTTTATGGCGATGTGGCGTTGGTGCTGTGCGAGGAGGAGCTCGAAGGCGGCACGCTCGCCGCGAGCAATTTCTTCGTCCGCGAAGACGGGGTGTGGAGGATTGCCCACCACCAAGCTGGCCAGATCGTCCGGCGGCAGGTCGAAAGGCGCCGTCCTTCTCGGCTGAATTGAAGCGCATCGCGGATTGTGCTGACCATTGAGAGAAATTTAATTCAGTCGTGTGATCCCGTTCACTGGAAAATGGCGAGAATAGCCGCGCACGTCGCTGGCGCCCGGCGGAACCCGGAGCAAGGTCTGTCCGAGATGACCGACACGGCTTTTTCTGCGCTCGTCCGGGCGTGGGCTACCACAGTGATTGCCACGTCGCTGTTTCTAGCGGCGCTCGCATTGGCGAGCGGGTGGGACAGCTCGATTTACTTGCAAGGGCTGCGGGAAGCCTTGAAGCTCGCCGTGTGAGCCCCGCTGCCTGCCGCCGTCCTCGATTGCGCGAAGGCCTCCCTCACTTGCGAGAGGCGAGCGGCGGTTTCGGCATCCAGCCGGCCATCGCAGCGGCTTTGTCGGAAGCGGCGTTGAAAGGCGATGAGCGTAGCCGTTTGCGACTCTGCATTTGCGCAATATCCGATAGATGAGAGATCGCCGAGCGACTCGGCGGGATTTATGGCGAACCTGCGGGGTATTGGCCTCGCAGGTGGCCAGATCCCGATGCCGGCGCGGGCGAGTCTGGCCCAGTCGAACAACTCGCCGGGGTCGCTCTTGCGCTCGGGTGCGATGTCCGAATGGCCAACCACCCGATACGGCGGGATCGAATAGCGGGTCACCAGATCCCGGCACAATTGCTCGACCGACGCCATTTGGACTTCGGGAAACGGGCGATATCCCCATTCGTGGCCGGGATTGACGATCTCGATTCCGAGGGAAACAGCGTTCAGGTCATTCTCGCCTTCCCAACAAGAAACCCCCGCGTGAAAGGCTCGCCGGTTCTCAGGAACGAGCCGCCAGATCGCACCGTCTTCCTCAATGACATAATGGGCGCTGACACGGGCGTCGGGATCGCACAGCCGCTCCAACGCCGCCGCGGCAGTAATCATGCCCGTGTAATGAAGAACCAGCATGTCGATCCGTCCCGGTTCGGGACGGGGGCGGTGGTTCGGCGAGAAGCGCTCGATTGTCGGCAGTTGGATCACTCCGGGTGCGCGTCGCTCTTGGCAATCTGGTCATAGGCGGCGTTGATCCGCGCGATCCGGGCGGTCGCCAGCGCGACGCATTCCGGTGGCAGCCCTTGCGCGATCACGAGATCGGGATGACTCTCACGCACCAGACGATGGTAAGCCTCGCGGATCGCGCCGGTGGCGGTCCCGGGCAACACGCCGAGAATTGCGTAGGGATCTTCGGGGGCATCCTGTTGCGGGCCGTCATGGAGGGCCCGAATGCGAGCATAATCCGCAGCGTCGAAGCCGAAATGCCGGGCCACTTCGCGCAGGTATTCGTCCTCGGCGGAGCAGACGAGGCCATCGGCGAGGGCGATGTGAAAAAGGCCGCCGAGAAGGTCTTCGAGCACCGCCCGATCATCCGCGAACAGTCGACCGACTTGTCGAGCATAGCTCTCGAACCCGGCGGTGCTCTTCCGGGCAAGATCGAAGACAAGCCGGACATGCTCCTCTTCGCCCGGCGGCACCTGAAAGACCTCGCCGAAGGCGGCCACCTCGTCGCGGGTCACCGCGCCGTCGGCCTTTGCCATCTTGGCGCCGAGCGCAATCACCGCGATCGTGAACGCGATGCGGCGGCGCGGGTCGCCACTCGCGTCCTCGCCGTGGCCGTGCGGCGGCAGCCAGCTTGGGATCAGACGCGCTGCGCCCGCCAACAGATTCCCGAGCGGGCCGCCGAACGACAAATCTCGGGCGCCGGCAATGATACGGCCAACAAAGCTCATGGATTTCGAGGCAGCGGGTACGAACGGGTAAACGAAGCGTGAGGTGATTTCGTTCAATTAACGCTTCCGCTTCGTCAACTAATGGTACAAATTCAGTGACAAAATTGCAAGCCACCTCTCGGGAGGAATTCGGACATGACATACGCCAGGGCTGTCGCGGCAAGTACGCGGGGGCCACTCCGCTGGGTCCAACTGCTGGTCGGTATCGTCTGTATGGTGATGATCGCCAACCTGCAATACGGCTGGACGTTGTTTGTCGGCCCGATGAACAAGGCGCACGGGTGGGAGGTCGCCGACATCCAGTTGGCGTTCAGCATTTTCATCGCCCTCGAGACCTGGCTGACACCGGTCCAGGGTTGGATCGTCGATCGTCTCGGCCCACAGCGCGGCCCGAAGCTGATGGTTGCCGCCGGCGGGATTCTGATCGGTATCGCCTGGATCATCAATGCCTACGCCGATAGTCTGCCGATGCTGTACCTCGGCGCCAGCATCTCGGGCATCGGCGCCGGCGGTATTTACGCGACCTGCGTCGGAAACGCAGTGAAGTGGTTTCCCGATCGGCGCGGTCTCGCCGTCGGGCTGACTGCAGCCGGTTTTGGTGCGGGTGCGGCGCTGACGGTCATCCCGATCCGCGCGATCATCGCCACCCAAGGCTACGCGGCGGCGTTCTTCTGGTTCGGCATATTGCAGGGCGCATTCGTCTTTCTCTTGGCGTGGCTGATGCGTGCCCCGCTGCCCGGTGAGCTTCCCCACACCGCGCCGGCCCGCGTGATCCAGACGACGCAAAGCTATTCGCCGCAGCAGATCCTGCGCTCCCCGGTATTCTGGGTGCTCTACGCGATGTTTGTCCTGGTTTCGGCCAGCGGGCTGATGGCGACGGCCCAGATCGCGTTGATCGCGCGGGATTATAATGTTGCGGATATGGTGCTGCTTTGGGGCGGTACCACGCTGACTATCGCGTTGCTCGTCGACAACGTCGCCAACGGGGCTGCACGGCCGCTGTTCGGCTGGATTTCCGACCATATCGGCCGCGAAAACACGATGGCGATAGCGTTCGGCCTGGGCGGGGTCAGCTATTGGCTGCTCGGATCGGCGGGAACGGCCCCATGGGCCTTCGTGATCTTCGCCGGCCTCATCTTCCTCACCTGGGGCGAGATCTTCAGCCTGTTTCCCTCCACCTGCACCGACACCTTCGGCCCGAAATACGCGACCGCGAACCTGAGCCTTCTTTATACGGCCAAAGGCGCTTCGGCCTTTCTTGTTCCGCTCGCGAACCTCATCAAGGCATCGACCGGCAGCTGGCACATGGTATTCGTCGTCACGGCCGCAATGAATTTCCTGGTGGTCGGCCTTGCCCTCTTCGTGCTTCGGCCGCTGCGTTCGCGGCAGCTGACGGCGCCTGCGCCCGAATTTGCCGCCGTCCACCGACCCACGTAGAGGCCAGGCATGGCCGCAGGGCTGGATCGATGCGGTCCATCGCGGTTCGGAGGTCAATCGGTGATCCACAAGTCACTTTACCGATTAGTGCTCATGATGGGCGCGGCGCTCGTGGCCGCTGCATGCGCGATTACCGGAGGAGCGACCTCTCAAAAGGAAGACATGCTTTTGAGCGCAGGCTTCGTACCGAAGAAAGCCGACGCTACAGCGCAGATGGCGGGCCTCAAATCGCTGCCGGCCCATCAATTCGTGGCGAGAAACCGAAACGGTAGGACACTCTATTTGTACGCTGATCCGACCGTGTGCGGCTGCATCTATGTCGGCGATCAGAATGCATATGACAGATACCGGCAGCAAATGGCGGCGCGGCGGACCGCGACGGACGACCAGATCCGTGCCATTTTGAGCACCGCGCCGTTGCCCGGCGAAGAGGGGCTCCTCTAGAGACGCGCCGGCGCGTCTCTAGAGAAGCGACAAGCCGGCGCCGTGAGCGCGTTTACCTTCTCGGACGAAAGGCGTAGAGTTCTCGAAGGCGGGTCGCGGTTCCCTCGTGACCAGAGATCGCAGAGCGCGCTGCCACGGGTGGCCCGCGACCCTCGAACCGACAGTTCGGGGAGGGACGGTCATGGCGATACGCAATCCAGTCGAATGGAGTGTCGATCAGTTCAGGCATGCCGCCTCGGCCGTCGGATCGGCAGGCCTCGCCGGGCGGCGGACGCGCGAAGACCTGCACTCGCCCCCGCCAGCCATTCGGCATATCAGAGTGGCTGATCTCGGACATGTCCTCGCTAAAGGGTATTACGATTTCGCGGCGTATCGCACCGACGTCATTTTTCTCTGCGTGCTCTATCCGCTTGTCGGTCTCGTCCTGGCGCGGCTGGCATTCGGCTACGACCTGCTGCCGCTGATCTTCCCGCTCGCTTCCGGGTTTGCGCTGGTCGGGCCGTTAGCCGCGGTCGGCCTCAATGAAATGAGCCGGCGGCGCGAAGCGGGTATGGCGGTCACCTGGGCCGACGCGTTCGGGGTCTTCCGCTTGCCCTCGTTCGGGGCGATCGTCGTGCTGGGCTTGGTGTTGATGGCGGTCTTTCTGCTGTGGCTGCTCGCCGCCGAGGCAATTTATCAGATCACCCTAGGCCCGGCCCTGCCGGCCTCGCTCGCCGGTTTCGTGCACGATGTTCTCGCCACCCCTGAGGGGTGGACCATGATCGGCCTCGGAGTCGGAGTTGGTTTCGTTTTCGCCTTGCTGGTGCTGGCGATCAGCGTGGTATCGTTCCCGTTGCTGCTCGATCGGGAAGTGGGGGTCGACACGGCCGTCCTGACATCGATCCGCGCAGTATTCACGAACCCGGGCCCCATGGCCGCTTGGGGGCTCATCGTCGCCGGTGGCCTCGTTATCGCGTCGATACCCTTTTTCCTCGGACTGATCATCGTGATGCCGGTGCTCGGGCACGCAACTTGGCACCTCTACCGCCAGATCGTGCCACGCTGACGTCTGCAGCAACGCGCGGGCTATCGCGGCCGGATCTTACGCCTCGCCGAAGCCTTCACAACCCGCTTCTGGCACTCAATTGCTGCAACCGCTCGGCGATGCGCCGGGTGACGGTCGGGAAGGGATCTTGATCCAGCATGCGCGCGACCCGCTCCGCATAGGCCGAGCAGAGGAGAAGAGCCGGTCTGGCCAAATCGGGATCGCGCTGTGCCCGCTCGCAGACCTCAGCCAGCAACGCCATCTCCTTTTTCGGGACCCAGCGCGCTAGTTTTTCCAGATCGTTCGGTGCAACCGGCAGGCCGGGATCAAGATTTTCCAACTCGGACGACGCCTCTGGTCCACCAGTGGCCGATTGCGGCTGCATGGGCACTCTCCGTCAACTCCGACCGAATTCGGCCCCATCACGCGTTCATCACGGCGAGGCGCCCTGCGCTGGGGGCGGCTGTCTTTCGGATAGGCGATTTTCGGACAGCCGTTTGCCGTGCTAACCATGGGTCTTGATAGTTGCGTTTCAAGTGAAAGTCGCAGTCACATCTCAAGATACAGCATAGCTGCGGACTGGAAATTTCTCAACCGTCATGAGCGGCGATCTCGTACAATAAGAATGATACCGATAACGGTTGGAAATTTGAGCGTCCGAGATTGGACGTACCCGTAAAGGCATCCGGTGGGATATTGGACAATCCTATGACAGAATGGATGATAATAAGAAATTAATAGATCACCGATATCAACTTTGTGCCAGCTCACGATAGACCGGGTTGCAATCTGTGGTTGACGACCCCGAGAAGCTCGGTTTTTACGGCAGATCATCGGCGAGCGGTAGCGCGATGGTCGTTCCCACACCCGCCACTGTCGTAAAGCCATTCATGAGCCTTCTGACATCTACTTTTCGGCGAAGACGCTGTGCCGAAGCTCGGCTGCTCCAGAGCACGCTTGAAAATATCGGCGAGGGTTTGAGCGTCTTTGACAGCCGGGGGCGGTTGATCGCATGGAACTCTCGCTTCTGCGAACTGCTCGAATTGCCGCCCGACCTCCCGGTCGGTGCGCCGCTTCGCGATATTCTGCTGCTTCAGGCGGCTCGCGGTGATTTCGGCCGTGACGACCCCTCGGCCGAGGTTGCCGAGCGTCTCGAGAGTTTCTATCGCGACGTACCGACGAGAAAGGAGCGCGTGACCCCCCGAGGACGCACCCTGCAGATCAGTCGCCGGGCCATGCCCGACGGGGCGGTTGTGTCGGTTTACTCGGACGTAACTGATCTGAAGGCATCCGAGCGAAAATTGATCCAGGCGCGCAACCAGGCAGAGATGGCAAACCGCGCCAAGAGCGAGTTTTTGGCCAATATGAGCCATGAGCTCCGCACCCCGCTCAATGCCATCATCGGATTTTCCGAGATCATTGCGCATGAGCTGTTCGGCCCGCTCGGTAACGAAAAATACCTAGATTATATGAAGGATATCCACAAAAGCAGTCTCCATTTGTTGTCTGTCATTAAAGCTGTACTCGATATGTCAAAGATTGAGGCAGGAAAACTCGAACTATCGAAGGAATGGTTAAACATCCGGCATCTGATCGGCGAAGTCATCCGCATGATGCGGGAACAGGCCGAGAGCCGCGGTATCGAGCTCTCGATCAAGCTGTCGGATGAGGAGGTGGATATTTGGGCCGACGAGCTCGCGATGAAGCAAATATTTCTCAATCTTTTGTCCAACGCGATAAAGTTCTCGCGAGACGGAGGCGAAGTCTGCATTCGCGTCGTATCTGATCAGCCCGACCTCGCCATCGTGCAATTCGAGGATCACGGTATCGGCATGAACGAGGAAGAGCTGGAACGCGCCCTCCAGCCTTTCGGACAAGCAAAACCGTCGACGACGCGCAATTATGGCGGCACGGGTCTGGGCCTGCCGATCACCAAAGGCCTGATCGAAGCGCATGGCGGCAAGCTCGCGATAGAAAGTCGCGCGGGTCAGGGGACCATTGCGCGCATCACTCTGCCCACCGAACGAAAGCCGCTGATGGCGGGCGCCTGACAGCAGCTGTTTATGCTGCCCGCGGCGCTGCGGCCTCCGGCCGAAGCGCGCGAAAGAGGAGGATTCCCGGCAGGGTGATAGCGGTTATGATCGCCATGGTTCGAAAACAGCTGGTGTAGGCGGCAAAAACCCTCGCAGACGGATCGAACATCGGCAAGGAATTACCGTGAATTCTTGCCTGCAGCAGAGCTGTCATGACGGCAACACCGGTCGCGCAGCCGAGTTGCCGCAAAAGGCTATAGACGCCGGCGGCATCGGTGCGCAGTTCCGCGCCAAGGGTGGAAAAGGCTAGCGTGCTGAGAGGGGTGAATAGGAGCCCGACCCCAACTCCTTGGATCGCGCTTGCCGCGGCCAACCAGAGCGCGCCCCCATCGGGTGGGACCCGCGACATCAGCACGAGTGCCCCCGCGGTGATGACGATTCCGGTCCCGAGCAACGCCCGATGATCGACCCTATCGATCAGGTAATGGACCGCGAGCATCGTCGCCATCGTCGCAATGCCGCGTGGCGACAGCGCCAAGCCCGCCTGGGTCGCATCGTAGCCCAACGGACCCTCGCTCAACGCCGGCAAGAAGACGATGGTGGTGAACAACAGCGCGCCGACCAGAAAATTATAAAACACCGCTGCCGAGAAATTGAGGTTGAGAAACACCTGAAACTTGAAAAGAGTAAACTGAGACCGGAAACTGCGAATTGCGATACCCGCGAAGGCGAAGATTGCAACCGCGGCTTCGACCGCCGTCTCGGTGGATAGTGGCCAAGTCTGGCCAATCATCCTCTGAAGTGCCAATTGCAGGGACCCTACGCCGATGATCAGCAGCGCGAGGCCGATGCCGTCGATGCGGGCCTTGGCGGTCGACTCGATCGTCGTCGGCATCTGGCCGAGACCCAAAATCGCGATCAAGCCGAGAGGGACGTTCAAAACGAAAATCCACCGCCATGAGCTGAGGTCGGCGATGATGCCGCCGAGGATGGGTCCGAGGATCGGGCCGGCCATGATGGTCGCTCCCCAGATGGCGAGCATTCGGCCGTGATCGCGTTGAGGATAGATATCGAGAAGGATGGCCTGCGCCAGAGGCTGAATAACGCCAGCTGCGGTGCCCTGGACTAGACGGAACTGGATCAACGCGACGGATGAGGGCGCAATCGAACAGAGCCCAGAGGCGATGATGAACAGGCCGATCGAACCGATGAGTAGCGGCCGCGCGCCGTAACGCCGGCGCAGCCACCCGGTGAGGGTGGCCATAATTGCGGAGGCGCAAAGATAGCTCGTCATTACCCACGAGCCAAGTTCGATCCCGCCGCCGAGACTCTGCTCCAGCTGAGGCAGAGCCACATTGGCGATCGTCGTATCGAAGGCCTGCATGGCGGTCGCAATCATCAAGGCCATCGTCGCCTGCCGCCGTCCCGAACTCGATAGGATGCGTGCCTCGACGCTCATTCGGCTCCGTGCTTTGCCAAGCCAATAATGGGAGCTGCAGGGACGAGCACGCGCGCTCGCGCAACCCGCGACCCTGCCACGCTCAGAGAGGGGGCGATGCCCAAATTGCCCTGGATCTACCGGGCCGGTAGGTTCAATTAAAATTAGCGTAGGTTGGTCCCGCGACTGTCGAACAGTTGCTCTATGGAGTCAATGTCGGCAGCAAAAAATCTGATACAATTTAAAATATATTGGCGAAATTTGATTGGGATCACAAAATCACCTTTGGCTGAGCGGTGGTTCATCTCCTATTAATCTGCAATATATAAAGTCGGTGATCTCCGGAAAATTGTCCGGAATTGCGCTGCGAGGGTTTCGTGAACCGCCTAACGATGCTTGTTTCCGCCGAGGGGACGTGGATGCTCGAGGACAGCGTCGAGTTTCGCGCGGCGTTGGGGGACCCAGAACCCGATTACGATGGCGCTGCCTTTGCCGTGAAGAACCTGGGCTTCATCAGATTTCAGATCCTTGACAATTCGATAATCGAAGTCGACCTACATCCGCGTAATGTCGAGATTCCCGCGCTGCTAGCGGTTCAACAGCAGCTCTTGACGTCGCACATCAAGCTGTTTCGGTTAAAATATTTTGATGTTAGTTGGAAGTCGGAAATCATCTGCTCCGCTGAATTGGCTGTGGCGCGGCTCTCTGAGTTGTGCGCGCGGAGATTCGCGCTGTCGGCCGAAGATCGTTTCCTTGTCGAGCCGCAGGACTATTTAAGGCTCTTCGAATCCGAGCAGGGTCCGCTTCAGCTGATGGCGCAGAAGTGGAGAATGTCGTTTGGCCATTTCGATCCCAGTGTAATCTCGTTTGCGATCAAGAATGATCTACTGTCGCGTTTGATCATCGTCGGGGTGAAGCCGCCTGGGGCCGAACCCGTATTCCGCTTCATTGGAGATGGGCACAACAATTGGCTCGATGACAACTACCATTTGAATGCGATCGGCGGAAAAGTGCAAGACCAGCCCGATAAAAATTACGGGCAATGGGTATCGCAATTTTACCAGAGCGTGGCGAGCACCGGCCAGCCGCGTTACGATTATGTGACGGCTTCGATCCAAAGGCCGCCCGGCACCTATACGACGCACTACGAGAGATTGCTGCTGCCGTGGAAGACACCCTCCGACGAGGTGCTGGTGACGTTGTCATCCCGGGGTCTGGAGGCGGATGCCGTCGATAAACCTTCGGCCATGGAGCCGGAAAGCTCTGTGGCGAGGTATTCGGCAATGTCCTCATAAGCTTCGTTCCGGGCCAAATAGGCGAGGACGACCTCGAGGTCGCCCCAGGGCGAGGCGGGGTAGAAAATGCTGTGACTGGCATGCTTGTAGCCGTAGCCGGCGCTGACGCCCTTTGTCACCAGCACCGGGGCGACTAGCGCAATCGCCCAGTCTACCGGCCAACGTGACATTGCATAGGCTCGACCTAACCTTGCCAATAGATGAGAGAGCCGATGCCCGCGAAAATCCGGCCGTATCCAATGCGATCCGGCGCAGAACACGACCCCGCAGATCCGCCTTGCGGCCGGCGCCGTCACATTGCAAAGCTGGCCCTCGTCGTGGCCCGCGTAGAACATCGAGCGCGCCTCTTCAGCCAAGCTCGTTTCCGGCCAGTAATAAATCCGCCCGGCTTGCGTCAACACGATGTCTCCTGCTTCGTTTTCGCCAGAAATCCAATAGGAGTTTTCGGGTGATAAATCGCAATACGCCGGATTGTACATATTAACTAATTTGAACCAGTTGCCATGAGCGACTTCCCGCTCGTTCAGATAGAGCAATTCGCCGAAGTCATGCCGCAGCCGCAGACGAAGACCCATCCGCCGTGCTGCCTTGTCGCCTTCAAGAACAAATCGGGAGAGGAGGCGAGCCGGACCATGTTTGACTGTCAGCGAATCTGGCAGCCGCAGATTGTTCTCTGGAACTATATTGGGGTAGATGAGGGTCATGATTATCTCCTCTCAGCCGACCTGCAAGTGCGCGATTTCCCAATGCTCTGGAAGTCAGAACAAGTCGTGGATCACTGCTGTCGACGGCAATTCTTAACAAAATCTGAATGCTCTGCTGCGTTTTACTAATGATTGACCTATCGGTCAATTCGAAACATGGTTAATGAGAAAGGAAAGATTGAGGTTTGTTTATCTAAAATGTGTCCTTAAATTGTCTAAAATCGGAGGCGAGTTATCCTTTTCTCGTCAGACCATCAGGCGATCGACCCAGCGGATAGCGAGACGGCGACACTCTGGTCTTTTCGGGTCATACGGTTTAACTGGGAGGTCGAGGCGGCACAAGACGGCAGACGGGCGAAACGAGGCATCCGAATGAGCAGCAAAGAACAGCTGAAGCGCGCGGTCTGCGACACCATCGACCGCCACGCCGAGACCATCATCGACCTCGGCGAGACGATCCTCCGCCATCCGGAGACCGGCTTCAACGAGGTGAGGACCGCCGCCTTAGTCGCCGAGCGGATGAATGCTCTAGGCTTGTCACCGCGCACCGGTCTGGCTCTGACCGGTGTCAAGGGCCGGCTCGCCGGCGGAGCCCCAGGCCCGCGGCTCGCCTTTATCGGCGAGCTCGACAGCCTGCGGACCTCGGAGCACCCGCTCGCCGACCCGGTCACCGGGGCGGCCCATAGCTGCGGCCACAACGCTCAAATCGCCGGAATGCTCGGCGCGGCGATCGCATTGACCGAGGCCGGGATCGCCCCGCATCTCGCCGGCGACATCGTGTTCTTCGCCGTGCCGGCCGAAGAATTCATCGATGTCGAGGAGCGGGCGGCCCGCGTCGCGAAAGGAGAAATCGAGTTCATGCTCGGCAAGCCCGAGCTCGTCGCCAAGGGCCATTTCGACGATATCGACATGGCCATGATGATCCATACCGGCTCACGTGATGCGGCGGCCGGAACTCGCGCCTTTCTCGCCAAGTCATCGAATGGCGCGCTGGTCAAGCGCATCCGATTTGTCGGCCGCGCTGCGCATGCCGGCAGCTTGCCGCAGCTCGGGGTCAATGCGCTCAACGCGGCGATGATCGCGATGACTGCGATCTCGGCCCAGCGCGAGACTTTCTGGGAGAAGGATACGATCCGTATCCACCCGATCATCACCAAGGGTCGCCATGCGGTTAGCGTCGTGCCGGCCGAAGTGACGATGGAAACCTTTGTCCGCGGCGGCTCGCTCGAGGCGATTGTCGACGCCAATAAAAAGGTCGACCGTTGTCTGCGCGCCGGTGCGATGGCGATCGGCGCCGAGGTCGAGATCCATACGATCCCCGGCTATCTGCCGCAGCGCAACGACGAGCGGCTGGGACGGATCTTCGGCGCGAATGTCGAGACTTTGTTCGGCCCGGGTCAGTTCCACGTCGGCGGTCACCGTACCGGGTCGACCGACATGGGCGACCTCGCGCATCTGATGCCGGTGATCCACCCCTACGTCGTCGCCGCCGAAGGCAAGGCGCACGGCGCCGACTGGCGGATCAACGAACCCCGGCACGGCTATCTGACGCCGGCCAAGCTGCTCGCGATGACCGCGATCGACCTGCTCCACGGCGATGCCGCTCCGGCGAGGGAAGTTCTGGCGCGGTTCAGCCCGGCGATGACCAAGGAGGCCTATCTGGAGTTTCAGCGCAACCTGTTCCGTACCGAGCGGTTCGCCTACATGGAGGAGTGACCCCGGCCGGCTAAAATCGGTTGAGGCGCCGGGGCAGGTTGTGCTCTATTTGGCGGTACAGCGCGTGGAACAATTTGTTACGCGGCGGCGCTTCACTTTTGCTGCGTTCGGAAGAAAAATCCTGGCCTGACTGGAATGGCAGCAAGGGCCGCGAGTTAAAACAGTCAGGACCAACCGCCCCGCTCGCGGTGGGCGAGGGCAGCAGTGAAACATGCGCAGTTCGGAGGTGCGGAGAATGCCTTTCGACGGAATAGACGCTTTCGACAATCACCCGATCGCAAAACTCGGCGCCGTGGAGCGCATGCTCGCAACCGAGCAGCAGTGGTGCAAGGGCCGGTTACGCGACGCCCATGGCCGCCATTGCCTGGTCGGCGCTATCGAAGCTGTCGGAGGCCGCCAGGTGTTGCAGAAGCCCATTCTGCAAGCCGCCAGAGAAGTCAGCGGCAAGCGCTATTGGCGGATCGAATTCTTTAACGATGATCCTCGCACGACACATGCCGATGTGCTGCAGGTGCTGAGGCGCACGCGGGAAAACATAATAGCCGGAATGATCAGCAGCTATGACCGGCAGCCGCGCCATCGGAAGTGGATACGCGCCTTGCGCGCCCTGTGCTCGCGGGGAGGCCTTGAGGCCGAGGCGATTTCGCCGGAGTGCACCGGTCGGTTTTCTCCCAGCCAACCTGTTGCGCTGTACGGCGAACCGAAAGCCGGCGGACAGAGCGATCGCGTGCTGGAGTTCCAGCACTAAGCAGCGTTCGGACGCCTTCCGCGGATTGGCGTTCGAGGGACATAGGAGATCGCCGCCGCCCGGGCCTTGCTTCTCGGGACCGGACATTGCATTGATTGCGGAGCGTTCGCCGACAGCAATGGGCAACGAGAATGCATAGTCTGTGGTCGGATAAGGAAGCCGAGCGGCTGATCGACCACTATTGCGCAGCGGGGATCGGACGCGATCTCGCGTTGCGCGTCTATACCTCGCGTCTCCTGGGCGGCGAACCGAAGCTGGTGTTGCATGGCGGCGGCAACACCTCGGTCAAAACCATATTGAGGGACCTTCTGGGCGAGGAGGTCGAGGTCCTCTGCGTCAAGGGCAGCGGCTGGGACATGGCGGCGATCGAGCCTGCCGGCCTTCCCGCCGTGAGGCTCGCGCCGTTGCGCCAATTGCGCGGACGAGAAGCATTTTCCGATGAGGAGATGGTGCGGGTGCAGCGCGCTAACCTGCTTGATCCCGGCGCTCCCAACCCCTCGGTCGAGACATTGCTGCACGCCTTCCTGCCGCACAAATACGTCGATCATACCCATTCGACGGCGGTGCTGAGCCTCGCCGATCAGCCTCACGCGGTGGAGCGCTGCGCGGATTTATATGGCCGGCGGATGGGTCTCGTGCCCTATGTCATGCCCGGCTTTCTGCTCGCCAAGAAAGCTGCGGATGTCTTCGAGCAGGATCCTGCGGTCGAGGGGCTCGTGCTGTTGAAGCACGGGGTCTTTACCTTCGGCGATTCGGCGCATGAGGCTTACGAGCGCATGATCGCTGCGGTCTCGCTTGCCGAAGAACGGCTCGCGCACCGCCGCAAGACCGTGTTTGCCGCGGCGCGATTGCCGAATGCGATCGCCGCGGCCGTGGAAGTCGCACCTATCCTGCGCGGCGCCTGCGCGATAGCCGATCCGGCGGGCTCGGGGTCCTACAAGCGTTTCGTCCTCGATTTTCGCTCGAACGCCGCGGTGATGAACTACGTAAACGGGGCCGAGCTTGAGCGCTACGGCCGCGCCGGCGTGGCAACCCCGGACCATACGATCCGCACCAAGAATTACCCGCTGATCGTGCCGGCCCCGCAGGCGCGCAGGCTCGATGCCTTCAAAGAGGCGGTGTACCAGGCGGTCGCTCGTTTCGTCGCCGAGTACCACGCTTATTTCGCCCGTCACAACGCGCGAGTAGACCCGCCAAAGCGGGAACTCGACCCGATGCCGCGGGTGATCCTCGTGCCCGGGCTCGGCCTTTTCGGGCTTGGGCGCAGCGCCCAGGATGCGCGAATCGTCGCCGACATCGCCCAATCGAACGTCGAGACAATCACCGATGCCGAAGCGGTAGGCCGGTTCGAGCCAGTCGGCGAGGCCGACCTGTTCGACATCGAATACTGGTCGCTGGAGCAGGCCAAGCTCGGCCAAAGCAGCGAGAAGGCTCTGGCCGGCCAAATCGCGGCCATCACCGGCGGCGCCGGTACGATCGGCCTTGCGACGGCGCGCGCGCTGAGCGGGGCTGGTGCCGAAGTGGCGCTGCTCGACATCGACGCCGCAACGGCCCAAGCGGCGGCGAAAAAGCTCGGCGGTGCGGCACTCGGAATCGAATGCGACGTGACCGATCGGGCGTCGGTAAGACGGGCGTTCGACGGTGTGGCCATGCATTTCGGCGGTGTCGACGTTGTCGTGTCGAACGCCGGCGCGGCATGGCAAGGCCGCATCGCGGAAGTCGAAGACGCCGTGCTGCGCCGCAGCTTCGAGCTCAACTTTTTTGCCCATCAGACCGCGGCGCAGAACGCCGTCCGCATCATGTCGGCGCAAGGCACCGGCGGCTGCCTGCTGTTCAACTTATCGAAACAGGCGGTCAACCCCGGCCCGGATTTCGGGCCATACGGGGTGCCAAAAGCGGCGACCCTGGCGCTTGTGCGCCAATATGCCCTCGAATACGGAGCGGACGGCATTCGCGCCAACGCGGTAAACGCCGACCGCATCAGGAGCGGGCTGTTGACGCCGGAGCTGATTGCCGCCCGCGCCAGGGCACGCGGGGTCGACGAGCGAGATTACATGGCGGGAAATCTGCTTGGCCGCGAGGTCACCGCCGAGGATGTCGCTCAGGCCTTCCTGCACCATGCCGTGGCGCTCAAGACCACCGCCGATGTCACAACTGTCGACGGCGGCAACATCGCTGCCATCCTGCGCTGACCCCAACGAGGTCGCGGGGCGCACCGCGTGGCGTCAGGCCGCTTCGGGATTGCCTGATTGCCGCGGTATTCCTGGTGATGGCCGCGCCGTATGCCCGCGGGGAGCGAGCCGTGTGCGTCGATAACGCGACAATAGGCGAGTTGCGCCACGCGCTGGCTGCCGGCGATGCCACCGCCGCGGCACTTGTGCAGGCCTATCTCGCTCGGATCGAGGCGTACGACAGCGCCGGCCCATGCCTCAACGCAGTGCGCGAGGTGAACCCGGACGCGCCTGCGATCGCCGCCCAATCAGATGGAAGAGAGCCAGCGAAACGGCGCCCGCTCGAAGGCATTCCGATACTGATCAAAGACAACATCGCGACCGCCGACGCGCAACACACGACGGCCGGCTCGCTGGCCCTGGACGGAGCGCGGGCAAGAGAGGACGCGACTGTCGTCAAATTGCTCCGGCAAGCGGGGGCGGTGATCCTTGGCAAGACCAACCTGACCGAGTTCGCCAACATCATCGCGATCGACATGCCCGCCGGCTACAGTTCACTGGGCGGCCAGGTCAAGAACCCCTACGCGCCGGAACTCGACGACAAGGGCGTGCCGATCGTCACGCCCGGTGGCTCGAGCTCGGGATCGGCGGTGGCTGTAGCGGCCGGGCTGGCGGTCGCGGCGGTCGGCACCGAAACCTCGGGATCGCTCTTGTCGCCGGCAAGCCAGAATGGCGTTGTCACGGTCAAGCCGACGGTCGGGCTCATCAGTCGTGCCGGCATCGTCCCGATCGCCCACAGCCAGGACACTGCCGGCCCGCTGACGCGCACCGTTGAGGACGCCGCGCTGCTGTTGAACGTGCTAGCGGCCGCCGACCCGCTCGATCCGGCTACCGCCGAACTGCGCCGCCCGGCAGACTATACGAGCTTTCTCGACAAGGACGGCCTCAAAGGTGCGCGGATCGGCGTCCCGAGCGACCCCGCCGATCCGGCGAACGACATCTATTACGGCGCGCTGCCGCAGCGCGCCGTTGCGGTGATGCGCGACGCGGTCGCGGTGCTCGAACGCGAAGGCGCGACGGTCGTGCGCGCCAACATCCCGACCGAGGGGTGGATCGGCGGCCCGGGCACCGAGATGGCGATCCTCAACCGCAATCCGGAGAGCGCGACAAAGAACCAGCCGGCACGGCGGCCGATCGTTTTCGTCTACGAATTGAAGCACGACCTCAATCTTTATCTGCG
>Ga0210396_10001366_pt1 | contig 26841 bp, 16 predicted proteins | sample IncBWH17OmetaG_FD_155466 | JGI IMG/M metagenome (GOLD analysis project Ga0210396, IMG submission 155466) | Forest soil microbial communities from Barre Woods Harvard Forest LTER site, Petersham, Massachusetts, United States - Inc-BW-H-17-O ... | reverse complement strand
GCCCGTGCTTCCTGCGTTTGCCCATCGCCATGAGTTCCTCCGTGATTGCGACTGTCACAATATATATAACTCAATCACGGATTCCAGTGGATAAACGACTTTTACCACGGGCTGCTAAGCGGCATGCTCAGCGCCGACATGCACCACCGAAGATACGTTCGCTCCGCAGCGTCCCGGCTCTGTTCCAAGGCGGTTTGGAATTCCCGCCGGGCCTCTTCGTTCCGATTCAGATTCCAGTAGGAGCGGGCGAGTGTCAGGGGCGCAACTGCTGCACCACCCTCGCGGGCGCGGGTCAGGAGTTCGACCGCCCACTGGTCCATCCCATAGAACGCGTACCATTCTCCCAGGGTTTGCAGGGCGGCAGGATCGCCCGGGTTCTGCCGCAATTTTGCCTGAGCGGCGGCCACGCGAGGCTCAAAGTTTCGGTGGGCTGTTCCGCGAGCGAAATCCCAGAGCTTCAGGGTCCTGTCCAGGCTACCCGAGAGAGCGGTGCGGCCGTCCGAGGCAAGTGCGACACCGAACACCCTTTGAGAGTGCGCAGTGAAGGTGCGAATCTCCTTACCACTTTCCAGGTCCCAAAGCTTCAATGTTCGATCGCCGCTGGCCGAGAGTGCGGTTCGGCCGTCCCGGGCAATCGCGACGCACCACACTTCCGCAACGTGCCCGGTGAAGGTGCGGATTTCTCTTCCGTTGACCAGATCCCAGAGCGTCAGGGCCCTGTCCTCGCCCCCCGAAATCGCGGTGCGACCGTCCGGGGCAAAGGCAACGCTGTGCACTGATCCGATGCGCAACGTGAACCTACGAATCTCTTTTCCGCTGGCCAAGTCCCAGAGCCTCAGGGTGTTGTCCCAACCGGCCGAGAGTGCGGTTCGGCCGTCCGGGGCAATGGCGACGCTGGTCACTGGTCCGGTGTGTCCGGTGAAGGTGCGAATCTCTTTCCCATCGGCCAGGTCCCAAAGCTTCAGCGTCTTGTCCACACTGCCCGAGAGTGCGGTTCGGCCGTCTGGAGCGGCAGCGATGCTCAATACACCTCCGGTGTGCCCGCTGAAGTTTCGAATCTCTTTTCCGCTGGCCAGATCCCAGAGCTTCAAAGTTCTGTCGTAGCTGCCGGAGAGCCCGGTTCGGCCATCCGGAACAAAGGCGACACTGGTCACGATTTGCGTGTGCCCGGTGAAGCTGCGCAGCTCCTTTCCGGTGGCCAGGTCCCAGAGTATCGGGGTCATGTCCTGGGCGCCCGAAAGAGCGGTTCGGTTATCCGGGGCGATGGCGACGCTGCTCACGATTTGAGTCTGCCCGGCAAAGGTGCGCAGCTCCTTTCCGCCGGCCAGATCCCACAGGTGCATCGTGTGGTCCCAACTGCCCGAGAGCGCGGTTCGGCCGTCCGGGGCGAAGGCGACCGCAGACACAGTTTGAGTGTGCCCGATGAAGGTGCGCTGCTCCATTCCACTGGCCATGTCCCAGAGCTTCAGGGTCCTGTCCATGCTTCCCGAGAGGGCAGTTCGCCCATCCGGGGCGATGGCGATGCTGTACACACCTCCTGTGTGACAGTCACAGCTTCGCAGCTCCTTTCCGGTCGTCAGATCCCAGAGCTTGAGCGTGTTGTCCCAGCTCCCTGATAGCGCGGTTCGGCCGTCCGGGGCGATGGCGACTCTGAGCATTGGTGCAGCCCCTGTGAAGGTGCGAATCTCTTTGCCACTTTCCAGGTCCCAGAGCTTTAGTGTTTTATCGCCGCTTCCGGAGAGCGCGGTCCGGCCGTCCGGGGCAACGGCGACGCTCATCACCACGGCGGTGTGCCGGGTGAAAGCGCGCAGCTCCTTTCCGCTGGCCAAGTCCCAGAGCTTGAGCGTCTTGTCCTCGCTGCCCGAGATCGCGGTTCGGCCATCAGGGGCGATGGCGACGCATTTCACCGGTCCTGTGTGCCCGTAGAAGGTGCGAATCTCCTTTCCACTGGCCAAGTCCCAGAGCTTTAGCGTCTTGTCGTAGCTGCTCGAGAGCGCAGTACGGCCGTCCGGCGCGATGGCGACGCAGGTCACCACGTCCGTGTGCCCGACGAAGGTGCGAAGCTCTCTTCCAGTGGTCACGTTCCAGAGCTTTAGTGTTCGATCGTCGCTGCCTGATAGCGCGGTTCGGCCGTCCGGGACGATAGCGAGGCTGGTTACACTCTGGGTGTGCCCGGCGAAGCTCAGCAATGGACGGACGGTATGCAGGTCTAAATTCCAAAGACCGGTCTCAGCGGCGGTCAGGGGCTCCTTTAAGTCGACGAGTTTGTCGTACGCGTCGAGGTAGAGATTGCGCGCTTCGGAAAATCGTTTGGCCAGAGTTAAGAGGTCGGCCTGCGAAACCAGACCGTTGGCCAGTTGCAGCTTGGCATCTCTAGCGTTCTTGTCGGCCTGTTTCGCATTCTCGGTTGCCCTTTTCGCGTTCTCGACCGCCAATTTCCGCTGATTCTCGGCGATCTTCCCTTGTGCCTGAGCCTCGATGCGCGCCTTGTCGGCGCGATCCCTCTGTATCCGAGTCTGGACCCGCTCTCTTTCTGCGCGGAGGAATCCAGCCGTGGCCAGGGCGAGCCCCACCACCAGCGCCGTCAGCACGGCTCCGCCGGCCATTACGCCGATCCGGTGTCTGCCGACGAACTTCTGGACACGGTAGATCTCACCGTGCGGCCCGGCCAGCACCGGCTCGCATTCCAGATGCCGCTGGATGTCCATCGCCAGCGCGTTGGCAGTCTCGTATCTCTGCGAGCGATCTTTCTCCAGGCATTTCATCACGATCCAGTCCAGATCGCCGGTCAAAAGCCGGGCCAGCTTCCTCGGTTCGGTGTGGCGAAGCGCCGCAACAGATGCCAGCGCATCGCCCGACGAACCCACACGCATGCTGGGCCTGGGCGGCTCAACCTCCCGGATCGTCTTGAGCATCTGGGCGTAGCCGATTTCCCGCAGCATCTTCCCGTCCAGCGGAGTGCTCCCCGCCAGCAGTTCGTACAGCATTACGCCCAGCGAGTAGATGTCGCTGCGGGTGTCGGTGCCCATCAAGTCCAGGTCCGTCTGCTCGGGACTCATGTATTCCAGCGTGCCGACCACGTTGCCGAACTGGGTGAACAGCGTTTTCTCGGTCAGCTTCTGGTGCAGCGCCTTGGCCACGCCGAAGTCGATCACCTTAGGCACTGGCTTGCCGTCGGAGATCATCACGAGCACGTTGGTCGGCTTGAGGTCGCGATGGATAACCCCCTTCTGATGGGCGTGCTGGATTGCCTGACAGACTGGAACGAACAATTCGAGGCGCTCGTGCGGATTGAGATGTTTCTGATCACAGTAGTCGGTAATGGGAACGCCTTGGACCAGCTCCATCACGAAGTAGGGGCGGCCGTTGTCGGTAGTGCCAGCGTCGTAAACCCGCGCGATGTTTGGATGGTCCATCATCGCCAGCGCCTGCCGCTCGGCCTCGAAGCGGGCGATCACCTGGGCGCTGTCCATGCCGGGCTTGATGATCTTAAGGGCGACGCGGCGACGAACCGGGTGCTCCTGTTCAGCCATGAAAACCACACCCATGCCCCCTTCGCCGATCTGCTGCAACAGCTTGTAGGGCCCGATGGTTTCTGGAGCGGCATGCGCCGCCTTGGGCGGTGCGGTCGCCACGTCGCCAGTGGCCGGCGCGTTTAGATGTGCGGCGAGCATCGCGTTCAGCTCGGCCCTTGCCTCAGGGTCATCCGCGCAGTGCTCGTTTACAAACGCCTCTCGTCCCTCTGGCGGCAATGCGACCGCCTCCAGGAACAACTCCTTCAGGCGCTGCCATTGTGTGGGCGTCATAAGGCACCGGACGGACATGCGACGGAACGTCGGCGGATGCGACACCGACTCCCTACTCGTCGTCCGCGGCCAATTCCTTCCTCAGCCACGCCTTGGCGACCAACCAATCGCGGTTGAGCGTGCGGGAGGAAACATCCAGGACCTTCGCCGCCTCGGCGAGGCTCATTCCTGCAAAGCAGCGAAGCCTGACCAACTCGTACAGGCGCGGATCCATCTGCTTCAAGCGTTCCAGCGCGTCGTGAACCGCCAGCACCAGGGTGGGATCGGATTCCATCCCGAGATGCAATGCCTCGTCCAATTCAAGGCGACGCCGACCACCGCCGTGGCGATGCCGTTTCTTGCGCCTTGCCCGCTCGATCAGGATGCGTCGCATCGCTTCGGCGGCGGCGGCGTAGAAATGGCCGGCGTGGTCCCAGGCGGCGGCTTCGTCGCCGATCAGTCGAAGGTACGCTTCGTGAACCAGTGCCGTCGGTTGAATCGTTTGCCCTCCTCGCTCCCGGCGCATTTGTGCAGCCGCCAGGCGGCGCAGCTCCTCATACACGAGCGGCAGAAGTTGGTCCGAAACCGCGGTGTCCCCCGTGGACGCCATTTGCAGGAGCCGCGTCACGTCCGACATTTGCGATCCCTTCCGATCAGTCCGAATTTCGGCACGGAGATGTCGTAACCCACCACGGATTGTCGCATGGAGGGCGCGGAGCGGCAAGAAATAAGTTTCCGTGCGGTATCGGCCTGGCTCCGCGGCAAGTCAGGAAGTGCTGATCATCTCTTGTTTCAGGATTCGGAGTGCATATGGGCAAGACGATTCTGGTCGTCGTGATGTGCACGGGCTTGGTGGGTTGCCAGGTGAGCACGGCCCCGACGAGCGTGGCCACGTTTGATCGACTCCACGCCGCATCGATGATGCGGGCCCCGTGGAATGGAATGTACACGCTGTACCTCTTGCCGTCCGATCCGAAGGCTAAACGTACTGTCGTTCAGACCGCACACCTCAAGATCAACGACCCGCTGGGATTCGGCCACCGCGAGACCGGCCCCGTGGCGGTGGCTGGCGAATTGGAGGTGCCGCTGGCCGCGGGGGAATATGAGTCGGTCATGCAGCCCGACCCCGGGCAGACGGATGGGCTCGCAACGACCGGGCTGGTGGTGCTGATCACGGCTATGGTCGTGGGAATCCTGTTAGCCATACTCATCGTGAATGTGGACCAGAGTCTTAAGCACTTCCCGGGGCCATAGTGGCCGGGTGCATGAAGTGACCAGATTAGAACGTCGAAGCTACATCCTTCGAGATCTTTCGTACAAAGTCGAGAAGTAGCCGTCTTGGTCCCTCGTGCCGCAGAAATTAATCACATCGGGCATGAGTTGATCGTAGCAACGGGTTCCGGGGGAAGGAATGATCTGGGCCTCCCTACTTGCTGGCTCGGACCGCATCGAGAATCGGGCGAGGTCTCGGTAAGCGACCAACGAAGGGTCGGCTGCGAAACAACTGCTGGACAGCTGGTCCAAGTCGCCGGGCAGATCAGTGCTGCCGCTGGAGACCGGCCTACGCCTGCTTGGCAGTGACAGAGACCTCGATGATCTGGACGAGAATCTTCCCTCCCTCGATCCGGGCCGAGGCTGAGGCCACGGGAAAGCCATTGGCCAGATATGCCAGAGCTGTTCTCCGCCCCAGGAGCGAAACGTATTCGTCCAGCGGCGAGCTGGGCGTCGACGCCACCTCCACCTGCGGATCATGGAGGATCGCCCAGCGCACATCGTTCTGGCTGATTGCCTGGCACCCGCGGAAAGCGACCCGATCGCCGGCCCCATACTCTCCGACGGTCTGGCTCGCGGCGCCGACGGATGATGTAAATATCGCGGCGAACACCACCGCAGTCGCGGTACTCGGAAGCGGCAAGCGGATCAGCATACGGGCATCCCCTTTTAAGCGACCCACGTTTTCTTGCAGTGCGCTATATTCTGGTCGGCCCGGCGGTGGATTTCCACCAACTCGACTCATGATCAGGCGGGCGCGGATGCGTGACGCTTTAGGCGACCCCCATCCCCGACGCGGATCACGCCTCTTCCCTCTCTCCCTTCGGGAGTGGGCTGGGGTGAGGGTTGAAATTGAGGCGCCGCCGGTTTCCCCTCACCCTAACCCTCTCCCAGAGGGAGAGGGGGGAATCAGTAACTTGCCCGAGACGCGAAACGGAGTCCGCCTGAACTGTCACAGGCCCGGCAGGGATGACCCGGCCAGGCTACGCCTATTCGATCCATCGTGCTACCTGTTCTCTTACGACCGGCCGTGCTGATCCGCCCCAAAAGAGCGATCGTCCCCAACGAGCAGCCACCATGTCGGCACACCGTCCGCACGGCTTGAAAAGCCGTGTCACGGGGGAGGCTTCGGTCGAGCACTATCGTCTACAATCCCCTCAATGACGATCGAGCAGGCGGTCGAGATGGCGGTCGAGCACCATCGCGCCGGGCGGGTGCGGGAGGCGGAGGCGCTTTACCGGCAGGTTCTGGGGGCGCAGCCGGGGCATGCCGATGCGCTGCATCTGCTAGGCGTGCTGGCGCATCAGACGGGGCGGGCGGAAACGGCGATCGAGCTAATCCGTCGGGCCATCGACGCGCGGGCCGACGTGGGGGCGTATTTCGGGAATCTGGGGCTCATTCTTGCTGGCGAGGGGCGGTTTGAGGAGGCGATCGAGGCGCACCTGCGGGCCGTCGAGTTGCAGCCGGATTCGGCCGAGGCGCGGGGCAACTTTGCGGCGGCGCTGCTGGGGGGCGGGCGGCTGGAGGAGGCCGCGGCGGAGTATCGCCAATCTTTATCGCTGAAGCACGACAACGCCGATGCCCACAACAATCTCGGTCATACCCTGCGGCTGCTGGGCCGGCTGGATGCAGCGATGGGGGAACTCCGCTTGGCCCTGTCGCTCCGCCCCAACTTCCCACAGGCGTACAACAATCTCGGCAATGTCTGGCACGAGAAGGGAGAGCTCGACCAGGCGATTCTCGCCTACCGCCACGCCCTGGCCTTACAGCCCGATTCCGCGGATACGCTTGGGAACCTGGCCCTGTCGCTCAAGCGCAGGGGCGATCTCGACGAGGCGATCAAGGCGTACAAGAAGGCGGCGGCGCTGCGGGCGGAGAACTGGGAAGTCCGCTTCGAGCTTGGCGAGTGCCTGCGGACGGTGGGACAGCTCAGTGAGGCGGTTGACGCGTACCGCGGGGCGATCGCGCTGCGGCCCGACTACGCCGAGGCGCATAACAGCCTGGGCATCGTTTACAGCGAGCTTGGAACGATCGACGACGCGATCGCGGCGTACCAGCGGGCCGTCGCGTTGCGTCCGGAGCTGGCCGGGGCGCTCAACAATCTTGGCAATGCGCTCAAGGACACGGGCGACTTTGCCGGGGCGATCGCGTGCTATCGCCGTGCCCTGGAGATCGAGCCGAATCCGTTCGTGGCGGGAAACCTGCTCTACACGCTTCACTTCGATCCGCAGTTCGACGCCCAAGCTGTCGCCGCGGAACACCGGGAGTGGAATCGCATTTATGCCCAACCGCTGGCGGCGTCGATCCGCCCGCACGAGAATGACCGCTCGCCCAACGGGACTTCGACGGGCTCAGTCGAGTCGCGCCTGCGCGTCGGCTATGTGTCGCCCGACCTGCGCGTCCACCCAGTGGGCCGGTTTATCGCCCCGCTGCTCTCGCATCACAACCACGGGCAATACGAGATTTTCGCTTATTGCGACGTCGCCCGCCCGGATGCGCTTACACAGCGGCTTCGAGGCTGCGTCGACACCTGGCGCGACACGGCGGGCCTTTCGGATGATGCACTGGCGGACCTTGTCCGCGGCGATCGCATCGACATCCTGGTCGATCTGGCGATGCACATGGGCGGCACGCGCATGCTGGCCTTCGCCCGCAAGCCCGCGCCGGTGCAAGTCACCTACCTGGCCTATGTCAGCACGACCGGATTGGAGACCATGGATTATCGGGTGACCGACACGTATCTCGATCCTCCGGGTTCCGACGAGTCGATCTACAGTGAGAAATCGATCCGCCTGCCGCACAGCTATTGGTGCTACGAGCCGCCCATTGGCGGGCCGCCCGTGAATCCGCCGCCCGCGACGGGCAAAGGGCGCGTCACGTTCGGCTGTCTGAACAATTTCGCCAAGGTGAGCGGCCAGGCGATGGCCACGTGGGCCGAGATTCTGCGGCGCATTCCCGACTCGGAGTTGATCCTGCATTCGGGCGAAGGAAGTCACCGCCAGCGTGTGCGCGACCGGTTCGCGCAAGCCGGCGTTGATCCGCGGCGGCTGCACATCGTCGGCCGGCTGCCGATCGAGGACTATTTCCAGCAATACCACCAGATCGACATTGCGCTGGACCCATTCCCCTACCCCGGCGGCACGACCACCTGCGATGCACTGTGGATGGGCGTGCCGGTGGTGACGCTGGCGGGAAAGACCGCCGCGTCGCGAGGTGGAGTGAGCATCCTGTCCAACGCCGGATTGCCGGAGATGATCGCCCCTGATCTCGGGCAGTACATCGAGATTGCGGCGGCGATCGCTTCAGATCTGCCGCGGCTGACGAAAGTGCGCTCGACGTTGCGACAACGAATGGCGGAGTCGCCACTCATGAATGCGCCGCAGTTCGCGCGCGAGGTGGAAGCTGCATTCCGGCAGATGTGGAAGGATTGGTGCCGCGATCGATCGCAGTAATTATTCGCCGCCCTCAACGGCCCGATCCTGCCGTTTCTCGTATTCGTCCTCGCGGCGCATTTCCTCGATGCATTCGATGTAGTCCCTTTGAACGGCGGGGTGAAGCTTGTTCTGGAATTAAGAGCGGGTTCCTCCCGCGTCAGATTCCCAGCCTCTTTTTTAGCTCTGAAAAGATAAAGGCCCCGAAGTAAAACTTCGAGGCCTTCATCAGATATCCGATCGTCAGCCCGTTTAGTCGAGATTCATCGACATCAGGAACTGGGCGTTGCTCGGGACCTTTTCCAGACGGCCCTTGAGCAGCTCGACGGATTCCACCGGGTTCATGTCGGACAGGACGCGGCGCAGGCGGTAGACCAGCTCGAGCTCCTTGGGATCGAGCAGCAGCTCTTCGCGGCGGGTGCCGGAGGAGTTGATGTCGATCGCGGGGTACGTGCGGCGGTCGACCAGCCGGCGGTCCAGGTGCAGCTCGGCGTTGCCGGTGCCCTTAAACTCCTCGAAGATCACTTCGTCCATCTTCGAGCCGGTGTCGATCAGCGCCGTCGCCAGGATCGTCAGCGACCCGCCCTCTTCGATATTTCGGGCGGCGCCGAAGAAACGCTTGGGCTTTTGAAGGGCGTTGGCGTCCACGCCGCCGGTCAGGATCTTGCCGGAGTGCGGGACTTCGGTGTTGTACGCGCGGGCCAGGCGGGTGATCGAGTCGAGCAGGATCACCACGTCCTTGCCAAACTCGATGTACCGCTTGGCCTTCTCGATGACCATTTCGGCAACCTGCACGTGGCGGGACGCCGGCTCATCGAAGGTCGAGGAGACGACTTCGGCCTTGGTGTTCCGCTCCATGTCGGTGACTTCTTCCGGCCGCTCGTCGATCAGCAGGATGATGAGCACCATCTCGGGATGGTTCTTGCTGATCGAGTTGGCGATCTTCTGGAGCAGAACGGTTTTGCCGGTTCGCGGTGGAGCGACGATGAGCATGCGCTGGCCCATGCCGATCGGCGTGACCAGATCGACGATCCGCATGTTCAGCTCTTTGGGGTCGGTTTCGAGGATGATCCGCCGGTTGGGGTGGAGCGGCGTGAGGTCCTCGAAATTGCCGGTGTCGGTGATCCGCTCGGGGTCCTCGCCGTTGATCGCCTCGACCCGAAGCAGCGCAAAGTATCGCTCGGATTCCTTGGGTGGACGGATCTGGCCCTGCACGACGTGCCCGTTGCGCAGGCCGAATCGGCGAATCTGGCTGGGGCTGATGTAGATGTCATCCGGGCAGGGGAGATAGTTGTACTCCGGGCTGCGGAGGAAGCCGAAGCCGTCGGGCAGGATTTCCAGAACGCCTTCGCCGTACATCAAGCCGTTCTGGCGGATGCGCGAGCGGAGGATCTGGAAGATCAGGTCCTGCTTTTTGAGCCCGATGTAATCGGGAATGCCTTCCTGCTTGGCGATGTCGTGCAGGGCGTGCACGTCCATCATCTGAAGGTCTTTGATGTAAAGTTTGCCGCCTTTGACCTGCTCATATTTGGCGTTGGTCTCGGCGTCGAGACTGCCGACGTCGGCGGTGGCCGTCTGGCCGGCGCCGTCGCGGTCGTCCCGGTCGGGGCGGTCGCGATTTTCGCGCGGCTCACGGTCGCGGTTTTCGCGCGGTTCGCGGTCGCCGCGGGATTCGCGGGCCTCGGAGCGGGATTCCTTGGATGCCCGCTCGGCGCGAGTGCTGTCGGCGGAACGGGATTCGTTCGACGAGGTGCGCTCGGTTGGGGCGGGCTCGGTTGGGGCGGGGGCCGGCGGAGTTTCGACGGCGGTTGCCGCCGCTGCCGGCTGTTCGGACGGTTCTTGCACTTCGGGCTCGGCTTGCGTTTGCGTTGAGCGCCGCGTGCGGGATGTGGACTTGGCCATTGTGGCTAGGCCTCCAAAAATGAAAAGTGGAATACAGTTGCAGTTATGTTGAGTCGTGAATCGAGGCCCCCACCGCCTGGATGATATGCGCCACGCGGCCGGGAACGCTCGGAAATCTCCGAGTCAATGACGAATTTTTTCTGGGAAAAGCTGTCTTCAACACCGCCGGTCATCTGCATCCGTGCAGACGCTTGCCCGCCTCAATCAGAGAAGACGGACCATGCGGGTTCCAGACTCTGTGCCAGTAAAGGAGAACCAATCTTATACGCTGCCATGACCTGCCGGTTCACGGCTGCCTCTTCCCGAATACCGCCCGCCGAGACTCATAAGCGTTATGGGAAGTCTGCCGAGAAGCCCCTGCGACGTCCCAATCTACGTGGGTTCCGGCTGCGACGCTCGTGCCAGAATGCGGGAAAGAACGTCCCGGACTTGATCGCGGACAACGTCCGCGTCGGCGGTATTCTCAATGAAATAATCGGATATTTCCCGCTTCGTGTCCAGAGGCCACTGCAATTTTTCTCTTTTTAACAACTCGGCCTCATCCCAGCCTCGTGCCTGGGAAACACGCCGTAATCTCAAGTGCAAAGGGGTGTCGATGAAGACGACGGCGTCGCATTGGCTGTTCAGCCCTGCTTCAAACAATAGTGGGGTATCCCACACAAAAGCAACTGTCTTGGGGTTTGACGCCAAATTTTTCATTTCCCCGTCGCGGAAACGGGCAACCATGGGGTGTAGAAGGGCTTCGAGGCGCTCTCGCTCCTTTGGGTCGCCAAAAACCTTACGGGCGATCGCGGAGCGGTGGATGGCGCCGTCTGGGCGGAAAACGCCCTGCCCCCACCACTGGCGAAGAGTCTCGAGCACCTGCGGATCGGCATAGGCCTGGCGCACTTGGGCGTCGGCGTCGAGAACAGCACAGCCGAGCTGGGCAAAAAGATTCGCGACGAAGCTCTTACCGCTTCCGATCCCACCTGCGATGCCGATGATCGGTTTGCCTGAGTACATGACCGGCCACAGTGACATTCTGCCTGTGACATGGGAAAGCACTACGAATTCCCGCTCAAGACACGCGAGTCATCTCCGACAGCTCGATCCAGTTTCCTGCCGGGTCGCGGAGCAGGAGCGTATTTTGCGCCGGGGCGATGCCGCGCTGGCGGATGAATTCCACTTCGAGGTCGGTCAGCTTCCCGACCATTTCCGCCAGACTGGGAATCGCGATGCCGATGGCGCGCATGTCTTCGCGGGGTTGCGGGCATTCGTGAACGTCAAAACGCAAACGGAAGTTTTCGGCGCGATAGACGATTTCCTGCGTTGCCGCATCGCGCTCCAAGCGCAGCAATTCCACATAGAAGGCATCCAGTTCCTTCTCCAGTCCCGCGATCCCGGGCAGTGCGACATCCGCCACGGCCAGAAGCTGCACGGGAGGCGGCTCCGGCACTTTTGGACGCCGGTCGATCTGCGGCTCGAACTCAACGAATGCGTCTTCCAGTTCCATCAATTCCATCCCCTTACTTTACTTCCTGCCAATTCTTTCCCCAACCCACTTCCACCTTCAGCGGGACTGTCAACTCCATGGCGGTGGTCATCTCCTGCCGCACCATCGCGGCCTGATCTTCGACCCGGTCGGCGGGCGTCTCGAAGACCAGCTCGTCATGAACCTGAAGCAGCAGCTTGCTCGGATGGTTTTCGCGCCTGATGCGTCTGAAGACATTGAGCATGGCCTGCTTGATGAGATCGGCCGCGGAGCCCTGCACGACGCTGTTGATTGCCATCCGCTCGCTGGCCCGGCTCTGGCTGAGGACGCTGCTGTTGATGTCCGGGATCGGACGACGCCGGCCCATCATCGTCTCGACGTATCCTTTTTCCTGCGCCTGGCGGACACATTCGCGCAGGAATTTGGCGATGCCGGGAAAACGCCGGTGATATTGCGTGATGAGGTCGCCGGCCGCTCGAACCGTCAAACCCTCGATCCGATTTGCCAGTCCCATCGCGCTGACGCCGTAGACGATACCAAAATTGATCGTCTTGGCGAAGCCGCGCTGCTCACGGCTGACCTGGTCGGGAGCGACGCTGAAAACTTCGGCCGCCACTGCGCGGTGAATATCCTCGTCTTCGCTGAACGCCTTCAGCAGCGCCGGCTCCTGGGTCAGGTGAGCGAGGATGCGCAGTTCGATCTGGCTGTAATCGGCGGTGAGAAGGACATTCTTTTCCCGGTCACCCGGAACAAATGCGAGGCGGATGCGTCGCCCCTCATCGCGCCGGATCGGGATGTTCTGGAGATTGGGATCGCTACAGGACAACCGCCCGGTGGACGCTCCGGCCTGATTGAAGCTTGCATGGATGCGGCCGTCGGCGGGGCTCTGATAGTCGGTGAGACTATCCAGGTAGGTGTTCTTCAGTTTTACCACTTCGCGGTAGTTCTTGATGTGCTGGGCAATGGGATATTTCGACGCCAGCCGGTCGAGGACCTGGACATCGGTGCTATACCCGGTTTTGGTTCGTTTGCCTCGCGGCAAGTTCATCTCGACAAACAATATCTGCTCCAACTGCTTGGGCGAATCGATATTGAACTCGCGGCCGGCGTCGTCATAGACGATTTGCCGCATCTCGTCGATTCGTCCGGCCAGCACCGCACTTTGCTCTTTGAGGATCGCCGGATCGATCGAGATTCCGTTGTGCTCCATCTCGACCAGCACGTCGATGAGGGGCGTCTCGAGCTCGTCGTTGAGTTTCCGGAGGACCGGCATCGCATCCAACCGCTCGGACATGTAATCGGCAAGGCGCAGCGCGACGTCCGCGTCTTCCGCCGCGTAGCAGGCGATCCGATTCAGCTCGACCCGATCCATCGTGAGTTGACGCCGTCCTTTTCCGATCAGGTCGCTGGTGGGGACTTTCCTGAAGTTCAGCAGGTCGAGGGCCAGCCGGTCGATGCCGTACTGCATCCGGCTGGCGTCGAGCAGAAAGGCAGCGATCATCGAATCCATTTCCACGCCGCGGATTTCGACGCCCACCTGTTTCATCACCAGCAGGTCGTACTTGAGGTTGTGGCCGACTTTTTTGACCTGTGGATCTTCGAGGATCGGCCTTAACGCCGGCAGCACGCGCTGGCAATTGAGAAACTGCGCGCCGCTCGGCCCGCACACGGGAACGTAGTAGCCGGTCGAGTGCTGCCAACTGAAGCTCAGGCCGACAAGCCTGGCCGATGTCGGACCAAGCTGATCCGTCTCGGTGTCAAAAGCAAAGCGTTTTTGTTTCTTCAGGTCTTGGAGAAAAGCTTCGAACTGCTCGTCGGTCTGAACCAGCTCATATCGGCAACCGCTGCCCGTAGCCGGCTCAGTCAGGGGGTTCGATTGCCCAGCTTCGGGGTCCGGGCCAAACAAAGATTCCTCGAAGCGCCCCAAAGGCGATCTCGGCAGCGGCGCGCTGCGAATCGGCGCCTCGTCCACATCGTCTTCGGCCCCCAGCCTTTTGAGCAGGCTGGTAAACCCCAGCGCTCGCATGTGCGATCGCAGCGCGTTCTGGTCGAGGCCGACAAACCGGCAGGCATCGACGTCGAAATCGAATTCGACATCGTCTTTCAGTGTGACCAGCTTCCGCGCGACCGCAAGCCGCTCGGCGTATTTCTCGAAGTTCTCCCGCATCTTGGGCGTCAGCTCGTCCAGATGGTTCAGCACTGCGTCCGCCGAGCCATACTTTTTGACGAGCTTGAGGGCGGTTTTCTCCCCCACGCCGGGGATTCCCGGCACGTTGTCGATTGCGTCGCCGGTCAGGGTCTGGATTTCGATCGCCTCGGCGGGCGTATAGCCGAGCTCCTGCTCCATCGCCGCCAGGTCGATGACCTTGTCGTTCTGCACGTCGTACATCTTCGTGCACGGATTGACGATCTGCCGCAGGTCCTTGTCCTTGGAGACCACAAATATTTCGTAATCCTCGTCGCACAACTGCCTGGCGATGGTGGCGATGAGATCGTCCGCTTCGTAACCGGGCTTGGCAAAGATGGGGACGCCGGCATCGCGAACGATCTCGAGAATCCGCTGTTCCTGCGGCCCAAAATCGTCGGGGCGCTCTTTTCGATTGGCTTTGTAGTCGCTGAAAATCTCCTTGCGGAAGACCGTCTCGTCGCCGCTGTCGATGACCATGCACAAATAGTCCGGCTGGCGCTGGCTGATCAGGTTCAGCAGCATCTGCGTGAAGACAAAGGTGGCCTTGGTCGGCTCGCCGGTCGGGCTCGTCAGATCGCGGAAGGGCGCAAAATAGGCGCGGTAGATTTGGGCATGTCCGTCAATGACGTAAAACGATTTTGGCATCGCGCCTGCATGTCCGGCCAACCGTCCAGACCACGGACGATTCTAGGGGCGAAGATCTCTCAAAAGCACGACGGCCATCATGATGCGACCCCTCGGGCAAATCGAGTTGAACCTCCATCACATTCAGGACCGTCCCATAACCGCGCGCATTTGCCTGTCGCTCATGACGAAACGTACATCAGAAACGGTCGATGATTCGAATGGGGGATTTGGACAGATTTGCGAAACTGGAGGAACCCAATGTCTCAGTTCATTCAGGCACTAGAATCGCGGCGTCTGATGTCGGCAACGCCCAGCCCGGCAATGCTTGCCGCCATCGCAAAGCTGGAGACCGACATCATGAAGGCGCAGAGCGATCTCACCACATTCCACACGGCCGTCGCCGCCACCAACGCGACGTTTTTGACGGCCAAGGCCGCCGACCTCGCCGCGATGAAAGCCGATCTGGGTTCCAAAGATCAGACGCAACTGGCCGCCGATCGTCTGAAACTTCACGAAGACATCGCGGCCCACACCGCCGGCCTCAAGACCGACGTGGCCGGCTGGATCACGACTCGCCATGCCGACATTCAAGCCCTGCACGCCGATCTCCTCGCCATTCGCCAGGCGCGAGGCGCGTAGCTCTGACCCCGCGAAGAATTCACAGATTAAACAGGTCCGGCCGTCGTCCGATCGGCCGGCGGCCGGGCCTTCGCGGCCCCCAAATAGAGCCTGTTCCTTATCCCGCTCGTTCCAAAGCGGCGCGGTCCCAGCCGGCGCAGTTCGCCCCGGCCTCATAGGTGCTTTGCAGGAATTCCATCAGCGCCGCTCGGGGGTTGGGTGCCGTGCGAACGGCATCGTAAGAAATGACGAACTCGGATAGCTCCGCGTCGAATCGACCACCGGCGGGTCGGACCGGCTGATCGCGCACGCCCGCCGGCTCGGGCGCCGTATACGAGTAGAAAAGCGGCGCGGCAATCTCCTTTCCGAACCACGATCCGCCGGGCCAGAAACCGTGACTGATGCATTCGTGGGAATACGCTTCGCGGGTAATCCGATCGGCGCCTGGACGCTGCGGCGCCCGCCGCCCATTGAAGCGGGTGACCGCCAGATCAAAGCTCCCCCAGAAAAAGTGCACCGGGCTGCATTTGCCGATGAATCTGCTACGAAATTCCTCGAACACCTGCGCCGTCTCAATCAGGATCCGCCAGAAGCGCTGAACCTGCTCCCGGTCGTAGGCGCCGTGCTGCCGATCCTGAGTAAATGGAATCGGATCGCTCACTTCGACCGGAACCGGCCAGATCCGAACCCCGGCGCCGATCGCTTCGAGCAATCCCGTCAACTCCTGATAGAACTCGGCAACCGACTTCGGGGCCAGCGCCATCGTCTTGCGCTGCCCGTCGCTGCTGGTGAGCACGAGGTTGTGATCGACAAAATCAAAGAGGATTCCCAGGTCACGATCGCCGCACGGCATGGCTCGAGTGCTCAGGCCGCGCGAGGTTACGTGCAGCGTCACGTTCCACCAATGATTGATCAGCGGCGTCAGCGCCAACTGCACTTTGCCGACGATCTGCGACCACATGTGCAGCGTCGCATGGGTCTGACGCCACGCCTCCAGCGGCAGCGCGGGCCATGGGTCCTTTGAATCAGATTGTGGGGAAGCCTGGGATGGCGTTGCCATGACGACTCCATTGCGCAGGGCAGAGTAGAGAGCAGTTAATCAGCGATTTGACAGGTTACACGGACCTTTAACTTTGCGAATCGTCGAAATCGGCGGCAAGCGGCCCCGGCGGCTCCTGGCCGAAGGGGATTTCTGCCGAGCGCAGCGCCTCGTGGATCTGGCGGACGTGATCAAAGTCGCGGGTTTCCAGCACCGCAATGACCCCGGTCAAGGAAACGTCGGCGGGGCCGAAATTGCGGTCGTGCGTCACCTCCTTGATGCTGGCGCCGGTGGATGCGATCAGCGCAAGAAAGGCGGCCAGCGAGCCGGGACGGTCGCTGATGGAAGCCCGGATGCGGCAGAGCCGGCCTTCGGCCGCCAGCCCGCGCTCGATCACGCGGTTGATGACGGTGAGGTCGATATTCCCGCCGGTCAGGCACAGCACCACCTTCTTTCCCGAAAGCATTGGACCGCAACTGATCGCTCCCGCCAGCGCCGCCGCGCCGGCGCCCTCGACGACCGTCTTCTCCAGCTCCAGCAGCCGCAGGATCGACGTGGCGATCTGCACCTCGTCCACCAGGACGAGCTGATCGATCGCGCCGCGGACGATCTCGAAACAGAGATCGCCAACCTGCGAGACGGCAAGCCCGTCGGCCAGCGTGGGCGTGGGGACGACCCGCACCGGCCGGCCCGCCTCCAGCGAACGCGACAGCGTCGGCGCGTGCTCCGGCTCGACGCCGATGATCCGGACCTGCGAGCCCGGCGATTTGACGGCGAGCACTACGCCCGCAAGCAATCCCCCGCCGCCCACCGGAACGATGATGGCGTCCACGTCCGGCACATCCTCGAGAATCTCCAGCCCCATCGTGCCCTGGCCGGCAATGATGTGCGGATCGTCAAAGCCGTGAACGAACGTCAAGTTCTTCTGGGCGGCCACGGACCGGGCGATCTCGAGGCACTCGCCCAGGTTCTCACCGCTGAGAATGACGTTGGCGCCAAACGTGAGGCAGTTGCTCACTTTCACCAGCGGCGCCCATTTGGGCATGATCACGGTGACGGGAATGTCCAGCGTCTGGGCGTGATACGCGACGCCCAGGGCGTGATTTCCCGCGGAAGCGGCGATGACGCCCTGCCTCCGTTGCTCGTCGGTCAGCGAGAGAAGCTTGTTGCGCGCTCCGCGCTCCTTGAAGCTGCCGGTCACCTGAAGGTGATCGAGCTTGCAATAGATCTCGCAGCCGCACCGGCGGCTAAGCATGTAGGAATGCGGGCAGGGACTCCGATAGATGCGGTCGCGGATTCGTGACTGGGCGGCCTGGATCGCGGCCAGAGACAGCGAGTCGGTCATGGATTCTGACTGTATCGCCGCGGAGAAAAAGGGACAAAACCAGTGACCAGGGGAGCGCGGCCACGTTTGCGGCACCGTCAGCTCTCTACTTCGGGGCTTCGCCTTTGAATACCTGGTCGATGGTCGTCGTGAAAGCGCCCATGCTGCTGGGTTGGACCTTGGGATCTTGAATAGTGCCGCGGACGTTGATCTGAAGCAGCTCCTGGCGGGCGCCCTGGAGAAGGTCGTGGAGGAAGGGAACTTTGAACGCGCCGGCACTGTCGGTGGTGAGGGTCATGCGAACCTGGCGCGAGCCGAAGTCGAGATATCCGGTGCCGTTCATCTGCATGGTGTCGGAGCTGAGGTTCATCTGCTCGAAATTGATTCGCATGCCCTCGACATTGTAGCGCGCGGTGCCGTGGGTGAACGGGCCTCCGATCGGAAGAGAGAGGTTGGTGACCTGAAACACGCCGAGAATCAGCGGGACGCGGTACAGTTCCTTGCCGACGATGACGACGTCGCCGCGGCCGCGCCGGGCGTGTGCGTCGCCCCAGGCCCCTTCGAGGGAGAGGCTGGCGGTCACCTCGCCCCGCATGTTGGGGTCCGATTCGTCGGTCAACTCGCGAACGTCGGCGTTACGGACGACAAGGTTCATCGTGTAGCGGCTGGCGCCCTGGTCGGGGACGGTGAGCAGGACCGACCCGGCCAGCCCGCCGTTGGCCACCTTGCCCGTGATGTTGTCGATGTGGATGTCGTTGCGGCCGGAGAATTGGCGCAGGTCGAACTTGAGATCGTTGATCGGTCGTCCAGAGACCCAGACGGTATCGAGCAGCAGGGAACCGGCCAGGGAATCGATCTTTCCCTGCCGGGTGGCGGCGGTGAATTTCATTCCTCCGATCACGTTCGTGAGCGGAACGCCCACATCCATCGTGCCGTCGGACAGAGACACATTGCCGGCTATGTCAATGTCGGGATCGGCCGACGCTGCGGGGATGCGATACGAGAAGGTGGGAAAATCAAAGCCGATCAGGCCTCCGAGCTTGAGGCTGTCGACGATGCCCAGCAGCGTCGGCGGCATCGCCCGGCGAAGCTCCTGATCGAGCAGCAGCTTGTCGGCGTGCAAAGTCAGGCCCCACACCGAGGCGGCACCCAACGATCCCACCCCGGAAATCGTGAGCTTTCCTTGGCCGTGCGATCCCTGGAAGTCCTTGAGGATCGCCTTGCCGGGAGTCACATCTACCGTGCCGGAGGTAAATGTCAGCGGATACGGCGCCGTGTGAAGACGCACATTTAGCTGTCGGGGATGCAAGACGGCATGGAAATTCTCCAGCGGCTTTGGCAGCTCAATCTGCGCGGAGGCGCTGGCGATCGGCTGAGTGGCGGCAGGCGGAGCGCCGCCGAGCGGCCCTTCATAATCAACCTTGGCGTCGATCGAGCCGCTCGGCTGGACTTCGTCCCAGGCCTTCCGGGCGTCGCCAGGAAGCAGCGAATACAGCGGCCGGTCCATCGCGAGGTTTTCCGCGGCGACGTGAAGCGAAAGCTTGGGCATCGGACCGTCAAATGTAATCAGACCGGTCGCGGAGATGTTGGCCGCGTCACGCTGGCCGTGCATCCCGAGGATTTCCAGCTCGTGCGACGTGAGGTGAAGCAGTCCCGAAGCCCCCGAGATGGAGAAAAGCCCATCCTGCGGCCACATCGTTCCTTCCCGCACGGCAAGGGCCAAATCGTATTGCACCGGCGGATCCTTCGGCTTGACGCCCGGAACAATGCTCGCGCGCCAGTTGTCCGGAAGCACCGTGTAAACGGTCCCCGTGCAGTTCAGCTTCCCTCCCACGCCGAGCCTGATGAGCCATTGCCTCGGCTCGGCCGGTACGGCGTTGATCAGCTCCTGATCGATCGGCAGGTCCTTTGCGGCGACTTTCACGTTCATGTCCAGCGGCTGCCCGTGATCCGTATCATCCGCCCAGCGCACCGAGCCCGTGACCTTGGCGCTGGCGGCGCCGCTGGTGATGGTGACATCGTTGATCTCGACGCGGTTGGTGTGAATGGTGACTTTGCCGAAGACGCGCCGGCACGGATATGGAAACGGCCCAAGGCGTCCGGTCGCATCCAGAAGGTCCAGATCGGTATCAAACGAGAACCGCTTGTCGCGGCCGGGCGGGCGAAAGACGTTGCAGACGAAATTTCCGCGGAACTGCGGGAATTCGCCCTTGCCAGGCGCGTCGAAGATTTTCAGGGCCTGGCGGACTTCCGGTGGCATGGCGGCCATGAGGGCCGGCTCGGAGCAGATGTTGGTCCCGGTGGCCCGGAGCTGGAAACCCGGCTCGGGAAGGTCCGGGCCCAACGGACCAACCCGGCCGCTGATGGTCACCGGCGAGTGCTCGTTAGGGCCGCCGGTGATGCCCAGCGCATGCATATTCATCACGCTGACATAGTTTTTGCCCGAGAACGGGTCGCGCCCGAAGCCGATCTTTCCGCTGGCGCTGCGAAACGGGTAGGGAAACTGGCGGAAGACGAACCGCGCGTCCAGCACCTCCAGTTCCGCCGACACTTGCGGGATGGCGCCGGGCGTCGGGCGGTCAATTCCGGCAGTGATTTTGCAATTTCCCTCAGGCTGGAGGTTCTCGTAGAAGTCACGAATATCGTGCGGCAAGGACGCCAGGTAAGTCGGGTGGGCCGGGAAGTAGAGGCCCGTGGATTCGGCCGACGTCACTTTCAACTCCAGCGGCGCATCAGGAGTGTACCCGCTGAGGTGGCCGTCGACCTCGAAGGCGTTGGTGGCAAGTGGGTGGCGCGGATCGCCGGTGCCCACGCGCACAAGCAAGCCGTTCACGTCGATGCCATCCTGCGTAAACACGAAAACGCCGTCCACGTTACGCAGAACAACGGGCGAGGCATTCACCATCGCCAGCATGGTTTCGACCGGGTTGATGGGTGCGGTCAGTTTTTCGGCCGCCCGCATCGCATCGGGAATCGGAAGATTGGCCGCCGACCGCAAGGGCCGGAAGCCCGCCGCCTCATACGGCCCGCGCAGAAGCGAGATCGCGTTCTCCATTCGCTCAAGACGGTCGACGTCATCGCGGCCCGACCACTCCTCGCGCCGGACGGCGAGCGTCACCGCCTTGAGTTCGGTGCGGATGGAAAACTGCTCGCGGCGTTTTCCCCGCGTCGGCATATAGACGACATCGACCGACTCAATTCGCCCCGACAGCTCGTGCCGCGCCCACCAGTCGCGCAGGTCCGCCGGAAACATCGAGCGCAGGTCCTCGCCGAAATCGACGTTGCGGAGATGCGCATTGACCTGCCCGGTATTGGCGTCGATCGATCCGCTGGCATATGGGCCCAGGTTGACGCCGCGGCTCTGCAACTCGAAGCGGTATCGCTGGGCATCGGGAGACTGTGTGAATTGTCCATCGACGGCCATCGATCCGACTTTGACGCGGTGCCCCGATTTAAGCTCCCCGATCTCGACCACCGCATTGCGCAGAAGGAAAGTGGGAAAGAGCAATCGCGCGGGCGCCGGCGCCGTGGTCGGCTGCGTCCTGGCTTGCGAACCGCCCAGGCGGTCGTAGTTCCAGTGGTCGCCGTGAACCGACTGCGTAAAGGTAAGAAAGACCTGCGGTTTCTGCGTAATGATTTCCGTGGCATCGAGCTGGCCGGCGATCAGCTTGCGCGGATCGTAGTTCACGATCAGCGACTGCGCGGAAAACAGCAGCGAATCGGGACGGTCGCCCTCGGGATCGACGCTGATGCTCACCTTGTCGAGGCGCAGGCCTTCGAAAATCGACAGCGTCGCCCTGCCGATCTGGACACGGCCGCCCATCAGCGTGGACAAGTAACCCTGCGCCATCAGGCGAACGCGATCGGAGTCGGTGAGGTAGGTGTAGCCCCCGATCACCAGGCAGAGCAGGACGAACAACGTTCCCATGCAGCACCGCCGGAACCGGCCGCGGTGGGCGCGAAAGGGATGGCCGCACCACCAGGGGCGGTCGAGCAGTTGCCCGGGATGGATCGAATAACGCGGCATCCGTTCGTTCCCCCTCTCCCTCCGCCAGAGGGCTGGGGTGAGGGCCGGAGGCAAGGCGCCTCGCGTTCGCCCTCACCCCGACCCTCTCCCGGAAGGAGAGGGGGACGATGTTCTCTTCCAACTGTTTGCGCGTCCGGCGGCAACCACAGATGCCGCAAGGATGGCCATCGGCGGTTCGGACGGCATTCGGTATCGCAACGATCCCACGGTGAGCGCGTGAACAATACTAAAATACAGGGCCGGGGTCAGCAGGAAGAATTTCACCGTCGGCGCCAGATCGCCCCAAAACAGCCCCGACAGAATCAGAACATCCATCGGCACCCCGTAGAGAAACCCTGCCAGGCGATAACGCGGCTGTGCGTAATCGCTGCTGAGCGTGACTGGCGACCAGAATCGCGCGAGCTTGGCCGCGGCCAGCCACGTGCAATGCGCCGGGTGCTCCGAGGCGTACTGCCTGGCTTTGGCCGCCAAATAATCGCTACGATCGACTTCGCTCAATACCTGTAGCTGCGGCTGGCGGTCGACAAAACTTTGATCGCTGCCGCCGGTCGCCTCCGGGTTGTAGCCGTCGTAAAGGGTGAAACCAGTATTCGTGTCGAGCGGGACCCAGCGGCCCAGAATTCGAAAATCTCGCAAGCCCCAGGGGGTCAGGACGACGGCGGCCAGCAACAACATCGTCGCGCCAGCCGGCAGAGGCCAGCGGGCGCCCACCACTGACGCCGTGCCCTTCGCTTGCTGATACGCTTTTGCCCGCCGGTGGTTCACGATGACCGCCGCCAGGGCAATCACCACCCCCAGGGCAATCGCCGAGGGTCTCACAAGGATGGAGATCGCAAGAAGCGCACATCCGCCGAGCCACACGAACGTCTGACGCCACGATGCGCTTTGGCCTCCACCGCCGCGCAGCATCAGATACATCGCCCAGGCGAGCATCGCCGTGAACACCGTCTCGGACAGCAAGAGCCCGCTGAAGTAAATGAGATAAGGATTGAGGGTCACGATCCACGCGGCCACCAGTCCCACCGCATCGCCTCTGCGGACAGGAGCCAGCAAGACCGCCAGCAGATACACAGCCAGAACCGTCGATGTATCCACGACCGCCTGTACGGCCCGGGCGATTCGCGGGTTGGCGCCGCAGGCGGCCAGAAAAACTGGATATCCCGGCATCCGAAACGCAAAGACCTGGTCGTTGAAACGCTTATCGATGAACATCAATCCCTGGCCGTGCAGAAGATTGGAAGCCAGAGAAAGGTACTCGCGCTGGTCCGGGAGAGCATCGATGGCCGCATCTCCCGCCGGACGACTCAGCGCCCAGCCCATCCGCAGCACCAACGCGACAAGGAGGACGATCGCGAGGCCGCGCCTGCCGTGCCGTGCTTGCGAGACAGAAGCATGCGCCACGCGGCTACCCTACCACGCGCCGCCTTGCAGCGGCAATTGCGATCACTTTCCGGGCACCGACTTTTCCGAGGCGGCTTGCTGCATTCGACGCTCGATGGCCGCTTCCGCCTCCTCGGCAGTTTGAAACTGCCCTGCCCGAATCTGCTCGGCGGCTTCGGTCAACACCTTCTGCATCTTGCGCATTCCGTCGGCGGCGTCGGCCATCTTCTCGCGGTTGTGGATCGCCGTCAGGTCGACCTTCCAGCCGGCAGCGGTCTTGCGAAGCGTCAGCGGGTCAGATTGCTCCTGCCCCTTCTGAAAAACGATCGCCGTATCTCCACTGATCCGCACTTCGCTCTCCTGCATCTGCACTTCCAGCCCTACCGCAGGGCTCACGCGCACCACCGCCCGCCCCGCCTTGCCGAATCGATCCCGCGCCGCCTTCTCCAGTTGTTTGGCCGCCCCCACCATGTTCACCAGCGGCTCAAATAGCTTGTAATCGGCGTCCTGGCCGATGGTGACGCTGCGAAACGTGTCGAGGTTGTTCGACTCCATCGCCTTGACGAACGAGATGGCGCCGAACCGGGGCGTCGAGAGCGCGGGATCCGGCGCTTCGCCCGCCAATCCGACGACGCACACCAAAAAGGCAGAAAAACCGACAGCCGACTTTCGCCACATCAGCCGAATCTCCTTCGATGCCCCCGGAAACACTAATGTATCGGTCATCACCCCGACTTCGCGTTGAGGGGCAGGATGGGAGGTCCGATAACCTCCCGATCCCAAGTTGTGGTGCAGGTTTTCCAGTGCCGCCGGTGCCCTCACGTGAGGGCACCGGCGGCACTTGAGTCACTGGGCCACGGCGTTCATTCGTTGCTGTTCCACAGTCAGATCGAGTGCGGCGCGAATGGCCGTCGATATCACCGGGTCGCGGTTCCTGGGATCCAGGCTGTTGTCCAGCACCCGCAGTTCCCGCACGGCCCAGACCTGGTCCCCCCGCCGGTCGTCGGCGACGTTCCAGCGGTAGCGGCCCAGGTGCATGATCGCCGCCACCCGCCAAACCCGCTCGACCCCGGGATCCTTTGCGATCGCGAAAATGTCCCCGGCATATTGCGACGCGTAGCTCTCGACCGGGTTGGTCAGCGGCGAGGCGACTTTTTCCTCCAGCTTGAGCCGGTATTTTTCGATCTCGTCCTGAACCTTGCGAAAGCTGTCGCCCAGGCCCTGATGATTCTCGTCGGCGAGCCTGCCGAGGTTGCGGACGGCGTCGCTCATCATCGTGAGACCCAGATTCAATTCGCCCCACGAAAGCCGCTCGTCAAACAAATGCCGCCCGAGCATGAACGTCGCCAAAAAATATTTCTTTGCCTCATCCAGCTTTCCGTCGTTCGTCAGTCCCAGCCCGATGGTGTTGCCGGCGTTGCCAATTTTGCGGAGGGCCTCCAGTTCCGGCTGAGCGTTGTTGTAAGTCACCAGCTCCTGTGGGGTCGATTCGAACAGCGTCATTCGCGAGCTGTCCGCCGCCTCCAGCAACAGGTCGAGCGCGGAAAGGTCGGTGGGACTCGCATGAATCGGATCGTCGAAGGCGTTGGGGTTGGTCTTGAAACGGATCAACGCCTGGCGATACAGCATCCCGGCGTCGGTGGTGCGGGTCGGCTTGGGAATGAGCCGGTCCAAGTCCGCGGTGACAGGGAGCGCGATCGGTTCATAGGCGTCTTGAAGAAGCCCTTGAGGCGAAGATTCCGGCTCCGGATTGGCCAGCCGGTAAAACACGCCGCCGGTGACCAGCACCATCACTGCGGAAATGACCCAGCCCTGCCAGTTGCCCCACATATTGGTTCCCTCAGGTTGACCCGATTTGGCACTCGGGAAGTGCCTCAAGAAAACGCTTGCCGTAGTACTTGGTCTTCACCCGGCTGTCGAGAATGACGACGATGCCGGTGTCGGTCTTGCTGCGGATCAGCCGGCCGAATCCCTGTTTGAGCTTGATGATCGCCTCGGGGACCGAGTATTCGAGAAACGCATTGCCGCCGGTTTTTTTGATCGATTCGATCCGCGCTTCGACGACCGGCTCGTCCGGAACGGCAAACGGAAGCTTGACGATAATCACGTTCCGCAGCTTGTCCCCCTGCACGTCGATTCCCTGCCAGAAGCTGCTGGTCCCGAACAAGACAGCGTTATCGAGCGCGCGAAATCGATCCAGCAGCACCTTCCGCGGCGCGCCCTGGCCCTGCACGAGAAGCGGATACCCGCGCTCCCCCAGCGTCGCCTTGAGCCGGTTGGCGGCGTCGATCAGCATCCTGTAGCTGGTGAACAGGACAAACGCGCCACCGGAGGTTCGGTGCAGGTATTGGACAATCTTGTCGCACGCCGCCGGAAGAAATCGCAGCGCGTCGTTCGGCTCCGGAAGATCCGTCTCCAGAAACAACGTCGCCTGCTTCCCATAATCAAACGGCGACCCCAGCGCCAACGTCCGCGCCTCCGACACGCCGAGTCTTGATTTGATGTATTGGAATGAATCGTCCCCCGGCTGTTGAATCGGGGAACGCACGGGTTGAAAACCCGTGTCACGCGAATCCCGTGGCGCCTTCCCCGTGACACGCTCCCTCGTGACACGGGTTTTCAACCCGTGCTCAGCGCCTCCATCCGCAAGGCACCCAATCAACAGTGCAATCCCCTCCTCATTTTTCCCCCGCCAGTCCCAGGACTTCAATCCAGCCGATTCCGGGTTCTGCCACGCGTAATTCACCGCGTGTTGAAGCTCCTCTTTGTCCCGGATCAGATGGTCATAGTATTCGGGCTGCCAGAATTCACCTCCCCGTTTCAATTGACGGTTTGCCATTCTTGAAATGTATCGTTTCCATGAATGCAGAATGTCTGTCAGCTTGAATCCCGGCGCAGGCTGAACAACCGCGTGAACGTGATTCGGCATGATGCACCATGCCAGCAGCACGTACCGCTCGCCATCGAAGTGCTGCAATGATTCCGCGGCAATGGACGCGATGGACGGGCTTTTCAACCAGCACTCGCCGTACCCGGCGTCCAGATACTTCTCGATTCGCTCCGAATGCAACTCTTCCAACCGCCCCAGCTCCTCACCGTTCAATGGGCGATTCTGCTGTCTTGCATGAAAGATGATCGCATCGCGTTCCGCACACGCCTGTCGCAGCACCTCCTGCGGCAGTGAATCAATCAGCCTGAAATTGACGCCATACACCGCGCGCTCGCGCGTCCAATGAGGAAGATAGGCCCCTTGCCTCTTTGTGATGCGCCCATCAGATTGCGCCCCAAGCACGGGTTGAAAACCCGTGTCACGTGAATCCCGCGCGGCGCTCCCCGTGACACGGGTTTTCAACCCGTGCTGAGGATCCCCCACCTTCGGCGCCTCTTCCATCTGCGCGGCCTGCGATGCGTCCCCCGTGACACGGATTTTCAGCCGGTGCTGACGATCCTCCGCCTTCGGCGCCTCCCCCATCTGCACCGCCGGTGCCGCGTCGCCCGTGACACGGGTTTTCAACCCGTGCTGAGAACCGCTCACCTTCGGCGCCCGCCCCGTACAAAGCGTCGCGCTGGTCATCACCACGCTCCGCATCTTCTCGAACAACTGTGTCCGCAGACCGGTCGCCACGTCGATCGGCGCCGCGTGCAGCGAGACGCGGCGAGTCCCCTGCCCGCTCACCTGCATCCAATACACCGTGTTCGCAATGCTCTGCGATAACAGCGCGTCGAGGTTCGCTGCCATGGTCGTGATCTTCTCGGCGGTTGCCGACAGCTCCGAAA
>Ga0210396_10001365_pt1 | contig 26867 bp, 23 predicted proteins | sample IncBWH17OmetaG_FD_155466 | JGI IMG/M metagenome (GOLD analysis project Ga0210396, IMG submission 155466) | Forest soil microbial communities from Barre Woods Harvard Forest LTER site, Petersham, Massachusetts, United States - Inc-BW-H-17-O ... | reverse complement strand
TTTGCGGTGGTCGATTTGCCCATCCCGATCGAGCCGGTCAGTCCAAGAATTATCATCGGAGAATTATCATTGGAGGATGATCATCGGGGTATCGCCAAATGCTGCCCTGTCAGGAATAGCTCTTACACATTTAGCAGCCGTTCGCTGCGCAAAAAAGCGAGTAACGGCAGCAGCGGCAGCCCAAGGATGGTGAAATGATCGCCCTCGATATGCTCGAACAGATGCACGCCCAGGCCTTCGAGCTGGTAGGCACCGACACTTGACGTCACTGCCTCGCCCGCTTGGTCCAGATAGGCATTAATTTCGGCTTCGCCCAGGTTTCGCATGGTCATGCGGGCGCCGGTCACATTGTCGAATAATATCTCTCCGTCACGCGAGACCGCAACGGCCGAGTGCAATTCGTGCGTACCGCCGGCGAGTGCGTGCAACTGTTCCGCGGCTTGCACCCGGCTAGCCGGCTTGCTGAAAAGCCGGGATCCCAGCGCCAAGGTCTGATCCGCACCGATGATCAACCGGCTCGGTAATTGCGCCGACACCGCAAGAGATTTCTCGCGCGCGAGAAGTTTGGCGATTTCGGCGGGCGCCGTCAGATTCGAGGCCTGCTGCACGGCCCGCTCATCGATCTCGGCCGGGACGGCTTCGAAATTGATTCCGGCATTGGCCAGCAGCGTTTGGCGGGCGCGGCTTTGCGAGGCCAGTATCAACGGACTTTTTTCGCGCCACAGCGTCATTCGGCGAGCCGTTGCCGTTGTCGGTCGGAGAGCAGTTTCATGATGGCGGCCGCCGTTTCCTCGATTGATCGCCGCGTCACGTCGAGCTGTGCCCAATTGAATTTGGCGCTCAATCGCCGCGCGAACGCGACCTCGTCGGTGACGGCCTGACGATCTATATACGTGTCGTTGTCCCGATCGCCCATGCTCAGCAACCGGTTTTGCCGGACCTGGATCAGGCGTTCGGGCGCAGCGTGGAGGCTGACGACCAGCGGCTTTTTCATCGTTTCAAGTTGATGCGGGATCGCGATGCCCGGCACCAGCGGAACATTCGCGGTGCGGATGCCGCGGTTGGCGAGATAGATCGAGGTCGGGGTTTTCGACGTACGGGACACCCCGACCAGAACGACATCGGCCTCTTCCAGCCCTTCGACGTGCTGACCGTCATCATGGATCATCGTGTAATTCAGCGCGTCGATCCGCTTGAAATATTCCGCGTTCAGGGTGTGCTGCGCACCCACTCGTCCCGTGGTAGGGGCTCCGAGATAGGCCTGAAACAGTTGCATGACCGGGCCGATGATCGAAAGGCTGGGTATGTTGATCTCCTGGCATTTGGCTTCCAGCCGGCCAACCAGATCCCTCTCCAGCAAAGTGAAGAGCACAATTCCCGGCGCTTCCTCGATCTCGCTCAAGACGCGATCAAGCTGCTTCTGACTGCGCACCAGCGGATAGACGTGTTCGACCGGAGTCACGTTGGCGTATTGCGCGGCCACGGCGCGCGCCACCGTGATCAGCGTCTCGCCGGTCGAATCGGAGACCAGGTGAAGATGGAAATAATTGCCGGTCGTAGGCACCTGGACCCCTGTGTATCCTGTGAATCGCTGTGGAGCTTATCCGAGAGAATCGTGCCCGGGTCGACCCGTCCGGGATAACCCGACTTTTTCTACACAGGGCTCGAAGCTGGGATAAGTCGTTTCCTTGCGTCAATGATAGTGAGGTTATGTGGATTTGTCTCTGCATAAGCTGACGAGGACACGGCACAAACGCTTGAAGCAGGTAGCGTTATTTACCTCGCCGAGCATTCCACGAAAATTGTTGATGGATGTGAATAAGCGCTCGGAAATTACGGGACAGTTTTGGGTGGGCGTAATTCACCGCTACTTAGACTCAAACCTAAGATTCTAAAATTATTAGTTTAGAAAAGGGCTGCTTGCGGATATGTCTCGGTCAGGCGCGAGACGGACGTCTTCGCAACGACGAGAATAGCTGAATCGTTCCAGCGGCTCGCGAGCAGCAAGCGATACTTTCGCTAACGAGTGAGACACGATGTACGAATGGATCAAGGCGCTGCATGTGATCGCGCTCATCTCCTGGATGGCGGGGATGCTCTATCTGCCGCGATTGTTCGTTTATCACTGCGATGCGGAAGCCGGATCGAAGCAATCCGAGACGTTCAAGGTGATGGAACGGCGGTTGCTAAAGGCCATCATAAATCCAGCCATGATCGTAACCTGGCTGGCCGGGCTTTATCTGGCCTGGGCTGGTCACTGGTTTTCGGCACCGTGGTTGCACGGCAAGCTGTTGCTGGTGGTGCTGCTGTCGGGCGTCCACGGTTTTTTTTCCCGCTGCGTCAAGGATTTCGCTGCCGACCGCAATACCCGTAGCCAAAAATTTTACCGTATTATCAATGAGGTACCGACTGTCTTGATGATCGGGATCGTGATCCTGGTGGTGGTCAAGCCGTTTTGACGGGTATCGCCCTCAGCCGCTCAACTTCTACGCTCCTTGCGGAAAGCCGGGCGGTTTTCTATATTAGCGAAATCCCACCCCAAGCAGGCGGATGTGATTGCGTTCCGGTCTCCTCGTTGAACCGGCCGCCGCATCAGGTTTGAAGCCTCTCCGGCACTTTCCTTGCTCAGACCTGCGAACCCTCCTTCTTGCGTTCGCATTTTCGTAAAGCCACCTCCCACCCTTTCCTTTTTATTCCACAGGACCATCCCAATGCGGGAAATGAAACTTCAAGACCTCAAAGCCCAAACGCCAGCCGAGCTTGTCTCGTTTGCCGAGGAAAAAGGGGTCGAAAACGCCAGCACGATGCGCAAGCAGGAGCTGATGTTCGCCATTCTCAAACAACTCGCGATCCAAGAAACCGATATTATCGGCGAAGGCGTCGTCGAGGTTCTCTCCGATGGGTTCGGCTTCTTGCGCTCGCCGGATGCCAATTATCTGCCGGGACCGGACGATATCTACGTCTCGCCCTCGCAGATCCGCCGTTTCGGACTTCGCACCGGCGATACCATCGAGGGCCATATTCGCAGCCCGAAAGAAGGCGAACGCTATTTTGCGCTGCTCAAGGTCAACACGCTGAATTTCGAGGACCCGGAAAAGTCCAAGCACAAGGTCAATTTCGACAATTTGACGCCGCTGTTTCCGGATCAACGCTTCCGGCTGGAGCTCGAGGACCCCACCAGAAAGGACCTTTCTGCAAGGGTTATCGACATCGTGGCCCCGATCGGCAAAGGCCAGCGCGCCCTGATCGTGGCACCGCCCCGCACCGGTAAAACCGTGCTGATGCAGAACATCGCGCACTCGATCACGGCCAATCATCCGGAGTGCTATCTGATCGTGCTTTTGATCGATGAACGTCCGGAAGAAGTCACGGACATGCAGCGTTCGGTGAAGGGCGAGGTTGTTTCATCGACCTTCGACGAGCCCGCGGTGCGTCACGTCCAGGTCGCCGAGATGGTCATTGAGAAGGCCAAGCGGCTGGTCGAGCACGGCCGCGACGTGGTGATCCTGCTGGACTCGATCACGCGCCTGGGGCGTGCCTACAATACCGTGGTGCCGTCATCCGGCAAGGTGCTGACCGGCGGCGTCGATGCCAACGCGTTGCAACGGCCCAAGCGTTTCTTCGGTGCCGCGCGCAATATCGAGGAGGGTGGCTCGCTTACCATCATCGCGACCGCGCTGGTCGATACCGGCAGCCGCATGGACGAAGTGATTTTCGAAGAATTCAAAGGCACCGGCAATTCCGAACTGATTCTCGATCGCAAGGTCTCGGACAAGCGCACCTTCCCCGCGATCGATATCTCGCGCTCCGGCACCCGTAAGGAAGAACTGATCACCGATCCGCAGCTGCTCAAGAAAATGTATGTGCTGCGCCGGATCCTCAATCCGATGGGCACGATGGACGCGATCGACTTCCTGCTCGACAAGCTCCGCAACACCAAAAACAACTCGGAATTCTTCGAATCGATGAATACCTGAGCTATTTCAATTGGTTTGAAGAGGGCGTCCTCGCGTGAGCAGGGCGCCTTTTTCTTGCCCGGGCAGAGCTCTCAATGTGAGCCCTGCTGCAGCAAGGCTCGACATGACGGAGTTTACCCGCTCGCATCGATTGTTCTATAAGCGTCTGAAATATCGAGGCTTTTTAAGGTATAAGCGCGGCGCCTTAACAAACGGGTCGATTTTTGCGGCATAAATGCTGCGAGATAGGCCGCCGCATCGGCGGCTTCGTTCGCAGCTTTCGTCACGGGGATTCGAAGAATTGGCCTAATTGAAATTACGTTGCGTTTTCAATGGCCCGGGGACAAATAGGCGATGCATCCGCGGGAGCAAACCATCTTCGCGCTGTCGTCGGGACGGCCGCCGAGCGCCATCGCCATGGTGCGGGTTTCCGGACCGCAGGCCAGAGCCGCGCTGACTTCGCTGGTGGGCAGGCTCCCCACGCCAAGGATGGCGACGCGGGTGCTGTTGCGCGATACGAATCAACGGCCGATCGACGATGCGGTGGTGCTGTGGTTTCCGGGACCGGCGAGTGCTACCGGCGAAGATGTAGCGGAGTTTCACGTCCATGGCGGCCGCGCAGTACTGGCGGCATTATTCGCGGCACTTTCAGCTTTTGAAAATGTTCGAGCCGCGGAGCCGGGTGAGTTTACGCGCCGCGCCTTCGAAAACGGCAAGCTCGATCTGACCGAAGCCGAAGCGCTCGACGATCTGATCCACGCCGACACCGATCGGCAACGCCGCCTGGCGCTGCGCCAAATGAAAGGCCTGCTCGGCGACCGGGCACGTGACTGGCGCGCGCAGATTATCGAGGCTTCGGCCTTGATCGAAGCCGGCATCGATTTTTCCGACGAGGGCGATGTGCCCCGGGAATTGATCGAACCGGCGCTTGAAAAGATCAAGGCTCTGCACGGTGAAATTGAGGAAGTGCTTGCGGCGCAGGGGCGAAGTGAACGACTGCGCGAAGGATTGGTGGTCGCAATCGCGGGTCCGCCGAACGTCGGAAAGTCGACGCTGATGAATCAATTGGCGCGGCGCGAGGTTGCGATCGTCTCGCCGCATGCCGGCACGACCCGCGACGTGATCGAAATTCAACTCGATCTGGATGGCTATCCGGTGACGGTGATCGATACCGCCGGGATTCGCGAGACCGACGATCCGGTGGAGCAGGAGGGTGTGCGTCGGGCGCGGGCGCGCGCGGAGGAGGCCGACCTTGTGTTATGGATGATCGATGCGCAACACGAGGACGGCCTAAGCGAAGGAAGGGCCCCGGCATGGTGCGTGCGCAATAAGATCGATCTCGATGTGAGTGCGGGGGCCTCGGGGCAACTGGCCGATGCCGCAGGAAAAGCCGGGAGCCGGATCGAGTTCAGGATTTCAGCGTCGCAGGGCGATGGGGTTCAGGAACTGATCACGGCTCTCGTGGCGTTCGCGCAAAACCTCTTCGGCGCAGCGGAGGATGGCCTGATCGGCAGGGTGCGGCAAAGAAAACTGCTGCAGGAGACTTCAGTAATGTTGCATCGCAGCATTAGCGCCATCAATAGGGGCGAGGAACTTGCTGCGGAAGAGCTGCGAGGTGCAGCTGTTGCCTTGGGACGGTTGCTTGGCCGGGTCGACGTGGAAGATGTCCTCGACGTGATTTTTCGGGAATTTTGTATAGGGAAGTAACATTTTTACATTCATTTTTTATATTCATTCTTTGAAGCGTGTTGTTTCACGTGAAACAATTTCTCATTAGCTTAGAATAAGCGTTTCACGTGAAACAACGCCGCACTTGAACTTACCGCTTTCGAGTTGAGACGACGCGTTATAAAACCCGGGCCATGACTGCCAGCCAAGAATCATTCGACGTTATCGTCATCGGCGGAGGCCACGCCGGCTGCGAGGCCGCGAGCGCGGCTGCTCGCCTGGGGGCGAAAACCGTCTTGGTGACTCATCGCTTTGCGACCATCGGCGCGATGTCCTGCAATCCCGCGATAGGGGGATTGGGTAAGGGGCATCTGGTTCGCGAGGTCGACGCGCTGGATGGGTTGATGGGCCGGGTCGCCGATGCCGGCGGTATTCAGTTTCGGATGCTCAATCGGCGGAAGGGCCCGGCCGTACGCGGACCGCGCGCCCAGGCCGATCGCAAGCGCTATGCCGCGGCCATGCAGGCCGCGACCACCGCGACCGCCAATCTCAGTGTCATCGAAGGCGAGGCGGACGAATTAATTCTCTCGAACGGCCGCGCCGCGGGTATTCGTCTGGCCGACGGCCGCGAGCTTTCCGCGGGCGCGATCGTCATTACCACCGGCACGTTCCTGCGGGGGCTGATCCATCTCGGCGAAAAGAACTGGCCCGCGGGCCGAGTCGATGAGGCGCCGGCGATGGGTCTCTCGACATCGTTCGAGCGCGTGGGCTTCACGCTCGGCCGGTTGAAGACGGGTACCCCGCCGCGCCTCGATGGCACCACTATCGACTGGTCGGCAGTGGAAATGCAGCCAGGCGACGATCCACCGGAGCCGTTTTCGGTGATGACCGATCGTATCACGACACCCCAGATCCAGTGCGGCATTACCCGTACCAGGCCGGCGACCCATGAGGTGATCCGGGCCAATGTGCATCGTTCGCCGATGTATTCGGGCCAGATCAAGAGCAGCGGGCCGCGCTATTGCCCGTCGATCGAGGACAAGATCGTCCGTTTCGGCGACCGCGACGGACATCAGATTTTCCTGGAGCCGGAAGGCCTCGACGACTCCACTGTCTATCCCAACGGCATCTCCACTTCGCTGCCGGAAGAGGTTCAACTGGCGATCCTGGCGACGATCCCCGGTCTCGAACGGGCGCGGATGATCCGGCCGGGTTATGCGATTGAATATGACCACGTCGACCCACGTGAACTCGATCCGACCCTCCAGGCCAAGCGGCTTCCGGGGTTGTTCCTGGCTGGACAGATCAATGGCACTACAGGCTATGAAGAGGCCGCGGCACAGGGACTTGTCGCAGGCCTCAATGCTGGTTTGGCCGCCAGCGGGGCAGAGCCAATCGTGTTCGACCGTGCCGACGGCTATCTCGGCGTGATGATCGATGATCTGGTGACGCGTGGCATCACCGAGCCGTATCGGATGTTCACGTCTCGCGCCGAGTACCGCCTGACGCTGCGCGCGGACAATGCGGATCAGCGTTTGACCGACAAGGGAATTGCACTGGGCTGCGTCGGGCAGGCGCGCTCCTCGCGTCACGGTGCCAAGATGGCGGCCCTCAATGCGGCGAAGTCCCTGACAAGGTCGCTTGCGATCACGCCGAATGAGGCCGCGAGACACGGATTAGCGCTCAACAGGGATGGCCAACGCCGCTCGGCCTTTGAGCTACTGGCCTATCCCGAGATCGGCTGGGCAGAGGTCCGCGGAATCTGGCCGGAATTGTCAGCCATTGACCCATCGATCGCGATTCATCTCGAGATCGACGCCAAATACGATGTCTATCTCAAGCGCCAGACCGCTGACGTCGAGTCCTTTCGCCGTGATGAGGGGCTGATCCTCAGTGAGGTCGACTATAGCTTAGTACCGGGGCTTTCCAACGAGGCTCGCTCGAAGCTGCAAGCCGCGCGACCGCGAACCGTAGGGCAGGCGGGCCGGCTCGACGGTCTGACTCCGGCGGCGCTGGGAATTTTGGCCGCCTATTTGCGGCGGGAAGCCCGGCGGAAGACGTCATCGGCAATCGCGTAGCGTGTTTCACGTGAAACAGCGTGGCTGGGTGAAGGTGTTGATGCCATTCTGGCCCTCAGGCGGCGTCCCTTGATCAGGTCGTCGCGATCGTCATTGCGAGGAGCCAGCAGGTCGCGCTGGATATCCTGGGGAATTCATTGGCAGCGCGTATCATGGGCGGTGACCCGTAACAGCTAAGAACGATAGCAACAACCAATCGAGCAAATGCCCTTAGCCTCCAGCCAAATGCGGCCTCCCGATCTCGGCTCCGATAAGGCCGCAGCCCTCGCTTTGACGCCCGTTTCACGTGAAACGGAAGAGCGGCTGGATCGCTTTGTCGATCTGCTGCTGGAGTGGCAGGCGAAAACCAACCTCGTTGCACCATCGACGCTTCCGAATATCTGGACCCGGCACATCTCGGATTCGCTGCAACTTTTGACCCTCGCCCCATCGGCAAAAGCCTGGGCTGATCTCGGCAGCGGCGGGGGGTTTCCCGGTGTGGTCATGGCTTGCGCGCTGGCTGAAACTCCGGGCACCCGGGTTCATCTGGTCGAGCGCAACGCCAAGAAGGCCGCCTTCTTGCGCGAGGCATTGCGGGTCACCAGCGCGCCCGGCATAATTCATCTGGCTGATATCGGGGATAGTGTGGATAGAATTGTGGGCAAGGTCGATTGCGTCACCGCCCGCGCATTGGCTCCGCTACACCAGCTCATCGGCTTCGCGGAGCCGCTGGTGAGGAACGGTGCAAAAGCGCTGTTTCTCAAGGGCCAAGATGTAGAGGCTGAATTGACCGAAGCCACTAAATATTGGAGTATCAAACCGCATCTACACTCCAGCCGCACCGGCGGACATGGCTGGATCGTCGAACTCGATCATATCGAGCGGCGCAACCCCTCCGCAACAGCCCATGGCGTCAGCGCATGACCGTAATTGATCAAATTTATCAAGAGGATAAGGCGCCAACTCCGGTGAGCCATCCGCGCATCCTGGCGCTGGCGAACCAGAAGGGCGGTGTCGGCAAGACCACGACCGCGATCAATCTCGGCACCGCGTTGGCCGCGATCGGCGAGCGCGTGCTGATTGTCGATCTCGATCCGCAGGGTAACGCCTCGACCGGGCTCGGCATCGATCGCCGCAGCCGCAACTGCTCGACCTACGACGTGCTGATCGGCGAGGCGCCGTTGCGCGACGCGGTGGTGGCGACCGCGGTGCCGCGGTTGCATATCGCGGCCTCGACGATGGATCTGTCCGGCCTCGAGCTCGAACTGGGATCGACGCGTGACCGCGCGTTTCGGCTCCGGGATGCTATCGCGGCGCTGAACACGAATGCCACGCCGGATTCCGATTACACTTATGTGCTGATCGATTGTCCGCCGTCGCTCAATCTTCTCACCGTCAATGCGATGGCGGCGTCGGATGCGATCCTGGTGCCGCTGCAGTGCGAGTTCTTTGCGCTGGAGGGCCTGTCGCAGTTGCTGCAGACGGTGGAGCAGGTGCGTTCCACGCTCAACCCCAATCTGTCGATCCATGGCATCGTGCTGACCATGTTCGACTCGCGCAACAATTTGTCGAACCAGGTTGTCGCCGACGTCCGACAGTTCATGGGCAGCAAAGTCTACAACACCATGATCCCGCGTAACGTGCGCATCTCCGAAGCGCCGTCCTATGGCAAGCCGGTGCTGGTCTACGATCTCAAATGCGTCGGCAGCGACGCCTATCTCAAGCTCGCGACCGAAGTGATCCAGCGCGAGCGCGAGCTGCGCGCGCATTAGACCTTATGTCATTCCGGACAATCCGCTGCAGTGGATTGATCCGGAATCCGGAGATGGTGAAACGAAACTCTCTCTGCCTCTTACCCCGAGATTCCGGATTCGCCCGCTTCGCGAGCGCCCCGGAATAACGGCAGTAGAAGTCCCAAGACGAAGTGAAACAGGAGCGCTCAAGTTGAATCCAAGGGAGCTGGCGATGGCCGACGAAGCGCGTTCGCGACTGGGCCGCGGTCTTGCAAGTCTGATCGGAGATGTCGGCGGCGAGGCCGCGCATCTGGAGCGGCCGCGCGCGCAGCGCAAGGTGCCGATTGAATTCATCAAGCCCAATCCGCGTAATCCGCGCCGCGCATTTTCCGATGCCGAACTCGGCGAGCTTGCCGATTCGATTCGGCGGCACGGCGTGATCCAGCCGATCGTGGTGCGTCCGGTCAAGGGTGCGCAGGATCGCTTCGAGATCATCGCCGGGGAGCGGCGCTGGCGCGCCTCCCAGATCGCCGGCCTGCACGAGGTGCCGGTTGTTCCGGTCGATGTCAGCGATTCCGACGCGCTTGAGATCGCGATCATCGAAAACGTGCAGCGCGAGAACCTCAATGCGATGGAAGAAGCGCAGGGCTATCACGCGCTGGCCAATGAATTCAAACGCAGCCAGGAAGACATTGCCAGGATCGTCGGCAAGAGCCGCAGCCACGTCGCCAACATGATGCGGTTGACGAAATTGCCGGCCGAGGTGCAGGCCTATATCGCGTCTGGCCAATTGTCGGCCGGCCACGCGCGGGCGCTGATCGGTGTACCGGATCCATCGGCCGCCGCCAAACGCATCGTCGAGGAGGGCCTCAATGTGCGCCAGGCCGAGGCGCTGGCGCATGTCGAGGGCGTGCCCGTTCGCAAGCCGCAGAAGGCGCGCGGCGGTAAGGAAAAGGACCCCGATACGGTGGCGCTGGAAAAGCGGGTCAGCGACGCGCTTGGATTGGCTGTCAGCGTCGACCATCGCGATCCCGGCGGTACCGTGCACATCCGCTACCGCGACCTTGAGCAGCTCGACGAGATCGTGAACAAATTGGAAGCGAAGGGCTAGCGCAATTTCCGATACGCTCGAATCACCGCCCCTGCTCCGGTGGCCTCATGGTTCGAGACGCGCGCTCACCATGAGGTCTCAGACGTCATCCTGGAGGAGCATCGCTAACGCGCTAGTTTTCCCCTTGCCTGTCCCACAAGAGCTGGGGAAGAACACTTATTGCCTGCGCTTCGCGTTCACCGCGATCGACAGCAGCGTGCGCTGCGCGATCACGGCCGCCAGCGGCGCCTGCTTGCGCATCTCGAGTGCCGCGGCCGCGAGTTGCTCGATGATCGATAGCAGCCGCGCCGCGTTGAAGTTGCGCAGCGCGGTTTCGACATTTGATTTTCTCGAGAAATGCAGCCGCGGGAATCCGCTGTCGAGCACGCTCGAGACCGGCGTTCCATCGGCCACGGCGAGCGCGGATTTATGCAACCACGCCGCCTGGCGCTGTGCGGCGGAAATGATCATGCCGGGATAGGTGCCGGCCACCATCGCCTTGGCGAATTCGGTTTCGACCGCGGCGGCGTTTCCGGCGAAGGCGCCGTCGACGATCGGATCAATCTTGAGCTCGGAGGCGTCGGCTACGACCGACATCACGTCGTCGAGCGTGACCTCGCCGTTACCATGGGCGTAGAGCGCGAGCTTGCGCAATTCGTTGCGCGAGGCCTGGCGGTCGCCGCCGAGCAAGGCCATCAGCGACGCGCGCGCGTCCGGCGCGATCCGCAGACTGGAAATCCGCAATTCATCGTCGATCAATTTCGCAAGGTCGCGCTCGGCGTCGGGATAGCAGGCGATCGCGACCGCGGTTTTGGCGCGCTCGCAGGATTTGCGCAGCGGCGATTCAGGCCGCAACTCGCCGGCCTCGATCACGATGCGGCAATCCTTCAAGGACTGCTCCGCCAGCGTGTCAACACCGCTGGCGAAACTGCGCGAGCCGGCGCGAACCCTGATCGCGCGGCGGCCACCGAACAGCGGTATCGTCATCGCTTCATCGACCAGCCGCGACGGCTCGGCTGAAAGCTCGTCACCGTCCAGCCGCACCAGCGAAAACGGATCGTTGGGGTCGTCGATCGCCGACGCCAGCAGCGCATTGGCGCGTTCGCGTACCAGTCCGGCATCCGGACCGTAGAGCAGGATGATGGGGCGCCCCGGATCGGGCCGGGCGAGAAAGGCGTCGATTTCTTTTCCGCGCAACGCGACCACGATCAGACCTTTGCTCCGTCATTCCAGGATACGCGTTCGCATGGATCCGGAATCACCTCGTTCGAATGATATTATCTGGATTCCAGGTTCGCGCCCCGGAATGACCGGGGACTCAGCTGCCGGCGTAGAAAAACGACGCCAACCGGGTCTGGATGCGTTCGGCAATCTCCTGACACGCGCGATCCTCGGCGTCGCGGTAGGCGCGGGCACGGGAGAAACGCTGATAGCTGCCGGGGATATCATAGGAGACGCGCGAGAACGTCGTGCCGGTCATGACAGATTTGTTGGTGGCGATCTCGATCAGATTGTATTGCGCATCGATGCCAACGTCTTCGTTGGTGGGCAGTGCCGTGGTCGGATCGATGATCAGCGATGTCCGGCTGGTGGTGAATTTGATCACCAGCCGATGGGTGGGCGTCGTTCCGGTGGCGTCGCCATAGAGCTTAAACGCCAGCGCGTTGCGGATTTCGACCCCGAGCCGGGCATCACGCGAGGCGTTGGGCTTGTCCACGGGCGGGAGTTCTACCCCCAGCAGCTTTTCCCGCAGGCCGGGCGTACCGTCGGTATGTTCGGCATACATTGGCTGAAAGCAGCCCGCCGTCAGCGCCGCCAGGGCGGCCACAGCCAGAAGCCGAGCGGCGAAGCGGGTCCTAGCCAACGACATTCACAATCCTCATGGGAACAACGATCACTTTACGGACGGCATTGCCGCCTAGGGCGTGTTTTACCGTATCGAGGGCCAAAACGGCAGCCTCAATTTCCGGATTCTGGGCATTACGGGCCACCGTGACCTCGCCCCGTTTCTTGCCGTTGACTTGAACCACCAGCGTCACCGTGTCTTCAACCAGCAAATCGCGTTCGATTTGCGGCCAATTCGCCTCCGAAACCAGTCCCGGCTGGCCCAGCACACCCCAGCATTCCTCGGCCAGATGCGGCATCATCGGCGCGAACAGTTGCACAAGAATGACCGCGGCTTCACGAACCGCCCAGGCAAGGTCCGGCGCAAGATCCTGCGAGAGTTGCGCTGGACGCGCCAGTACTTCGCCCAATGCATTGGCGAATTCCCGGATATAGGCGAGACAGACGTTGAAGTGCAGCTTTTCGATGCCGGTGGTGACCTTGTCGAGCGCGCCATGGGCGGCCTTGCGCAGCGCCAGCGCGTCGGCGCCGAATGCCGCCGGCTTCGCCACTGATGCAGTCCCGTTAGTCCTCTCGGTTGACTCATTGACCAGCCGCCACAGCCGCTGCACGAAGCGCGACGCACCCTGCACGCGCTCGTCGCTCCAGATCACGTCGCGGTCCGGCGGTGAATCCGACAGCATGAACCAGCGCGCCACGTCGGCGCCATAGGTCGCGATGATGTCGTCGGGATCGACGGTGTTGCGCTTCGACTTCGACATTTTCTCGATCGAGCCGATTGTAACTTCTTCGCCCGTATCAATCAGGCTGGCGCGGCGGCGCCCATTGGCGTCGGTCTCGATCTTCACCTCGGCCGGCGTAACGTAGCCGCCGTCGGCTTTTTGATAGGTCTCGTGCACCACCATGCCCTGCGTGAACATGCCGGCGAACGGTTCATCCATGCCGATGTGACCGGTGGCCTTCATGGCGCGGATGAAGAAGCGGCTGTACAAGAGATGCAGGATCGCATGCTCGACGCCGCCGATGTATTGGTCGACCGGCATCAGGTGATCCACGGCGGCGCCCGTGGTCGGCGCGCTCTCATTCCACGGATCGGTGAAGCGCGCGAAATACCAGGACGAATCGACAAACGTGTCCATGGTGTCGGTTTCGCGCTGCGCCTTGCCGCCGCATTGCGGACAGTTGACGTGCTTCCAGGTCGGATGATGGTCGAGCGCGTTACCGGGCTTGTCGAAGGTCACGTCTTCCGGCAGCACAACCGGCAGGTCCTTGTCCGGCACCGGCACGACATCGCAGGTCGGGCAGTGGATCACCGGTATCGGGCAACCCCAATAGCGCTGACGCGAGATGCCCCAGTCGCGCAGGCGAAAATTCACCTGCCGTTCGCCGACGGGCATGTTGCCACGGACTTCACTTTCAAGCCGCTTGGCTACATCATTTTTCGCCTGCTCGATGGTCATGCCGTCGAGGAAGCGCGAATTGATCATGCGGCCGTCGCCGTCATAAGCGGTGTCGGTGACGACAAACGTTGCCGGGTCCTGGCCCTCCGGGCAAACCACCGGCGTATTGCCGAGCCCATATTTATTAACGAAGTCGAGGTCGCGCTGGTCATGCGCGGGACAGCCGAAAATCGCGCCGGTGCCGTATTCCATCAGCACGAAATTGGCGACGTAAACCGGCAGCTTCCAGTTCGCATCGAACGGATGAATCACCTTGATGCCGGTATCGAAGCCGAGCTTCTCGGCGGTATCGATAATTTCCTGCGCGGTGCCGTGACGCTTCGCCTCCGCGATGAATTCCGCCAGTTTCGGGTTTTTGGCCGCCGCGGCCTGCGCCAGCGGATGGTCCGGCGCGATCGCCATGAATTTGGCGCCGAACAATGTGTCGGGCCGGGTCGTGAAGATCTTCAGCTCGGTTTCGCCAGCCGGGGTGGTCGCGGTGTCGAGCGCGAAGCGCACCAGCAAGCCTTCCGAACGGCCGATCCAGTTGCGCTGCATCAGCCGCACCTTGTCGGGCCAGCGATCCAGGCTGTCGAGCGCGTCCAGCAATTCCTGCGAATATTTGGTGATCTTGAAGACCCACTGCTTCATCTCGCGCTGCTCGACCAGCGCGCCCGAACGCCAGCCGCGGCCGTCGATCACCTGCTCGTTGGCCAGCACGGTCATGTCGACCGGATCCCAGTTGATCTTGCGATGCTCGCGCTCCGCCAAACCGGCGCGCAGGAAATCATTGAACAGCTTCTGCTGGTGTTTGTAGTAGCTGGGGTCGCAGGTCGCGAATTCCCTGCTCCAGTCGAGCGACAGCCCGATCGACCGCAACTGCTTTTTCATCGCGGCGATATTGTCGTAGGTCCATGCCTTCGGTGCCACCTTGCGCTCGATCGCGGCATTCTCGGCCGGGAGCCCGAACGCGTCCCAGCCCATCGGGTGCAGCACGTTAAATCCCTTGGCGCGCATGAAGCGCGCGAGCACGTCGCCGAGCGTGTAGTTGCGGACATGCCCGATATGGATGCGCCCCGACGGGTAGGGGAACATCTCGAGCACGTAATATTTCGGCCGTGGGTCGTCGTTCTTGGCGGCGAAGATCGCCTTTTCGTCCCACTGGCGTTGCCAGCGCGGCTCGGAATCTCGGGCGTTGTAGCGTTCGGAGGTCATGGAATCGTAAGGGCTTTTCGTGGATTCGGGCCGGTCAAAAGGACGGCGGACTAGGCCACAAAAGCGGCTTTGGGGTCAACGGGGGCGCGGGCAACGCAAACGGGCATCTGGGCCTCCCGCGACAGGGCGCGATAGGGGGGAACAGACTAGCTCGCCAGCGCCATCGGGCCGGTACCGTCGGTGCTCCGCACCAAGCCGTGCTCAACCACCGCGTTGCGGCCCCGGTGTTTGGCGGCATAGAGGGCGGCGTCGGCGGCTTCGATCAGGTCGCCGGGCCGCTGCGCGGTGCTCGGCTTGGTGCCCGCGACGCCGACGCTGACCGTGACGGTTCGATGGCTGGAGGTGGCGTGGGGCATCGCGAGATCCTGAACTGCCGCGCGCACCATTTCGCCGATCTCCAGCGCCTGGGGCGCATCGGTGTTCGGCAGCAGCAGGCAGAATTCCTCGCCGCCGTAACGTCCTGCAAAGCCCATGGTCTCGACGGCAATGGCTGACAGCGTTTCGCCGATCCGGGAGAGGCAGGCGTCGCCTTCCGGATGGCCGTAGGTGTCATTGAACAGCTTGAAATGATCGACATCGATCATCATCAGCGACAATTCGCTGTCGTATTGCTGGGCCTTCATCCATTCGAAGTCGAGCCGGCTCTGGAATCCGCGCCGGTTGGCGAGGCCGGACAGCATGTCGATCGAGGCCATCACAGTCAGCCGGTCATTGGTGGCGATCAATTCACGCTCGCGTTCGGTCAACTGGGCCGCCATGGCATTGAATGCGCGGGCCAGCGGAATAAATTCGGCCGGCAGCCGACCCTGCGCCGTACGAACGGCCCATTCGCCCTGGCCGAACCGCTTGGCCATCGTCATGATGGTCTCGATAGGCTGGATGATGAGCTTCTCTGCGGCGATCAACGCGCCGAGCAGCACGAACAGACAGACCAGCAGCAATTGCAGATAGGCGGTTCGAATCTCGAGGTTGATGGCGGCCGACATTTTGGCCGCATCGACGCCGACGATCAGGCGGGATTGCGTGCCGGCAATGCGGGAAAAGTTGACGGCGCGCTCCGAACCATCGGGGGCGACGAATGAAAGCGACCCATTGTCGAGGTCCGAACCAAGCGCTGCTTCGGCGATCGGAGACAACATCGGCACTGTATTCAACGCGCGGCCGATCGTGCTGGCCTGATCCTCGGGCGCCGCCAGGATGATACCCGCGCTGTCGATCAGAGCCGCCGAAATACCGGGCCGGCCGCCGAGATTGTTCATGAACTTCGATATCCAGTCGAGATCGACCCCGGCGACAATGACCGCACCCGATTCCTTGTCGATGGACGATACCGGATAGGCCGCCATCATGATCGGCTTGTGGTCGGAGTTGGCGAATAGAAAGTCGCTGAAAACGAAGTCGTGGGTTTCCTGTACCTGCTTTAAATAGGCGCGGTTGCTGAGATCGAGGCCGACCAGGGCGTTATGCGTCGAGCATTGCACCCGCCCATCGCTGCCGACAATCATCAGCCTGCGAATCCAGGGCAGATTGGACGGCAGGCTGCCGCGCAGGATGTCGCAGCTGCGACCGACGCCACCCACCGATGCGCGAATATAGGCCGCCGACTTCAGCACCGTCTCAACCGATGAGATGACTCCCTTGAGAGTGCTGGCGCTGTGCTGCGCGAGATTGGTCAATTCGACGGACGCCGCTGCGACCTGCCTGGCGCGCTCGTCCTCGAGCGAACGGGCACGGACCAGCATCAATGGAGCCACCAGGATCAACGCCAGCAATACCAGCCGCGCGCGGATTCCGAGAAGCTTCTTGAGTTTCACTCTTTGGCGGCTGAAACTGACGCGTGACATTCCTGTTCCCCAACCCCATGTGCAAAATAGAGGGAGGGGTTCAAGAAGCCTTACTTGAACTCGGTAAAATTCGAAGCACCTCGTAAATTTACGATCGGTAGATGACATGACGCTGGAAAACCCTTCTCCGATAATCTCGCATTTACCAACCGGGCTTGCCGCCGTGGAACAAGACATCGCGCGCGCGTGCAAGGAAGCGCGACGGGATCGTGCGTCGGTGACGCTGGTTGCGGTCTCCAAGACATTCAATGCCGACGCGATCGTGCCGGTGATTGGGGCCGGGCAACGCGTATTCGGCGAAAATCGCGTGCAGGAAGCCAAAGCAAAATGGCCAGGGTTGATGTCGGCTTACCCCGGCATCGCGGTGCACCTGATCGGGCCGCTGCAATCCAACAAGGCGAAGGAAGCGGTGGCGCTGTTCGACGCGATACATTCGGTGGACCGTCCGAGCGTTTGCGAAGCGTTAGCCAAGGAAATCGTTTCTCAACAACGGCGGCCACAATTGTTCGTCCAGCTCAACACCGGTGAGGAGCCGCAAAAGGCCGGCGTCGCGCCCGCCGAGGCGGACGCCTTCATCGCGAGCTGCCGCGAAAAATATGGCCTGCCGATCTCCGGCTTGATGTGCATTCCGCCGGTCGACGATGCGCCGGCGCCGCATTTCGCGCTGACCGCGAAAATCGCCGCGCGCAATGGCCTTGCGAATTTATCGATGGGCATGAGCGCCGACTTTGCGATCGCGATTGCGTTCGGGGCCACCCATGTGCGCGTCGGCTCGGCGATTTTCGGAACGCGGTGAGCGGTTTTGCCCTGCCGTCTCGTTTTCGTCGTGGCAGAAGCGCAAGCGACGACGTGGATAATTGCGCGCCCTCAGCCGATCACAATCCTGGTCTGTGGCCCCAGCCGCCGCAGCAGCCGCAGCATCGCCGATTTCGTCATCGAAACGCAGCCGGCGGTCGGCCCGAAATTCTCGCGGGCCAAATGCAAAAATACCGCGCTGCCGAGGCCGGCGATGCGCGGTGCGGTGTTGTGATCGATCTCGACAATGAAATCATAGAGGTGGTCATCGCGCGTGAGCCGATCGCCGCTGTGATCGGGATCCAGCCGTAGCGGCTGGTTGTAGTGGCGGCTGTGGGGATCTTCGCACCAGGTATCCTCGGGCCGGATCGCCCGGCTGGGCAGGAAAGTACGCGGTCTGGGGTGGCGGTCAGCGCGCCACCATAATTGCCGCGGCCGGAAGGTGCCTTTCGGGGTCCCGCCGTCACCCTCGCGCTTGTTGGCGATAATGCCGCCGCGGCCAAGGGCGACGGGGATCGGCTGCCCGGCGGCCATCAGCCAGCCCCGGCGGGGATCGCCGGCGGCGGCGCGGATCCGGATCGCGGAAAGCGGCCGATCAGGTGCGAATGTCTGATAACCTTTTGAAATAAAAGACTTTTCCATTCGTCGTGCGAATCTTCCGATAGCCGCCCGCAAAATATTCTATTTCACGGCATTACAGGACATTCATCCAATTGCCCGCAAATCCTGGAGTAGAGTGCGATTTGGCTTGAGAATCTGTAACGGTTCCCTACCTCAAGACGATAAGACCTGACGAACCCTGACCTTACCGACCAGGAACCTTTATCTATCAAGACTTGGGCTCAAGCCGCTTTCGCCCGTGCCGACGCCCTCAGAGGATGATACCCATGGCCAATGCCCGCAAGATCCTGATCGTGGATGACGATACCGATCTGCGAGATACTTTGGTGGAGCAATTATCGCTGCACGACGAGTTCGAAGCCTCTGCCGTCGACACCGGCGCCAAAGGCGCCACCGCCGCCAAGGCCGACGCCCCTGATCTCGTGCTGATGGATGTAGGGCTGCCGGATACCGATGGCCGGGAAGTCGTGCGCAGCCTGCGCAAGGGTGGCTTCAAGGCTCCGATCATCATGCTCACCGGCCACGATACTGATTCGGACACCATCCTCGGGCTCGAATCGGGCGCCAATGATTATGTCGCCAAGCCGTTCCGCTTCGCGGTGCTGCTGGCGCGAATTCGGGCGCAGCTCCGCCAGCATGAAGCCAGCGAAGACGCGGTTTTTTCGGTGGGCCCTTACAGCTTCCGTCCCGGCTCCAAGATGCTGACCGGCGCCAATGCCAGGAAAGTGCGTCTGACCGAGAAGGAAACCGCGATCCTGCGGTTCCTGTACCGGGCCGGCCAGTTGCCGGTATCGCGCGAGACGCTGCTGCAGGAAGTCTGGGGTTACAATTCGGGCGTCACCACCCATACCCTGGAAACCCATATCTACCGGCTGCGCCAGAAGATCGAGAAGGACGCTGCCAACCCCGAGATATTGGTGACCGAAGCCGGTGGCTACAAGCTGGTGCCGTGATACGATTCGGGCAACGATTCGTTATCGCGAAACCGGTTGTCCATGTCGATCGAAGACGATGTTGCCCTGCTCGAGCGCGTCCCGACACTGCGCCTGTTGGGGACGACGGCGTTGCGCATGCTGGCGATCGGCTCCGAGCAGCGCGATATGGCGCGTGGCGATCTGCTCTTCAGTGCGGGCGATAATGCCGATGCCGGATTTATCGTGCAGCGGGGCGCGTTCCGCATCGACGACGGCAGCGGCGCCGAAATCATCGCGGGTCCAGGCGCGTTGATTGGCGAACTCGCGCTGGTTGTCGCGATGCGACGACCCTCCACCGCGCTCGCCATCGAACATTCCTCGGTGATTCGGGTCGCGCGCAGTCTGTTTCAGCGCGTTCTGGAAAGCGATCCCGTTGCGGCGCGCCGGCTTCGCGACGAATTCGCCAACCGCACCAGCCAGATCGCCAGCGATATCCTGATGGCGGGCGCGAAGCTGAGCATCTGATCTGATTCTCCTCATGGTAAAGAGCGCCACGGAGCTCATACTTCCAGCGTCACTGTCACCGGAACGTGGTCCGACGGGCGCTCCCAGCCGCGCGCATCGCGGGTGATTCGGAAATCGCTGATGCTGTCTTTAAGCGCGCGCGAGACCCAGATGTGATCCAGCCTTCGGCCACGATCGGCCTGCGTCCAGTCGGCGGCACGGTAGCTCCACCATGTATAGACTTTTTCCGACAACGGGATGCGTTCACGCGCGACATCGATCCACTCGCCATGGGTTTGTGCCGCCAAAAGCTTCTCGCATTCGATCGGGGTATGCGACACGACTTTCAATAATTGCTTATGCGACCAGACGTCGTTCTCGTGCGGGGCCACATTGAGATCGCCGACCAGGATATGGCGATCGTCGCCGCGCGGATGCAGCGGCTCGCACGCCTTCATCTCGTCGAGGAATTGGAGCTTGTGCTCGAACTTCGGGTTGAGCGCGGGATCCGGAATATCCCCGCCGGCCGGGACGTAGAAGTTATGCAGCACCAGCGGCTTTGACAATCGTGCCTTGTCGCCGAACCCGACCGAGATGTGACGCGAATCGATCTTGTCGCAGAAGGTGCGGATGTCGGTGGTCTCGAACGGCAATTTCGAGATCACGGCGACGCCGTGATAGCCCTTCTGCCCGTTCAGCGCGACGTGTTCATAGCCCAGACGCTTGAAGCGCTTTAGCGGAAATGCATCATCGATGCATTTGGTCTCCTGCAGGCACAGGATATCCGGCCTCACCGATTTGATGAATTTCGCGACGATATCGATGCGCAGGCGCACCGAATTGATATTCCAGGTCGTCAGGGAGAGGCGCATGGGGACCGGCAGGGCAAGAAGACGTGCGGTGATGACGCACGTCTTGGTCCCGCAATCAACAATGATTTTCTAAAGCATGGTCCGGAACAGTGGAAACCGGCTTTCCCGGAAGACCATGCTTAAAAGAAGCGAAGGCCCAAGGCTGATTAATTGGGCTCCGTCAGCTTCAGCCCGGCGGAAACGTATGGTCGCTGAAGTCGATCTTGAACATGCTTGGATCGACCTTCTTGGAGGTATCCAGATTGTAGACCGCAACCGTGGTGTCATAGCCTTGCGGATCGGTCACCGTCCATTGCTTGAGCTGGCCGTCCTTGGCGCCGACCATCAGCATCAACCGGCTGGTGCCGATCAGCAACTGCTTCTCTTCGATGGTGACGCTGATGAAAACATCATCGGCCGTCACGCTTACGACGTTGGTGTCCTTCAACAGGTCGATGCGATCCGACAACAGATACCGCAGCGGCGTTTGCGACAGCGGATAGATATCCTGGGTCGCCAGATTGCGGTCGCGCACGGCAACCATCGATCCGTCGGCGATGATCGCGATCGGGCTTGGCGCCGCATATTCGAAACGTACCTTGCCGGGCTTCTGGATGTAGAACTCGCCCTTGGTCTTGCTGCCGTCGGGCCCAACCTGGACGAAGTTTCCAGCCAGCGTCTGCAGCGACGACAGATAGGAGCTTACCCGGGCGGCCTGTGCCTTTTGATTGGCATCGAAGGTCGCAAAAAGGCTGGCGGGAACGTTCCTGCGCGGATCCGGGATCACGGGATTGGGCGGTGACGCCGGCGTGGTGCCCGTCGTCATCGGCCCCCTCTGTGCGTCGAACGCGTCGCGGGCTTTGGGTGCCGGCTTGGGAACAGGAACGGTCTGCGCAAAAGATGGCGTGACCATCATGCTGACGGATGTCGCAATCAGCAACGCCAAGGTGACGCGCGTGGTGCGGATGGGGAATTGTTCTGCCATTCGATGTTTCTGAATTCTAGTCAACGCATCGTCCCGCCTGGCCATTCGCCCTTTTATCGTGCTTTCCGCAAACGGAGATATCGTTTTTACGTGAAAAAATGGCGCCAATTCGTACCGTTCCTTGCAATCACCTGGCTTGAGGGCGCTTCTCAAAAGCGGCTTTCTTCTTCTTCGACCAGAATTTCGCGCTTTCCGGCGTGATTGGCCTGGCCGACGATGCCTTCGAGTTCCATCCGCTCCATCAGCGATGCGGCGCGATTATACCCGATCTGCAGCCGGCGCTGAATGTAGCTGGTGGAGGCCTTGCGGTCGCGCTTGACGATCGCCACCGCCTGCGCGAACAGGTCGCCGCCGCCATCGCCGCCCATACCGGTGGAATCGAACACCGCGCCGTCTTCGTCGGTTGGTTCTTCCGCCGTGACCGCCTCCAAATATTCCGGCTGGCCCTGGGACTTGAGATGGCGCACCACCTTTTCGACCTCTTCGTCGGAGACGAAAGGTCCGTGCACACGGCTGATGCGACCGCCGCCGGCCATATAGAGCATGTCGCCCTGTCCAAGCAGTTGCTCGGCGCCCATCTCGCCGAGGATGGTGCGGCTGTCGATTTTCGAGGTGACCTGAAACGAGATGCGGGTCGGGAAGTTCGCCTTGATGGTGCCGGTGATGACGTCGACCGACGGCCGCTGGGTCGCGAGAATCACATGCAGTCCGGCGGCGCGCGCCATTTGCGCCAGCCGTTGCACCGCGCCTTCGATGTCCTTGCCGGCGACCATCATCAGGTCGGCCATTTCGTCGACGATGATGACGATGTAGGGCAGCGGCTCGAGATCGAGCTTCTCGTCCTCATAGATCGCCTTGCCGGTTTCCTTGTCGAAGCCGGTATGCACCGTGCGCGTCAGCTCCTCGCCCTTGGACTTCGCTTCCAAAAGCCGTGCGTTGTAGCCGTCGATGTTGCGCACGCCGAGCTTGGACATTTTCTTGTAGCGTTCTTCCATCTCGCGCACCGCCCATTTCAGCGCGACTACGGCCTTCTTCGGGTCGGTCACGACGGGTGTCAGCAAATGCGGAATGCCGTCATAGACGGAGAGCTCGAGCATCTTGGGATCGACCATGATCAGCCGGCACTGATCCGGCCGCAGCCGATAGACCAGGCTCAGGATCATGGTGTTGATGGCGACCGATTTGCCGGAGCCGGTGGTGCCGGCGATCAGCATATGAGGCGTGCGGGCGAGGTCGATGATGATGGATTCGCCGCCGATGTTCTTGCCGAGGCACAGCGGCAATTTCGCAACCGACTCGTTACCGTCCTTGACCGACAGCAATTCGCGCAAATAAACCTTTTCGCGATGCGCATTGGGCAGCTCGATGCCGATGGCATTGCGTCCGGCGACCACGGCCACGCGGGCTGAAAGCGCGCTCATCGAGCGGGCGATGTCGTCGGCCAGCCCAATGACGCGAGACGATTTGATGCCGGGCGCGGGTTCGAGTTCGTACAGTGTCACCACCGGACCGGGATTGGCCTTGACGATTTCGCCACGGACGCCGAAGTCTTGAAGGACACCTTCCAGTGCGCGCGAGTTGGCCTCCAGCTCGGACTTGTTGAGCGGTTGGCGGTCCGCTGCCTTCGGGGCCGTCAGCATGGACACCGCAGGCAGATCGAACCTGTCGGACGATTTGCGCTGGGGCGCCTTTGGCGCAGCCTTCTTGCGTGGCGCGCGCGCGGCTGGAATTTCCTCGTCTTCTTCCTCTTCATCGAAATCTTCTTCGGCCTGCGGTGCGAGGGACGGAGCCGCACGACCGCCGAGATTTGGTTCCTGGCGTTCGAAAGAGGACGCGCGCGACGCCGGCGAACTTGCGACCAGCCTGCCGTAAGCCAGGGACAGCAACCATCCGAGTCGCGCCTTCGCGCTCATGGCGGCGTGAAATACCCATCCCAGCGAGACCGAGCCGCGGTCGTCTTCTTCCTCGAACGGCGCGTCGTCGTCCTCGATCGGCGTCAATTCCTGTTCCTGCGGGCGTGAACCCATACCGCTGGCGATAAGGAAGGTTACGACCATCGCCGCGCCCAGGACGGTTCCGAGCACCAGGCAATAAACAAACCCGGGAGGGCCGAACACGACAGCGGGCGCGCGCAGCAGGGCGTCGCCGACGACGCCGCCAAGGCCAGTCGGCAGCGGCCATGCTCCGCCATGCGCCCAGCAGCTTGCAAAGCCCGCCGATATCACCGTGCACAATATCCAGCATGTGATCCGTAACGCTTCGCGGTCGAAGGTACGATGGGTCAGCATGCGCCAACCCCATATCGCCACCGGCAGGATCAGCATGATCGCGCCAAGGCCGAGAATCTGCATCAGGAGATCGGCGCCGATGGCGCCGGGATAGCCGGCGACATTGTGGATCGCGCGCGATGTCGCGTGGCTGAGGCTGGGATCCTGCACCGACCATGTCATCAGCGCCGCCGCCGCGCCGCCGGACAGCGCCAGCAATCCCAGACCGGCGAGCTCGCGCAGCCGTCGCGCCAGCGACTCGCGGATCGCCGCCGGCAACTGGCCGACGAGGGGGATGACACGTTCGATCGCTGGCATGCTCATGGGGCCTTCGCGACTAGATTGGGATGCGATCGAATCGCATCACAATCCCATCTCCTTGTTTGAGCGTGATCTCCGCGCAAACGCCTCTGGCGTTTGTCGCGAGGGAAAACCGGTTCTCGCTTTTCCGGATCATGCTTCAGTCCAGAATTTCGACCAGCCGGTGCAATGCCTCGGCTGTTGTTTCACGGTCCTGTACCAGCGCCAGACGAATGTAGCCGGCACCGGGATTGCTGCCGTCGGGTTGTTGTCGCGCCAGGTAGCTGCCGGGCACCACGCGCACACCGCCGTCCTTGTAGAGTTTCACCGTCGCCGCTTCGTCGCCTCCACGAGCCGACACATCGAGCCACACGCAGAAGCCGCCTGCGGGACGACGATAGCCATAGCGATTGCCGAGAATCTGATCGGCGAGATCGAATTTGAGACGGTAGAGCCGTCGATTTTCCTCGACATGCGCCTCGTCGCTATAGGCGGCGACGGCGACATGTTGCAACGGTACCGGCACCTGGGGCGCGGCGACATTGCGCAGTTCGTGATACATCGCGAGAAATTTCCTGTCGCCGGCGGCAAAACCGACCCGCATGCCCGGCAGGTTGGAGCGTTTCGAGAGCGACTGAAACGCGACGACATTGGCGAAATCAGGTCCGGCGCATTCCAGCATGCTGCCGGGGGCCTGTTGCGTATAGATTTCCGAATAGCATTCGTCGCTCAGGATCATGAAGCCGAAGCGATCGGCGAGCTTTTTCAGGCGGCCAAAATATTCCCGTGAGGCCACCGCGCCTTGCGGATTCGCCGGCGATGCAATGTAGATCGCCACGGTTCTGGCCAGCGTCGCGTCATCGAGCGCATCGAGGTCGGGCAGGAACCCGTTGGCAAGCGTGGTCGGCAGATAGATCGGCTCGCAGTCCGCGGCGCGCGCGCCGGCGCCATAGGCCGGGTAAAATGGATTGGGCATCATAATCGCCGGTCTACCCTTGCGCTCGCCGACATAGCGCGCCGCGGTCAGCGCCGCGAAAAACAGGCCCTCGCGGCTGCCATTGAGCACCAGAAGCTCGGTTTCGGGATCGATTGCCCGCGGCAGTTCAAATCGCGTGGAAAGCCAGTTCGCCGCCGCCCGCCGGAACGGTTCGGTTCCCTTGGCGATCGGGTAGCGGCTGAAATCGGCGATGTGCCGGGCCAATACCGGGCCGACGAATTCCGGCACCGGGTGCTGCGGTTCGCCCAATGATAGTGTTATCAATGGTTTGGCGGGCTGATACGGCGCCAGTAAGTCGGTGAGCCGTGCGAATGGCGAGCGTTCGCTTTCCGGACTGCCGACGCCCTGCGGCGCACGGGATGAAGCGGTCATGGCCATACGTATCGTGCCAGCACTCTAGGGGCCGCCGATCGCATGATGAGACCGGCCGGAAATGGATCAAACCACCATAGATACGGCGAGGTTAAGACGCGATTAACCATCGACCCCAGCTGGCGTTTCTTCCGTACTCCTCAGGGAAAGAGTTCAAGTTGGGTATCCGTTTGCAGCATGGCGGGCACCAAAGGAAGCTTAAGCTTGATCCACATCTGCCTAGCTGCCTCCGTTCCAAACGTATGCCGAGTTTCAGATACCAAGCGAACGCCGAGGCTCTCGAGCTTACGGGATTCTTCTTCCAAATACTCTTCGGTCATAACAGCGATTTCCCTTGCTATGGGATTCTGAACATACCAATGTCAATATAAATGTCAATTGAAATGTTAAGTTTTATGTTATATCATACGGACAGATCAATGGAAGGCATTATTGTATGGCGGATGGTAAAGAGAAGACACAAAGACGTGTATACGTGCTCCCAGCCGAATTGGTTGATCGGATCCTAGCTTTTCAAATTGAGGTGGGCCTCGGTTCAGAGGTGGAAGCAGCGCGCCGGCTATTGGACGATGCACTGAAGAGTCGAGACACGTTTCGAACGCTGGTCACCAGATTTGTGTCTCGCCTAAAGGAAACGCGCATCCCTGCTGAAATCGCGAAGGATGTCCTTGTCGGACATCCACTCGTTCAGCGAATTAGCTTCAACGACGGGCAAATCGAATTTGGAATGAAGGACGGCAGCGAAGTCCGTATCTGGGCTGATGGAAGATACGAAGTATTTGACGAGCAAGAGAACCGTATTGATTTCGGTCCGAAGCCACAGAAGCGCAATACAGATATGGATGACGATATACCGTTCTAACTTAATCCCGAAGCCAAGTTGGTTATGTTTGGAGCTGCTATTTGGGGTGCTTCTTCGACGCTCTTGCGAAGCATCCTGGTCGCAGCGCCGAAGAATTTAGATTCTCCAGACTCAGAATTCTCAAAAAGAAAAAAGAAAGGGGCTCCAACTTGCGCTGGAGCCCCTCGACGGTCGGGGCATTGCCGGGTATGTGCCCAAACCGTAGTTCTGGGCGCGACCTTGCGAGGTCGCGCCCCGGGAGAACTCACATATTGTAGGCGCGCTCGGTGTGCTCGGTGATGTCGAGGCCCTCGCGTTCGGTCTCGACATTGGCACGCAGGCCGACGATCACGTCGACGACCTTGTAGAGGATCGCCGAACCGATGCCCGACCACACCAGCGTGGTGCAGACGCCCCAGGTCTGGGAGATCATCTGCGCCGCGAAGTCGTAGTCGGCGACCTTGCCGGTGGTGTAGTCCATGATGCCGGTGCCACCCAGCGCCGGATTGACCAGGATGCCGGTGCCGAGTGCGCCGACGATTCCGCCGATGCAGTGGACGCCGAACACGTCGA
>Ga0210396_10001364_pt1 | contig 26871 bp, 15 predicted proteins | sample IncBWH17OmetaG_FD_155466 | JGI IMG/M metagenome (GOLD analysis project Ga0210396, IMG submission 155466) | Forest soil microbial communities from Barre Woods Harvard Forest LTER site, Petersham, Massachusetts, United States - Inc-BW-H-17-O ... | reverse complement strand
CCACTCTTCGGATTTGATCTCGAAGACTACGACTCGCTTTTTTCCGAGAAACTCGAGCTTCTGCTCAAGATCCGGGAGAACACCCTGGTAAATTGGTCCGGGAAACACCGAGCCGCCCTGACCGGGCAAGGTGTCTATCCGCGCCCGATCCAAAATCCGTTTCCGATCCGCGTGGGAGTGGGCGGTACACCTAAATCTTTTGTGCGGGCGGGTTTGCTCGGACTACCACTAGCCGTTGCCATCATTGGCGGTGAACCGCACCGGTTCCGTCCTTTGATAGACCTTTATCGACAGGCTGGATCGAAGGCCGGGCACAAGCCAGAAACCACTAGACCGGATACGGCACGTCCCGTCGGTCTAGATGTTAGCGTTCATTCCGTCGGCTTTGTCGCCGACACTAAGAAACAGGCTGCCGACGATTTCTATCCGCCCTATGCTGAAATCTTTGGGAGGATTGGCAAAGAACGCGGATGGCCACCGGTCAGCCGGGCGCAATTCGATGCTAGCTGCGGGCCGACCAACGCTTTGTTAGTTGGTGATCCTGAGTCGATTGCCGAAAAGATTCTTTACGAAAACGAAGTACTTGGCGGTATCAGCAGAATGACAATCCTGGTAAATGGTGGTGTTATACCCCACCGAAAAGCGATGCATGCGATTGAGCTTCTGGGCACCCGCGTAGCGCCTATGGTGAGGAAAGAACTGGCATCGAAAGTTGAATCCAAAAACCAAAATAGCGGATTAGAGAAAGCGGCGTAAAGGCAACCACGAATGGACGCGAATAATGAGCCCGAAAGCGACCATTTGCTCCGCCATTGATTTGCCTACATTTCGTGTGCATTCGCGTTCGTTCGCGGTTGCTTAATGTGGCCCTTCACTAATTCGTTTCAGGGTAATTTCGCCGATTGCGGCGTGTCTGGGGTTATCCACTAAACCGGTTTCCAGAAGGAGAGTGCCGAGGTTTATTGCCCAACCTAGTGCGCGTGCCCAAGTCCCGGTAGAAACCCTACCGTATTCGGCCATCGCGGATTCCCGGGCTGCGACGGTCGGGAGCAGCATCCAGATGGAGGCAAGATCGGTGGCGCTGTCTCCCGCCGCGATATCGGCCCAATCGATCACTCCCGTGAGTTCGCCATCTTCGACTAATACGTTTTGCGGGTGAAGGTCGCCGTGGAACCAGGTTGAGAGCTCGGCCGGTGGAGCTTCTAAGGCCGATTCCCAGATTTTTAATACGGTCGAATTTGCGAGTGACGTCTTCTGGGCGAGACGCTGCATCCGTTCCTGTACTGCGATTGCTCTTTGCTGAAGCGGGACCCCTCTTACGGGATTTTTGGGCGCGTCCGCCGGAGCAGCAACGTGCAGGGCACGAAGAAAACGTACCAACGGTTTTGCCTGGTTAGCTGCTAGGGGTGCGAGATCCGCGGTTTTGCCGGACAACCACGGGACGATGCTCCAGGGCCAAGGATACTGATCACCCGGTTTTCCCATCCTTAGAGGCGCCGGCACCGGCACTGGCAATTGGGGAGCTATTGCGGGAAGCCAGCGTTGTTCATGCTCGAGCATGGCTACACTCGCAAGGCGGCGCGGGAGCCGAACCGACATTCCTTCACTTAATCGGAATATAAAGTTATCCCAGCCGGAGGCGGTCTCTTGGAGAGGTAAATCAGAAAGGTCCGGATGCTGAGCTCTGAGCAGTCCACGAACTGTCTCGGTATCGACGACGACCTCTGCGGCGGGAGTCGTGGTGAGCTGGGACACGATTGGTTGGTTACATGATGGTGCAGGATCGTCAAGGCGTAAGGCTATGGAGCTCCCCATGGCTCCGACCGAATCGGTCTCGCAAGCGAGGCAGCTCTCCACGGCTTTTTCGCCACGCACTCTGCGCAAACGCGTGTAGAGTTGAGCAGCCCCCGTTATGGAACTCCAAAAGGACGAAGGCGAGCTTCAAGAGAGCGAACTGGCTAAATTGGCTCCGCTAGCCCGTGAAATACCTAACATCGATTCGGCGATCGCTGAGATTGCCCGATTTTCGGCGGAACTGACGCTGCCGCGAGGCACCATCCATGTGATCAGCGACATACATGGTGAAGACAAAAAACTTCGCCATGTCATTAATAACGCCTCGGGAACATTAAGGCCGTTGGTCGAACGGCTGTTGAAGGACCGGATGCCGCCCGAACAATTTCAGGAGATTCTTACCCTGGTTTTCTATCCAGCGGAAGTAATCGGCCGTTTGGAACAAACTCTGACCTCACAACAGGAACGAAAAGATTACGCGACGCGTACGCTGCACGATCTTTTCAATATCGTCCGCGTGTTAGCTGCCCGCCGCAGTCTCAAACATTCTATGCGGGTTTTCCCGGCCGAATACCGGGAATTACTGGCGGAGATACTTCATGAACCGTCGACAGAGCGCGACCGCTCGTATGTTGACGCGATTGTCAATGAGTTAACTCGTCGCGGACGGGTGCTGCACCTGATCCATTTGACCGGTCGCGTCATCCGCAACTTAGCCATCGACGAACTGATTATCGGCGGCGACGCCTGGGATCGCGGTCCGAGAGGCGACCGGGTGATGGACTATATCATGCAACAGCCGAACGTTTCTTTCGTCTGGGGCAACCACGATGTGGAATGGCTCGGCGCTTGCCTCGGGCATCGAGCTCTCATCTGTCAGGTACTCCGGATTTCGCTGCGTTATCGCCGGCTCACTCAGTTAGAGGAAGGCTACGGAATTCCCGTGCAACCGCTCGAAGTCCTGGCGCGTACCGTGTACGCGGATGATCCAGCCGAACATTTCGAAACCAGGGGAACCGGTCTGCGCGAGAAAAGCATGATGGCCCGCATGCAAAAAGCTGCGGCAATTATGCTGTTCAAGTTGGAGGGACAAATGATTGCCCGTCACCCTGAGTGGGGCCTGGACCACCGGCGTCTTTTGCATCGGATAAATTATGAGGCCGGAACCATTGAATTGGATGGCGTTACTTATCCGCTGCTGGACACGCATTTCCCCACCATTGATCCAGCGAATCCTTATGAGTTGACCCGTGAAGAAGAAGTTTGCCTGGAACGAATCCGTCGCTCATTCATGGCTAGCCAAAAGCTATGGGACCAGGTGCGCTGGATGGTCTCACACGGCGCCATGTATCTTCGGCGCCAGGAACATCTTATTTTTCACGGCTGCGTTCCGGTAGACGAAAACGGCGAATTCTTGCCGATGAGCGTGAACGGTACGTCGTACTCCGGATGGGCGTTGTTTGACGCCATCGAACGTTATGTCTACCGACTGCTCGATGGCCCCCTGAACGAAGAACCGGACTTGCTCTGGTACTTATGGAGCGGCCCGGCCTCGCCGCTTTTCGGGAAAGATCGGATCACGACCTTAGAGAGGGACTTGATTAAAGACTCTAAGACTCATGCCGAAACCAAGAACCCCTACTTTCGCCTCATCCACGAAGTGTGGTTCTGCGACAAAGTTCTTTCTGAGTTCGGTGTGCCGGTCGAACAAGGCCTGATCGTGAACGGGCATGTACCAGTCGAGGTTGAAAAAGGAGAATCACCTCTGAAAAACAGTGGAAAAGCCATCACTATCGATGGCGCGTTTTCCGAGGCGTACGGAGATCACGGATTCACACTGGTGCTAGAAGCGCATCGGACATTTTTGGCGAAGCACCATCATTTTGAATCTGTGGAGGCCGCTATTAACAAAGGAGCGGATATCATCCCGAGTATCACCGTGGTCCGCGAATGGCCAAAGCCGAAACGAGTGGCGGATAGTCACGCGGCCGATATTTGGTGCAGGTGATTAAACTCCTGGAAGAGCTGATCGAGGTATATCGAAATAACGATCTGCCGCAGAGGAGTTAGGGTCAGAGTTTTAGGTTATACGTTTTAAGTTTTAGGTTTTAAGTTCGGGTTTCTAGGCGCATCTAGCGCGAAGCGGTAATCGATGTCAGCCAGGTGTCATTTTCCGCAAAGCGGTTACACAGAAGAATAGCCCAGGGCCTCAGGTCGGATATCTAAGCCGCCCTGAAAGTGGCGACCGAGCGGCCTATTGATTTTCCACCGCCCGCACTGAGGGGTGTCGCCCTCTTTCTTTTGCTCAAGTTGACGGTTGGACGTCTTGCTCGATTGTCTCGGCATGGGTTCCCCTCCTCTTACAGCCTCTGTCATCGGCTGCGGGACCGGTGGCCGCTTAAGCTTGGAGGCGCTTTCAGCTTCTCCGCATTTTCGCATCGTTGCCGCTACCGATCTTCGGTCCGAGGTTCGAGTGTCTCTAGAGAGAGAATTTCCCGGGTTACGTACATTCGGTTCACACCAGGAGATGTTGGCTCATTGTCCCACCAATGTGGTGTGCGTGAGTACCTACCCTCCGTCCCATGAATCGATCGTGCTCGACGCTATTGCGCTGCCATCCCTACGCGGGATTTTGGTCGAGAAACCGCTTGCCGATATCGCGGCCGCCGGACGGAGAATTCTTAGCGCGATCAAGTCGCGGCATCTGCCCGTGGTCGTTCCTCACGGGCTGCGCACGAGGGCAACACCGCTGGAAGTCATCGAAAGAGTGCTCCACGGTGAAATCGGAGAGTTACGCTCAATCGAGATTCAATGTGACAAATGGGATCTGTTGAACGCCGGGATCCATTGGCTCGACTTTTGTCTGGCAGCGACGGGCGAAGCCCCGATTACCTCGGTGCTGGCTGCTTGCGATACCTCCACTCGAACCCATCGCGATGGGATGCAGGTCGAGACCGTTGCCGTTACTTACGTTGAAAATGTTAATGGCGTCCGCATGATCCTGCAGACCGGCGATTTTATCAGCGTCAATACTCCGGGAAAGAAAACGTTGTTTCGTTTGGCCGGCACTGGCGGGATCATCGAGTTTTGGGGCTGGGAGAACGGTTATTCGATACTGAACGCTCAATATCCGGCTGGGCAGGTCATTGTTCCGGACGAGTTTCCAGTGTTCGGTCATCGCCGGCATTTAGAAACCTTAGCTGAACAAATCCGGTCAGGAACATCGGACTATCGGCTGCCTGAGAGCTCCCAAACTGCGTTGGAGATCTGCGAGGCAGCGTTTCTCTCATGGCAGCACCGATGCCAGGTCCGATTTCCCCTCTCCTCTTTTGTTCCGCCTTCCCCATCCGATTGGCAACCGGGCAAGGCGTATTCGGGTGTCGGCGGTGGACGGGATGGACGGAAGTTGGAACAACAGTTGTAGGTTTTGGGTCATGGGTTTTAAGTTAGAGGTTCCGGACACATAGAGTCATTGCGGACGCTGGTCCTACAACCTAGAACCTAAAAACCTATAACTTTGAACTTAGAAGCGATGCCCCATTCTTTCGGAATCATTGGTAGCGGTTGGCGTGCTGAATTTTTCCTGCGGATCGCGCGGGACTTGCCGGAACAATTTTCTTTAGCGGGCGTAGTCGCTCGTAATCCGGACAAACGAGCGGAACTCGGCCGGCGTTGGGCGGCTCCAACGTATTCGACCTTGGACGAATTGCTGACGGAAAAACGTCCCGACTTTGTAGTCACTTCGGTCTCGGCCGGCGCTAACCTCGAATGGATGGAGCTATTATCGGAGCGGGGTGTACCGGTCCTATCCGAAACACCAATTGGCCGGGATCTCAAAGAGCTTCATCGGGTGGTCAATCTAGAACGAGCAGGAGCGCGGATCCAAGTAGCGGAGCAATATATCTTTCAGCCGCTACACGCAGCTCGCCTTGCGTTGATCCAGAGCGGTAAATTGGGAACCATCCACGAAACAGACGTCTCGATTGCTCACGGTTACCACGGTGTCAGTTTACTTCGACATTTTCTGCAAACCGGCCTGCGATTACCGAAGATCACCGCGCGCCGTTTCGCCTCGCGAATCGTGGCGGGTCCGCATCGGAACCGGCTACCGACAGAAAGAAAGATTGAAGAATCGGTCAGAACAATTGCTCAGCTCGATTACGGCGACCGTTTGGGAATTTTCGACTTTACGGGAGACCAATATCATTCCTGGATCCGATCCCCGCGGCTGATGGTGCGAGGTGAAGAAGGCGAGATTAATCAAACCACCGTCCGTTTGTTGAAACGTTTTGATACCCCGTTCCAGTTTGACCTAGTCCGGCGGGATACCGGGCATGCGGGCAATTTAGAAGGTTATTCGCATCGGAGTATCAGCGGCGGAGGCGAGATCCTGTACGAGAACCCTTACCCGGCTATGCGTTGGAACGACGATGAGATCGCGGTCGCCACTTCACTGTCTCGGATGGCAAACTACCTGACGACAGGCGAACCCGCTTACAGCGCAGCGGAAGCGTGTCATGATTGCTATCTCGACCAACTGATAGCGGAAGCTGCGACGAGTGGTCAGGAAGTTGTTGGAGAGACGCAACCGTGGATGTGAGGGCAAAGGAGAGGAGCCAGAAGCCAGGAGTCAGAAAATTATGTATCGTCGACGGTGCGCACAAGTTCGGGCTTCGCGGCTAGCGCGCTGGACCTCCTGGCTCCTGGATTCTGGCTCCTGACTCCACTCCTGGAACTACTTCAGCTTAGCCAGCACCTGCGCGCCCTCTTGCTTGACCTGCGTATCGTCTTTCTCGGTATTCTGCATCGCAAGGCCTTTTTCGATAAGGCGGCGGCCTTCATCTTTCCGGCCCATCTCTACGTAGACTGTACCGAGAGCGACATAATGCATGAGGCGGTTGGGATTGAGCTGAATCGCTTTTTCAAAGCAGGTCGCGGCCTCCTGAAAGGTGGCTGGGGGTAAACCTCCCACTGCTTGAGCGAGCGCTCGATGAAATGGATCTACTTCGGCCAGACCCTGGTACCAACGGCCTAAAACGTGCCAGCCCAAATCGTTGCTCGGGTCGATCTCAGTCACTTTATCGCACGCGTCTTTGATGACATGGACTGAGTCAAACCTTTGCCGGTAGCCTTCAAGAGGCTGCAGCTTTCCGACGCTGATCGCCACGGCTAGTTGAGCGTCAGGATCTTTTGGGCTGAGGGTGACTGCTCGCTTGGCGTAGTCGACCGCCTCAGCCCCGAGGCGAACCTTGCTAGCCCGGTCCGTCTCATCCATCATCAAGTGCCGGTACTCCCGGGATATGCGGCAAAGTAAACGGACATTATTGGGTTCAAGCTTTTCGGCCGGAAGATAATATTTGAGGGCCTCAGTGGCTTGAAACTTGGCGTAGAACAGATCTCCTTCAGCGATCAATGCATCGGCTGATTGAGCTCGCAGCGCTCCGCCAGTAAACAGCAGTGCTACGATGACCGGAATCGGACGTAGAAAAACAGCAATCATAATTCTCACAAACCAGGGACGCTTGTAACGACCAACAAGGACCGGAACGCAGCTGGCAGCACCTTGAGTGTATCAGTTACAAAAACATCGGCAATATTGAAGTTAGTTACATTTCTGTGAGAATTGATAGCCGGTAGGGATGAGCTCCCGCTCATCCGTCTCTTATGAATGCCAGACACAGCGAACCTTGGACAGGGTAGGACTAACGGATTAGCGCAAGCTTATCCCTACCGGCTTGCCTCGACGATCCGTCCGGCGTTTAGAAGTTCTGCCTCACTCAATCGAGGCCCGATTAGTTGCAAACTAGTCATCGGGAAATGCTCGTGCTTCACCGGAATCGGTACCGCCAACGCCGGATTTCCAGCAAGATTTACCGGGACGGTATTTTGGATATTCAACACCCGTGCTTCTAAGAGAGCGATTCGACCAATCCAGGGAATCGCGGGCGGCGTTGTCTGGAGGGTTGGCAGAGCGATGAGGTCTACTTTCTTGAATTCCTCACGCAAAGCATGTTGCCACGCCGGGCGGCGTTCCAGCGCCTGCTGGTACTGACCTGGGTACAAAATTCTGCCAAGAAGAATTACCGCGGTGGTTCTGGCACGAACCCCCCATTTAAGACCGTATTTTTGGTCGCTCATCCAGGCGGCGGCAGCCGCCACGGTGTTACCGTCCTTTTTGGCGGCGTCCCACTTCGCCTTGAAGGCTTGATCCAAGGGGACGACCTGAAATCCCGCGCGGGTGAGGGCGTCATCGACCGCCTTGTCGATCTTTGGATCGGTACCGCTCAAATAGAGTCTGCCGACTTTGATTTGTTTTCCGAGAGGTTTCTTCGTTACGGCTGCGGCATACCGGGCGGCAAAACCTCTCTCCAAGAGATCCATGCCTTGGACGACATGGGCGACGTCTCTACCCATAGGACCGACCGTATCCAGATGTTTCGGCTCGACGGGAAAGACTCCCTTCAGAGGGACCAAACCAAAAGTTGTTTTAAGTCCCACGATCCCGCAGCAAGCAGCCGGAACTCGAATTGAACCGGCAGTATCGGTGCCAAAGGTAATATCCGCGAGACCGGTTTCTACCGACGCCGCCGATCCACTGGACGAACCTCCAGGAATAATCTGGTGCCACTTACTGAAAGGGTTTCTTGGCGTCCCGTAATAATCATTGATACCGGACGGTGATAGGGTCAACTCGCTCAGGTTGGTCTTTCCCACGATGCGAATATGACGCTCCCGAGCGATAGCCAGGCAGGCCGCATCTCGGGCAGCCGGCAAGCTGGTGCTAGCGACATACTGCGAACCCGCGGTAGTAACCACTCCTTTGACGTCAATATTGTCTTTAACTGCCAGACATAGCTCGCTGTCTCTTGCGGGGACCGGCCAATAGACGATGAAGTCATGATGATGACTGCCGGCCGCAGTGCGGCGCTCCGGGACGGTGCACCCACTAAACCAGAGTACGAAGAGAAACCAGAGAACAAGGGGTAGCGGGGCGAGACGGCGACGCATGCGGGAACCGTACTAACACAAAAAAAAGCTTAAGTAATCAGTAATCAGTGACTCAGTAATCGGTTCAAATCGGTTCCCCGGATCTCTCTGACCACTGATTACTGATTACTTTTGCTTTCCAGCATCAGGCGCAAAAAATCTCCCCTTAGTCCTCCCCAATTGCCGCGCGTATTCTCGCGCGCAACTTTAAATGCCTGTCGGTCCACCTATGGCCCGACTTTTCAGCCACCGCTTTTTCCACTGCCGATCTGTTTGCGAGCTCGACCAGCCGGCCGGCGCTCAACAGCCGCGCTTCACTCAAGCGAGGGCCGATTAACTGCAGGCTAGTTAACGGGATATCTCTGTCTTCGACTGGAACCGGCATCGCCAAAGCAGGGTTCCCGGCGAAATTGACGGCCGCGGTGTTTTCAATACCGAGAACGAGCGCCTCAAAAATCGGTGTACCGCCCACCACTGGAACGCTGGGAGGCAACTTCTTTAAAGTCGGGAGAGCAATAAAATCTACTTGCCCAAACGTTCGTCGAAGCGTGTGCTGCCACGCAGCCTGTCTACTCAGCGCCTTTTTGTAGTTGGTCGTGTATTCAATCTCACCTAAGGCGATTGCTGCTTTGACCCTGCCGCCGACTTCCGATTCCCCAAGATATTTTCCGTCAGAAAGCCAAGCGCCGGCTTCAGCCACAGTGGTGGCATCTTTCTCACCCTGTTCCCAGCCAGCCTTAAACATTTTCCCTAGCGGAATGACCTTAAAATGGGCGGCGGCAAGCGCCGCATCAACGGCTCGATCGATTTTCGGATCGGTACCGCTCACATACAATCGCCCAACCCGAATTTCCCTGGCAGAAGAGTTCGCCACTGCAGACTCGTACTGCTCTCGAAAGCCTCTTTCCAGAAGCCCCATCCCCTCGACCACATGATCGATGTCTTTACCCATCGGCCCAACGGTGTCCATGTGCTCCGGCTCTATCGGGTACACCCCTCGCAACGAAACCAAACCATGGGTCGTCTTTAATCCGACGATACCACAGCAAGCAGCCGGAACCCGGATAGACCCCGCGGTATCTGTCCCAAAAGCGACGTCGGCCATACCGCTCTGCACCGCAACCGCGCTCCCGGATGAAGAGCCACCCGGTATCAGATTCCGGAACCTGCTGATCCGGTTTTTGGGGATACCGAAATATTCGTTCATCCCAGTCACGCCGACGGCGAACTCGTCCAGGTTTGTCTTGCCGACCACAACAACGCCTTTTTCCCGGGCGATCGCCATACAAGCAGCGTCTTTAGTAGCCGGGAGCCCGTTTTTCTCGAAATACGCAGATCCCGCAGTTGTAACGACACCTTTGAGGTCGATAAGATCTTTCACTGCTAAACGCGCGTCCGTTGTACCCTTCGCTGACGGCCAATAATCGATGAACGCGTCGTTGCGAGTGATACTCCCGTCGTGATTGAACGGAGTTACACAGCCACTGAGGAATGAGGCAAGTAGGGTCGCACCCAACGCCAATCGGGCTCCGGAGCAGAGCCGGCTATTAAGTTCCATCGATAAAAAAATTACGGCTTGGACGACTTGGTAACTAGAGGCCTATCTATTGAACTGTTTACACTGAGCTCTACCAATCGACCTGCATTTAACAGTCCCGCCTCACTTAAAGGTGGGCCGATTAGTTGGAGGCTGGCCAACGGAACTGCTCGATCTTCGACCGGCACCGGGACTGCTAACGCTGGATTTCCGGCTAAATTCACCGGGGTAGTGTTTTGGATACTGAGCATTTGCGCTTCAAAGACCGCGGTGCTTCCTAGCGGGGGACTCGCCGGTGTCAAGGTCTGAAGCGTTGGTATCGCAATGAAGTCGACCGTTCTAAATATCTTTTGCAAGTCCGCTTCCCAGACGAGACGCCTTTTCAACGCGCCCGGATAGTTGACGCGGTATTCATATTCTCCCAGTGCGAGGATCGCTGCCGTCTTGGAGCTCACCCCTGGCCTGCCAAGATATTTCCCGTTATTAACCCATTCGCCGGCTGCCGCTAACGTGTTACCGTCTCGTTTGGCTTGTTCCCAAGCCGTTCTTAAAGACCCGCTTAAGGGAATAACCTGAAATTGGGCAGCGGCCAGAGCGGCATCGATGGCTTGGTCCACTCGGTGATCGGTCCCGGCCAAGTATAGCCGCCCGATCCTGATCTGGCGGCCCAGCGGCTTGCGCGAGACCGCCTGTTGATACTGCGCGGCAAAGTCTTTTTCTAAGAGATCCATTCCTTGGACCAGATGATCGATGTCTCTCGCTATGGGCCCTACCGTGTCGAGATACTTCGGTTCGACCGGAAGCACTCCCTGCAGCGGGACAAGACCAAACGTGGTCTTGAGCCCTACCACGCCGCAGCAAGCCGCCGGAACTCGGATCGAACCTGCTGTATCCGTCCCGAAAGCCACATCCGCCAAACCGCTTTGGACCGCGACGGCTGAACCGCTCGACGAACCCCCAGGGATCAATTTCACTTTTCGGCTCAGCCGGTTCTTGGGGATGCCATAGTATTGATTGAAACCAGACGGCGCGACCGCAAACTCGCTGAGGTTGGTTTTTCCCACAATGATGACATTTTGCTGCCGGGCTAACGCCAGGCAGGCAGCATCAGACTGGGCCGGTTGACCGAACTTGGCCAAATACTTGGAACCAGCGGTGGTGATTGTCCCCTTTAGGTCAATCAAATCTTTGACCGCCAAACGTAAGCCATTCTCATTCTTCGGAGGCGGCCAGTAAGCGATGAAAGCGCGGTTGCTGGTGGCGGTCGAATGGACCAAAAGATTGACGCAACCGCTCAACCAAAGCGATAACGCCAGAAGTAGGACTTCGTAACGGCGGTTTCGCCGCCTCTGCGGTTTTATCATGTGCTCGTGTCCTGTCCCATAAATAGCGTGGCTTTCGCCCCGCGGACGCGGGGTCAGTTGGCTGTTTTTTAATGGGCGAGCGACGAGCATATCTTAATTGATACGTAAGAAGCGAGCACCGCGGAAAAACAGCCAACGGGACACTATCCAGAACGAAGAGGGGCTTTTTCGGCTATTTCGCCGTTGGCGGTCAAGGATGGTATTTCTGCCAGCTCTGGATCGATAAAAAGATGATGCCAGAGTTGGGTGGCCACGACCCCGACCAGGCCCAGCTCAACGGAGAGCCGTTCCAGCGAACCGGGTCGCAGTTGGCGAAAAGCGTGACGCCAATGACGGACTTGCTCGACATTGAAGTAGCCGCTGCGACGCAACGATTCTTCGCTCATCAACTGGCCGACAAAGGACGGTTCAGGCTCGATATGAAAACTGTCCAAAGGAGCTCGAAAGATCACTTTTTGGCGGCGATAAACTGAAGGCGGCACCCAACGTTTCGCTAAGAGACGTAGCAAATGTTTGTCGCGAAAACCACGGAGTTTCCACCGTGGATCGAGTGAAGCTAGAAAACTGAAGACCTCTTCGTCCAGGAATGGGTAGCGCACCTCAACCGACGAATTCATGGCCACCCGGTCTCCTTTCGCCTGCAAAAGATGTCCAGCCAGAGTAACCCGAGCGGCCACCCAGATCCCTCGGTTCAACGGATGCCATCGTTTGGCCCGATCCAAGGGGATTTGCAGGTCGGCCCAAGCGTTGTGGTTCAACAGGACATCGCGCAATGCCGGTGCATAAAATCTTAGTTTGGATATTGCGAGGAGACCGTAGGCATCGATCCAGGCGTTGGGTCCGCCGAGCGACACCTCTACCGCGCGCCGATATCTCGCGGAGTATTGGGGAACGTTATGCAGCCTAAGGTAGCCGCGGCGAAACCAGTCGCTTAGCGGGAACTTGGGGATTACATCCAAAAAATTCAGGATTTTTTCGGCTTTGTACCACGGGTAACCTATCAACCATTCATCGGCGCCTTCACCGGTAAGAACTACTTTCTGGTCACAACTATGAACCCGCCGTGCGAGCTGTAGCAGGGCGGCGCAGGAGGTGTCGAGGACTGGAGCTTCCGCGGCGTGGATCAAACGAGGATAAGTATTAAGCGCGTCCTCGGTCCGGAAATTCTGAACAATCGGAGGTTTGGTGCCAATATACCGGGCTACAAGATTAGCCGCATCAAGTTCATCCAGATCAGGTGCATCAACCCGGACCGTATATGTGTTAATGGCCGGACCTTTAACGTGACAAGCCAGAGCCGCAATAACACTTGAGTCGACACCGCCGGACAAATACGAACCGACCGGTACGTCTGCTCTGAGCCGTTCCTCAACTGCGTTCACAAGCAAATGCTCGAATCGGTCCACCAGAGACTTGGCATTTTCTCCGCGCACTTCTTCCCCGCGATCTGGAAAATCCATTTTCCAATACGCGCGTTCATTGATCGAAGGACTCGTCCCTGACTTATGTCCGGGCCGGACCATTAAATAATGACCAGACTGTAATAATTGGACGCCTTTGAAACAGGTGATCGGCCCCGGCAAAGCGGCAAAGGTAAAAATGTGATCGATGCCGCGCAGATCAGGTTCAGCCGGAACCATCCCTGAAGCCAGCAATGCCTTGATTTCAGAAGCAAAGAGCAGCCAATCTCCCTGTCTGGTCCAATAAAGTGGAGCGATTCCAAAACGGTCGCGACCTAGGACTAGACAACGCCTTCGATCGTCCCATAACGCGAACGCGAATTGCCCCTTAAGATGTTCAAACATTCCCTCCTGGTCGTCTTCCCAATAGTGCGGGATGATCTCTGTATCGCAATGCGTTACCAGGCGATGCCCTCTGGCTTTCAGCTCCTCCCGTCGTTCCGGAAAGTCGAAAAACTCGCCATTGAAGACCACAAACACAGTCCGGTCTTCGTTGGTCACCGGCTGTTGGCCGTCCGCCAAACCGACAATACTTAAGCGTCTCGAACCCAAAGCGAGACCTGGTCGCTGTAAATACCCCTCCTCGTCCGGTCCGCGGTGAATGATCGCCTGCGTCATCCTATGGATGACATCGTCACCAGGGGTCCGGCCTCCAACCAAGTCTATTATCCCAGCGATACCGCACATCTTAATGAGGCTCTTAGCCTACTCGTTTCTCACAAAACATCGGATTTTTTTTGGCTGGCCGCAACTTGAAGCGCGGGAACGTGGGCGAACAGATGGGACCGAAGGGACACATGAGATTTATGAGAGATCTGTCATATAAAGTCGCATACGTCCCTTAAATCCCATCCGTTCGTTACCCACCAGAGACCATCGCACTCTGCGGTTCCGGCCCAATCGGCCTCGTCCCGCGGCCGAGGGAAGGCAGCGCTCCACGGGCTCCACCCGAGGCTTTTTGCAGGTAAATCGAATGCAAGCTGCAACGAAGGCGTCAAAAAAATACGATTGAATCTCTATCCGGACTCGATTTCGTTCGCGAAATCGAAATGTGGTGTTCTCTTTGCCTCGTGTTTGGCACAGTGAACGTAATCCACCTGATCATTGACTTCGCTGAAACGAAATCTGTACGCTAGAAATCTCTGCGCACAGTCGGTGCCGCCAACCACCAATTATGTCGAAAGATCCTATTGCAATTATTGGAATCGGATGCCGTTTTCCCGGCGGAGTAAATGATGTCGAGTCATTTTGGAAACTCCTGGTTGAAGCCCGAGAGGCCGTAACTGAGATACCGCCGGACCGATGGAACATAGAACATTTCTATGACACCGAACCGGGGCTACCCGGAAAATCCATCGCCAAGCGGGCTGGATTTCTGGATAACATCGACCAGTTCGACCCGCAATTTTTTGGCATCTCGCCACGGGAAGCTCCGTACGTTGACCCGCAACATCGGTTACTGCTGGAAACCGCATGGGAGGCAATCGAAGACGCCGGCATAATCCTCGATTTTGAAAACGGCACCGACATCGGCGTGTATGTGGGAATTTCTCACAACGAATACCAAGGGATTCAGAGTACCGCTCTTGACCATTCCGGAATCGGGCCGCATTCACCCACCGGCTGCGCTCACAGCATCGCGGCGAACCGGGTCTCCTATTGTTTGAATTTGCAGGGACCCAGCGTCGCGATGGATACCGCCTGTTCATCCGCTCTGACGGCGGTGCATATGGCATGCGAACACATTCGGGCAGGTCGCGGCGATACGGCACTAGCAGGCGGTGTCACCGTGATCATTACGCCGGGCGGTTTTATCGGGTTTTCTCAGGCGTCAATGCTGTCTCCGGAAGGTCACTGCAAAGCGTTTGATGCAGCCGCCAACGGGTTCGTCCGCGGAGAAGGAGCCGGGATGCTACTGCTTAAACGGCTTTCCCGCGCAATAGCGGACGGTGACCCGATCCAAGGGGTCATTATCGGAACCGCCCTTAATCAGGACGGTCACACGAACGGAATCTCGCTTCCGAGTGTCGAGGCACAAGCACGACTAGTCGTCGAAGCGTGCACTGACGCAGGCATCTCCCCTTCTGAGGTCGGATTCGTCGAAGCTCACGGCACGGGAACCGCGGTCGGCGACCCAATTGAAGCGCATGCGCTATCGCAGGCTCTTTGCCGTGATCGAGCGCCGGAAAACCCGCTTCTCATCGGGTCCGTAAAGACGAACCTTGGCCATTTGGAAACAGCCGCCGGTCTAGCCGGTCTGATGAAAGCGATGCTCGCGTTGAAGCATCGGCGCATCCCTGCCAGCCTCCATTTCGATACTCCAAATCCGAACATCGATCTCGGAGCGTTGAAACTGCGGATACCCACTACGTTGGAGGCATTCCCCGAGACGTCCGGCCCGCGAATGGCCGGGGTCAATTCTTTTGGATTCGGTGGCGCCAATGCACATGTCCTTTTAGTTGAGCCGCCACTGACACCCCAAGGAGAGCACGAAAAGATCCAGGCTGAACGCCCCTGGCCGATCATGTTATCCGCTCGCTCAGAAGAATCGCTACGCTCTAACGCGATGCGGATCGCTGCCTGGGTGGATGAACATTCCATTGCGAACGGCCGCTCGCCGGTTCTGCCAGATTTAGTTTACACGTTGGGTGCACGCCGGAATCATCATGCGCACCGGCTCACTTTGGTTGCCAGCTCGCTGGTCGAAGTGGTCCAGGAGTTGACGAACTACGCTAGCGGCCAAGCGGGACCCAAAATACAAACCACGTTCGCACCGCGCCAGGCCCAATTGCCTCGCGTGGCTTTCGTGATGAGCGGGCAAGGTCCACAGTGGTGGGGCATGGGGCGCGAGCTCATGCGCCGCGAGCCGGTGTTTCGTGAAGTAATCGAGCGCTGCGAGGCGGCGATGCGGCCGCACAGCCGATTTTCGCTAATAGAAGAGCTTAGCCGGAGCGAGGAAGACACTCAGATGCCCCGGACTGAAGTGGCGCAACCGGCCATCTTTGCATTTCAGGTGGCTCTGGCCGAGCTCTGGAAATCTTGGGGGATCCTGCCGGCGGCGGTGGTTGGGCATAGCGTCGGCGAGATAGCGGCCGCCTGCATCGCTGGCGTGCTCACGCTAGAGGAAGCAGCCCGAGTGATCGTTTTGCGAGCGCGATTCATGGAGGAATGCGCGCGAGGCGAAGGCACGATGCTAGCCGTTGGTTTGAACGAAGACGCTGCTCTGGATCTTATTTCCCGGCACGACCGTACCATCACGATCGCGGCTTTTAATGGACCGAATTCGGTGACTCTAGCCGGCCCTCGGCTCTCGTTGGAGGCAATCGCCGCCGAGCTCGAAGCCGAAGAGAAATTCGCGCGATTTGTCCGGGTCGACCATCCCTTCCATCATCCGCTAATGCGGCCGGCTTCCGAATCCCTTGAGGCGGAGCTGGTCGATCTTGCCCCACAGACTGAAACGATACCGTTCTACAGCACGGTGACCGGACAGAGATGCGCCGGCGTTGATTGCGTCGCGGCACACTGGGGGCGTGGCATTCGCCAGCCGGTCCGGTTTGCGTCCGCGGTGGATGCCTTGGCCGAGGCGGGAATCGATGTGTGGGTCGAAATCAGCTCACAACCGGCTTTACTCCGTTCAATTCAGGATTGTCTCGCGGGACATAACGGAGGCAAACCCACGGTATTTTCTTCGGTTCGGCGGGAACGTGAACACGAGTCTCTGCTCGAGACGGCGATGGATCTGCATCGATCGAATTTGCCTCTCGACTTTACCAAGATGACTCCGTCGCGCAGGTTGCTGCCGCTGCCAGCTTACGCTTGGGACAAAAGCCGTTGGTGGCACGAGGCTAATGACTGGGCGGAAGGGCGTCTCAGCCCAGCTTCCGGAGGCTTGCTTGAAGCCAAGCTCACCCGAGCAATACCGACCTGGATCACCCGGCTGGACAACCGTCACCTGGCTTTCCTCAAGGATCACAAGGTCGACAATTTGGTCGTGTTCCCGGCGGCAGCCTTTGTAGAAATGGTGTTGGAGGCCGGTACCCAGCTCTTCAATGGTCATCCGTTTACGGTCGAGGATTTCGAGATTCGGAAGCCGCTCATTTTGCCGGACCGCCTCTCGGACCTTCACCTTGAGCTCTCCTATGATCCGCATGAGCGGACATTCTCGATCCAGAGCCAGCTCCACCATGGCGCCAGCTGGTCCTTGCACGTCGCCGGCACGATGCGAGGCGAACGCACGGAAACCAGTTTCGGGTCGTTAACCTGGGACAGCTCTCCGGCGCCCGATCTGGTGCCGCTAGTAGTCGAGGATTTCTACGGTTACATGAGCGATATGGGGCTTCCTTATGGAGATGAATTTCGACCACTTCGCGCGCTTTCGGTTGGGCACGGTCGATCCGAGGGGCGAGTCGCGTTATCAGACAGGACCGCTGGCCGGGCGAGTGAGTACTCGCTTCACCCAGTCCTGCTGGATGGAGCACTCCATGTGTTTTCGGCCGCAGCTGCTTCGATGGAGGATCGAAAGGGAGGACTGAAGTTACCGGTTCGTTTTTCGAAGATTCTCTTTCTGCATCCCCCTGGCGAGACAAGCCGGGTCAGGGCAACCGTCCATCACTGCAGCAGCGAGTACGTCGAGGGTCGCATCGAACTTTTCGATGATAGTGGTCGGCCTTGTGTCTTGGTAGACGGATTTCGAGCGATTGCTATCGCGGGGGCTCATCGAGGAGCCGCCCAGGCAACGAGTCGAAACGTCCTTTATCACCTGGCTTGGGAAAGAACCCAGATCGAGTTTAACGGGTCTCAGCTCGAACCAGTCCCGCTGTCGCGTCTGCGAGATGCCGCCCAGACGGCACACGATCAGGTGATTGCGGCCAGAGGCCAAACTGCCGTCGAGCAAGCGATATTCGCCACAGATCAATTGGCAGCCGCTCAACTGGCCGCTGGCATCCGGGAAATGGCGTCTGTAACCGGAGCTCAGGAGTTCACCAGCACCTCGCTTAGGGTCGTGGAACCGATGCAGCAAGTCTTTAATCGCTTCATGGCCAGCCTGACAAAACGCGGCTGGCTGGAAGCGAATGGATCGAGCTATCGCCCGACTCCAGCGTTCACTGAAGCTGCCGATTCTGCCCCCGAGATCTTACGTGCATTCATTGCAGATCATCCCGGTTACTTGTCCGAGGCTCTGCTTTGTGCAGCGAGCTGCGCCGAACTCGGTCCAATTTTACGAGGCGAGAAGGATGCGGTGCAGGTTCTGTTCGCGGGTAATTCGGCGGATTTGCTGGACCATTTCTATTGCGAAGGTCTTTATACCAGTCCTTGGCTAGCTGCCATCACGGCGGCTATTCAAGAAGCCGCTCGTCATTTGCCGGAAGGAAGAGGTCTGCGGATCCTGGAAGTCGGAGCTGGAACCGGTGGATTATCCGCTCACGTTCTGCCTTTGATCGAGCACGAGCTGCATTCGTACACTTTTACAGATGTATCTGCGGCATTTTTCGCACCTGCCAGGCAGAAGCTGGCCAACTTTACCAACGTCGAATACAAACTCTTCGATTTGGAGAAACCGGCTGCCGACCAAGGTTTTCATCCTGATGCATTCGATTTCATTATCGGCACGAACGTCATTCACGCAGCCAGTGACATTCGTTCGGCATTAAAGCAGCTCCATCTGCTGCTCGCCCCCGGGGGAAATCTCACGTTCATGGATGTTGCTAGTCCGCAACTTTGGACCGAAGTGGTGTTCGGTCTGACCTCAGGATGGTGGCGTTTTACCGATCGAGATTTGCGCCCGGTTCATCCCCTGCTGCAGCGTTCTCAATGGGAAGCCGTACTTCAAGAAGCCGGATTTGTAGAAGCCACGACTTTACCGGGACTCATAGGTCCGGAAGGTGAAGGTCAGATCGGGTTGTTGGCTCGCAAGGCTTGGCAGAAGACCCCGAAGAATTCGGATGAGCAGGAGCTCGTCCCTACCGGGAATTCGTCGGAGGAGCAGGATCTCCCTAGCGAGAAATCTTGGCTAGTATTTGCCGATCAATCAGACCTTAGCCAACAGCTCGTTTCGCGACTCAGAAACGCAGGCATTAGATGCCGGATTGTTCGGACCGCAGACCGTTTTGCTAATACCGGGACCGATTCTTTCACGGTTGCTCCGGAGCAATTTGGAGGTTGGAAGTCTCTCCTAGAGGAATGCACCGCGGATGCGCCGCCGGAACGGATTGTCTACTTCTTGAGCGAAGCGGACGGGAAATCCAGCGGACGGGACGGCGTATTGATGGGGACGGATGCATTGCTGCATCTGGTCCAAGCGATAGAGACGATCTTCGGCCCCACGTCGGAAATTCGCCTCGATCTGGTAACCCGAGGTGCGCAGCCGGTGGGGCGGACGAAAAGCCCGACCACGGTTGCTCAGGGTCCCGCGCTCGGGTTGTTCCGGGTTATTCTTAATGAATATCCAAGCTTCTCCGGCCGGGGCATCGATCTGGGGAACGAGTCCTCGCCTTCCGACTTTTCGTTTCTGTGGAAGGAATTACTGCGGGTTGACGGCGAACGCGAGGTGGCTTTCAGAGGTGAAGCCCGCTACGTCCAACGGATCGTCCGTGGTCGATCTGCGCATCAGGAGCAGCTTGATTCATCAGTCCCGCTGCGGCTTGAGTCCAGGGAACGTGGCCATCTGGATAGGTTAGGGTTTAAGCCGTTCGTCTTGCCAGAATGCGGTCCCGCTCAAGTACTCATCGAAGTTAAAGCGGCCGGCTTGAATTTCCGGGACGTTCTAAAGGCACTAGCCTTGTATCCGAGTGAAGCGCCGGACGCGCGGCTTTTTGGCGATGAAGTAGCCGGCATTGTTAAGGCGGTAGGTGCAGGTGTCGATCATGTTGCCCCAGGTGACCGGGTATTTGGTCTGGCCGTGTTCGGGCTCGCTACCCAGACATTGGCCCGAGGCGGTGACATACGGCGGATTCCCGGTGAATTGTCTTTTGAAGAGGCGGCGACGTTGCCGGTCGTTTTTATGACGGCTTGGCATTCGTTATACAACGTCGCCCGAATGCGGCCAGGCGAATCGATCCTGGTGCATGCCGGAGCCGGCGGAGTAGGGATGGCCGCGATCCAAATCGCTCATTATCTCGGAGCCGAAGTGATTGCCACTGCGGGCAGCCCGGTTAAACGAGCCCTGCTCGAGAAATTAGGCGTTAAACATGTGATTGATTCGAGGCGCGGTGACTTTGCTGACGCCGTCATGGGGTTAACGAACCGGCGCGGAGTCGATGTTGTGCTAAATGCGTTGGCCTCGGAAGCGATCCCGATGGGACTCTCATGTCTGGCAGAATTCGGGCGTTTCATCGAGATCGGGAAACGTGACATCTACCAAAATTCGCGCATACCGCTTTGGCCACTTCGCCGAAATGCCTCTTTCCATGTCGTAGCCATGGATGCGGTGTTTTCGGGTGACGAATCGTTGACTCGCCAGATGCTCACTGAGATCTCCAATCTAATAGAGCGCGGGTCCCTTCGACCTCTTCCGTTCCGTTCCTTCCCAGCGGCTCGAGTCGACGCGGCATTTCGTTTGATGGCGCAAGGGAAGCACATTGGAAAAGTGCTAGTAGCATTCCCGGAAGTGTTCAGGCCGCAGCTCGGCGAACCCTTAACTGCTGGATTCCAGGTTGACCCGGAGGGTTGTTATTTGATTACCGGTGCCTTCGGAGGATTCGGAAAAGTCCTGGCGCAATGGTTAGTGGAAGCGGGCGCCCGAGGCTTGGCATTGGTGAGCCGGCGCGGGGCTGACACGCCGGAAGCAGAAGCGTTTGTGAGTCGCCTTCGCGATCGTGGTGTTTCGGTTTCCATCTTTCGAGCAGATATCGGGTCCGCAAACGAGGTGAGTCGCATCATGAGTGAGATCCGGTCGGCAAACCGTCCGTTGAAGGGCGTTTTCCACTTGGCCATGGTGATCGATGATGCGCCATTGTCGGCGCTCACGCGGGATCGGATGCAGAGCGTGCTTGGTCCGAAGGCCAACGGCGCATGGCTGCTCCATAAAGCAACGCAGGACCTGAAGCTCGATTGTTTTGTAATGTTTTCCTCGGTATCGAGCGTGTTCGGAAATCCAGCCCAGGGGAATTATGTGGCGGCCAACGCTTTCCTTGATTCGTTGGCGCACCATCGCCGGGCATTGGGACTTCCTGCTCTGACGATCAACTGGGGAGCCTTGGGCGGCGAAGGATATGTCGCTCGCAACGAACGTGTGGCTGAGTTTCTCGCCCGGCAAGGCACCGGCGAACTTTCGCCGCGTGAGGTAGTCGACCTGATGGAGTCATCACTGGCGGCCGATTCTACACAAGTGATCGCCATCCGGATTGACTGGGCAAAATGGCGCCAGGTCTTCCGCAGCATGCAGGAAAGCCCGCTGCTGGAACGCATTTTTGCAACCATTGAAGGCCAAGAAACGCCCGGAGTGGTCAGCGATTACCGGCAAAGGATCGAGTCGGCCGCACCTGAGGAAATAGAAGGCATCGTGGGGCAAGCGGTCCGCGATGCGGTAGCCTCGGTGTTGCGGGTTAAACCGGAGACACTGCGTGACGACCAGCCGTTAACCGACCTCGGACTCGATTCATTGATGGGCGTTGAGATCGAGAATACGCTCGATGCCTCGCTGGGCGTCTCTCTGCCCCCGTCTAGCTTAACCCGGGCACGCACCATCGGCCAGATTGTGTCCCTGATCGCCGAACACATGGGCGCAAAACGGAACGGAGCCGCACCGGCGAAAAAAGCATCCGCGAAAGAGACAACCAACCGGACTTCTGCTGAAGAAGTAGACTTGACAGCGCTATCCGATGACGAAATCGCTAGCTTGCTCGGTGAAGACACCGCCGCGGAGAGTTCCGATTCGCGAGATGTCGTCCACTGACGAGCATCCGATGGAGCTATCCGAAGACAAGCGAGCCGCTCTCAAGGAGTGGCTGACAAGTGGGAACGTAGTCCTGCAGCCCTTGACGTTGCCTCAACGCGAGTTGTGGGAGACTTCGCCAGTGCCGGTCGCAGATGTCGCTAACCACATCTGTTGCCTTATCAATGTCCGGGGAGTACTGACTCCGGAAGCCTGCGTAGACGCGCTGCGCCGCGTGGTGGAACGCCAGGAAGCATTACGGCTTTCCTTTCTTCCGGGCAAAGCAGGTCCGGTCCAGATGATCCGGCGAACTGCCGAGACCAACCTTCAATATCGCCCGCTTCCGAACGGACTAATCCACAACGAGGCGGTCGAAGAAGCAGCGAACGAGGTTTTCAGGAAACCCATGGATCTCGTGCGCGGTCCTCTCTATCGGGCCGAAGTGCTCCAGCTGGGTGTGGACGTTCATGTGATTGTTCTGGCGATACACCACGCCATCGCGGATGGCTGGACACTGGGAGTTTTCGTGGAGGATCTGTGCGCATCTTACATACTGGGCATCATCCGACCTAATGAACGCCTCCCGGACGTTCCTCAGACCTACGCCGCCTGGGGAGCAGCCGAGCGCCAATTCTGGACACCCAAAGAATTGGCGCGACGAGCTCCCTTCTGGAGATCCCAGCTTGCCGGAAGCCGGCGGCTCTGGAGTTCCCTGGAGGGACCCATAACCGCCTCCGGTCCCGCACAAAGGTTGGTTCTTCATTTCCCAACTGATTTAGCCGAGGCGGCCAGCGAACTTGCTCGCAAAACGGGGGCAACACTTTTTAGCACCCTGTTGACCGCATTCCAGATTGCTCTATCGCAATGGACCAACGAGGCGGATGTTCTGGTCGGCACACCAACGGCGAATCGGACCAAACAATCAGTCCGCGAAACGATGGGGTATTTCGCCGGGATCGTTCCTATCCGCGGTTACGTAGAATCGGAGCGCACTTTTGCGGAGAGCCTGAAAACGGTGCATCAAACCGCGACCGATTGCTTTGCCAATGCGATGCCGTTTGCCGAACTCGCCCCGATGTTAAGCGAAAAGCCGGCCCCGGGGCATAACCCTGTTTTCGAAGTGCGCTTTGCCCTGCAAAATCATCCCGTTCCCGACGTCGCACTTCATGGCTTGTCGGCATCCCTCAGCATGCGTTCAACTGGAACGGCCAGATTTCACCTAGGCTGCGAAATCACAATCGTAGATGAAGGACTTGAGGTCGTATGGCTTTTCCGTCCCCAGCTGTTCGCGCTGGCAGAAATCAAAAACCTCGCTAACCTCTTTCAGGCGATACTGGCCGCCGCCTGTAGTTCCCCCGACAGCCGCATCAATACCCTGGTCGGCAAAAACTCATGAGCACAACACCGTCAACAGAAGTTTTGAGCCAGCAAGAACAGCCACCTTGGGTGAGCCGGGCCGCTTTCCCACTGTTGGTGGCGATTTACTTTGTGACCGAAGCAGCCCTGTTAACATCTGTGTATCTCGGGGCCATCTGGGTAAGCGTCCTATTGATGCTGTTCGTCAGTCATCTCATGCACGGAATGTTGATCGCTTTTCACGAAGCCACCCATGGCTTGCTCCGCAAGAACCGGCGTTTGAACGAAATCGATGGGGTCATTATCGGCGTGATGAGTTTCATGAGCTTCAACCTTTACCGGGCAGCGCATCAGTTGCACCACGCGCATCTGGCAACGCAAAAAGACGAAGAACTCTGGCCATTCGACATTCCCGGTACACCCCGCTGGGTCAGAGTTCTGTGCGCAGTTCTCGAGCTTACGCTCGGCATTTTTTACACGCCATTTTTGTTCGTCCGCACTTTTTTTCGTAAGGGCTCCCCTATCCGCAATACGAAACTTCGCCGGAAAATCTGGTCGGAATTCGCTTTGATGGTGGTCGTCTGGGTTTGTATTCTCTGTGCAGTCACCATCACGGGGACTTGGAAGTACTTTTTATGGCTCTATGTGGCGCCGGCATTCGTGGCTGCGAACATGCAGAGCTGGCGCAAATATATCGAACACGTCGGCTTAACCGGCTCGACGGTAAATGGCTCTACCCGAAGCATCATTGCTGAAGGACCACTCGGAAAATTTGTTGCTTTAACCTTGCTACACGAACCGTTTCATGGCGTCCATCATTGGCGCTCCGGTATCCCCCACGCCGAGTTACCGTTGTTCGCTTCGGCACTTCAACCGAAGAATCCGGACGAGGTCGCGCCATTTCCCAGCTATTGGCATGCGTTCAAGCATCTGTTCCGCAATCTAGCGAATCCCCGAGTCGGTTCTCAGTGGCTTACCACCGGCTCGTGAAGAACATCAACGAGCGGGCATGTCCCCGCCTCCACAGAATCGACAACACCGAGAATGACAATCCGCTGATGCCAGATTCCGATGTTCAGCGCTGATACTCGCGTAAAAAAAATTTTCCCGGTTACCGCAACTAGTGCTATCATCGTCGCCCAACCTGACCAGGCTGCACGGAATTTGCAGCCAGCTCTGCCGTCCGAGACGAACTTGGATTGGGGTTTTTGGATTGAATAGAACCAGAGCGGCCCTCGACGAATTGAGGGCCGGCAGAACCATAATGCCAACAATCTGATATGCAGCCATCGCTTCGGTCCAATCAATCCGCTACTGACACGATGTTAGAGAGCCCCGTTTTAAACGCTTTTGAGGCGGTGGGCCTAAAGAAAGACTTTGATGACGGCGCAGTCCAAGCTCTCCGGAGTTTAGATCTCCAGATCCCCGAAGGGGAATTTATCGCCATCACCGGCCCAAGCGGCTGTGGGAAGACCACGCTGCTTCAGCTATTGGGTGCGCTGGATCGGCCTACCGCTGGCACTTTAGTTTTTAGGGGAGTTTCCATTCCCGACCTACCCGATCCCTCGGCCTATCGATCTCGGGAAATCGGTTTTGTGTTCCAGTCCTTCCATCTTTTGCCGACCTTCACCGCGTTAGAGAACGTGCAAATCCCGATGCTCGAAACCCGGATGCCTAGTGCGAAACGCAGGGATCAGGCACGTGAGCTTTTAAAATCCGTCGGCCTGGAACGCCGGCTGAACCATTTCCCAAGCAAATTATCGGGCGGCGAAAGACAGCGAGTGGCGATTGCCCGTAGCCTGGCTAATAGCCCTTCCGTACTACTCGCCGATGAACCGACGGGCAACTTGGACAGCGACAATGCCGCCATGATCCTCGACTTGCTCGTTAAGATTCAGCAGGAAAAACGGATGACGCTCGTGCTGGTAACTCACGACGATCGAGTCGCTCACCGAGCTACGCGAATCATTCATATGATCGATGGACATGCGGTGTCAGACCGGCAAACGGGTAACGGAGTCTACCAGTGAGTTTTGTTACGGTCGTTATCCGGGGTTTGATCCGTCGCCGCACCCGAACCACTCTCACGTTGTTAGGTATTTCTATCGGAATTGCTGCAGTTGTAGCGTTAGTTGGGCTTTCGCGGGGACTTAACAAGAGTTGGGCCGCAGGCATGAAAGCGCGCGGGACAGATGTGGTGGTCAGCAATATGACCAGTTCACTCGTCCCGAAGCCATTCAACGCTACCGTGCGCGATCGGATCGCTCACCTCCCGCACATCGCCGGCACCTGTACGCTGTTGGTCGACCTCATGAGCGTTGAAAACACCGAGATGATCATGGTCTCGGGCCGAGAATGGGGCGGGTTCGCCTGGGGGAATCTAAAACTGATGTCTGGTAGAATGCCGAACGCCGCGCAAGAGAAAGCCGTCGTGCTCGGGCGCACGGCTGCCGACGTGCTTAAAAAGAAGGTTGGCGATCCGATCCAGATCGAGACTGCAGAACTCAAAGTTGTTGGGATTGTCGACGGTAACGCTTGGGTCGAGAATGGTTCAGTCATTCTCTCTATGCCTTTGCTGCAGGAGATCACCGGCGACCAAGACAGAATCAACGTCATCGATGTCCGGCTTACCCCGGGAACTAGCCGGGCCGACGTTCAATCGCTTTGCGAGCAAATTGACCAACTCGTACCAGAGGCGCGCGCGATCGTAGCCAGTGAGAACCTGAACCAAAGCGAGATCTCGCGGATTGTAGGGGCAATGAGTTGGAGCACCTCATTACTTGCGGTGCTGGTTGGCGTTCTTGGCGTGATGAACACGATGTTGATGAACGTCTTCGAACGGACACCGGAGATCTGTGTATTGCTCGCCTTAGGCTGGAAACGACGCCGCATCGTCGAACTGGTCCTCTGGGAATCCGCTATCTTGGGTCTACTCGGGGGCATAATCGGCGTCTTTATCGGAGTCGTGGGCGTGCGACTGCTTGCAGCCACACCAAGTATCCGCGGGCTTCTGGAACCTGACATTGGGATACGACTGCTCGCGGTATCAGTCGCGATTGCTATTTTGGTGGGTGTCGTCAGCGGACTTTACCCGGCGTGGCGCAGCTCAAGAGTCACACCTAGCCAAGCGCTGCATGGGTGAGCTGGGAACAGCGAGAATAGTTCACAACAAGATCACAAAGGTGACCAAGATGAATTGTTCTACCAATTTCGTGGATGATTTCTCCTCTTACCTTTGCGGCCTTGTTGTGAAGAGATCTGTCTTTGTGTTCTCGCTGTTACTCTTGATAGTTCTTGACAGCTCGGCTGCCGATATGTCGCCGAAAGAATTGGCTTCCGCAGTGGCAGCTAAACAGGAAGGCACCGCTTACGTTCGTCTCCGGCTCCAAGTAAAACCGTCCGGAAACAGTGCGGACGAGACACTACAGCTTCAGATCAAAGAAAGAAGAACTAAGACGGCAACCGACTTGGTGTATCAAGTGCTTTGGCCGCAACCGCGAA
>Ga0210396_10001363_pt1 | contig 26887 bp, 26 predicted proteins | sample IncBWH17OmetaG_FD_155466 | JGI IMG/M metagenome (GOLD analysis project Ga0210396, IMG submission 155466) | Forest soil microbial communities from Barre Woods Harvard Forest LTER site, Petersham, Massachusetts, United States - Inc-BW-H-17-O ... | reverse complement strand
TCGCATGCAAGGCGCGCCGAAGCCGCGCGGAAATTGGCGCGTCACTCGCTGCTGGCGATCGTGGTCATCGGCGGCCTTATTGTTGTCCTGATGGCCGGCTTCGATGCGCGGGAGATCGGCATGATGGCGCCCCGCGGCACGCCGGGCCTTGGGCCGGTTCGCATTCTGACCGACTTCGGCAAGGATTCCTACGTGCTGTCTCTGCTCGCGGCGATGCTGGTCGCCGTCGCGCTGGTTGCGGCGACCTTGCGCGGCACTTCGCAAGCCCGGCTCCTCGGCGTCGGTTTGCGCCTGCAATTTTTGTTTTTCGCTGTGGCGGTACCGCTGCTGCCCGGCGAGCTTTTCAAATGGATCGTCGGTCGCGGCCGCCCCTTCGTCGGGGGCCAGCCCAATCCTTTCAACTTCGCCCATTTCGCCGGGACCGAAGCCTATGCAAGCTTCCCATCGGCGCATGCGATTACGGCGTTTGCTTTGGCTTTCGCGGTAAGCGCGGTCTGGCCGCGGGCGCGGGGCTTGATGGTGGCCTATGCGCTCGTCATCGCCGTCACTCGCCTGGTGCTCTTGGCCCATCACCCAAGCGACGTCGTTGCGGGCGCGCTGATTGGCGTGATCGGCGCCATGAGCGTGCGATACTACTTCGCAGCCCGCCGTTTGGGATTCGTCATCAGCCGCGACGGTTCGATCTCGCCGCTTGCCCAGGGGCGCGTCAAAAGGGTTGCCCGCGGCGCACCGGCCTCATAAGAAGCAAACGCCGGACGCTTCATGCCGACAGCGCCGGCGCAGAACACCAACGGTGAGCATGGATTTACCTTCTTCCGATATGGCCCAGATCGCCGTTTCGATCGTTGTTCCCGTGCGCAACGAGGCGGAAAACATAGTTCCCCTGATTGCCGAGATCGCCGCGGCGCTCGAGCATCGCTGGATCTATGAGATGATCTACGTCAATGACGGTTCGACGGATGCGACCTCCGAGCGCCTTCTTGCCGCCATGAGAGAGCGCCCAAATCTTCGGCAGATACGCCACACGATTTCGTCAGGCCAATCGGCCGCGGTGCGAAGCGGGGTGCGCGCCGCGCGGGCAACGATCGTGGCAACCCTCGACGGCGATGGCCAGAACAATCCGGCGTTTCTGCCGGCGTTGATTTCGGCGATCGAGAACGGTGGCGAGCGCATCGGCCTTGCCGCCGGCCAAAGAATCGGGCGCAAGGACACCGGTTTCAAGAAGATGCAGTCGCGCATAGCCAATGCAGTGCGCAAGGCAATCCTGCACGATGGTACCCGCGACACCGGTTGCGGCCTGAAGGCATTCCGACGCGAGGTTTTCCTGGCGTTGCCATATTTCGACGGCCTGCATCGATTTCTTCCGGCGCTGGTACGCCGCGAAGGCTATGAAATCGCTTATGTCGACGTATTCGACAGACCGCGGCGTTCCGGCGTGTCAAACTACGGATTCTTCGATCGGTTATGGATCGGAATCATGGATGTCGCTGGTGTGTGGTGGCTGATCCGCCGCAAGAAGACGACACCCGTTGCGACCGAGGTGACTTTATGACCGAGCTGTTCCACAACCTCATCATCTACCTGAACGATGTTTTCATCAGCAAATTCGACGGCTGGGTCGCGCTCGGCTTTGTGGCACAGGGCTTCTTCACGATGCGTTTCGTCGTGCAATGGATCGCCTCCGAGCGCGCGCGCAGGAGCGTGATTCCGGTGGCATTCTGGTTCTTCTCCATCGGCGGGGGCGCTTTGCTCCTGGTTTATGCGCTCTACCGGAGAGACCCCGTCTTCATCGCCGGGCAGGCGCTTGGCCTGCTGGTGTACATCCGCAATCTCTATTTCATCGCCATGCACAGGCACGAGCTGACGGCTAAGGCTGAGGGCAAGCCCACTTGAGGTGCCGCCCGTCCTGAAGCTCTGCCTCAAGCAGGAATTGGCGCACCTTCAGCCGTCTGCACGCAATTCTCGCAACCTTCAAGCTCTGGTATTGGTGGCGAGTTGGTGTAGGTTTACCCCAAACAACGGGTGCAACGCCCGGCATCTGACGGGGGAAATATGAGCCAGCAAAGATCAACTCGTCCGCATGTGCTCCTTGCAACGGCCCTTGCGGCTGCAAGCCTTCTTGCGGTTGCAGCGCCGGCCCGCGCGCAGCAAGCGGTGGTTGCGATCGACAATGACGACATCGGCGGCCTCGTGCGCGGTCCCTCGGGACCCGAAGCGGGCGTCTGGGTGATTGCAGAGACAACCGAGCTGCCGACAAAATTCACCAAGATTGTGGTCACCGACGACCAGGGCCGCTTTGTGATCCCGGACTTGCCGCAAAACGTGAACTATGAGGTGTGGGTTCGCGGCTACGGTCTGGTCGATTCGCCGAAGTTGCGCGCCAAGACGGGCCAGCTCCTCAATCTGACTGCGGTGCCCGCGCCCGATCAAGCGGCCGCGGCTCATTACTATCCGGCGATTTACTGGTTCACGCTGCTCAAGATTCCGCCGGCCAAGGATTTCGGCGGCACGACGGACATCCCAAAGGCGATTACCCAGGAAACCTGGCGGCAACGCATGAACAACGTCGATTGCGTCGGCTGCCATCAGCTTGGCCAGGAATCGACCCGCACCATTCCGGCTGCCTTTGGCGAGTTCAAGTCGGGCGAGCAGGCCTGGATGCGCCGCGTTTCGTCGGGGCAGACCGGCGAATGGATGATCAACCGCCTCGCGGGTGAACTCGGCAGTGTGCCGTTCAAGTATTTCGGCGACTGGACCGACCGCATTGCAAAAGGCGAACTGCCCAAGAGCAAGCCGCCGCGGCCGAGTGGCATCGAGCGCAACGTGGTCATCTCGTCGTGGGAATGGGCGACCGAAAGGCATTTCGTGCACGACCTGATTTCGTCGGACCGGCGCAACCCGACAGTCAACGCCTACGGCCCGTTATTTGGGTCGAACGAATATTCCTCCGACTACATGCCGATCCTCGATCCCAAGACGAGCACGGTGACGTTCTTCAAGATGCCGGTCGCCGATCCGAATGCGCCGGAATCGTTCGGGCCGCCCTTGCATCCCAATGCCACGCCCAAGCCAATCGGCGCATCGGCCTATTGGGGTGAGGAGAAAATCTGGAGCCAGAAGGCAAACAATCACAACGGAATGTTCGACGGCAAGGGTCGGGTATGGTTCGCCGCCGCCGTGCGCGGCATCGAAAATCCGGATTTCTGCAAGAAGGGCTCCGACCATCCATCGGCGAAAGCGTTTCCGCTCGAACGTTCAGGCCGGCAAGTAACGATGCTCGATCCCAAAACCATGAAATACAGCTTCATCGATACCTGCTTCGGCACCCATCACCCGCAATTCGGCTACGACGCTGACAATACGCTATGGCTCTCCGGCAGTGGCCCGGTGGCCGGCTGGGTCAATACGAGGGTGTGGGACGAAACCGGCGATGCGGCGAAGGCGCAGGGCTGGGCGCCATGGGTTCTGGATACAAATGGCAACGGCAAGGTGGATGAATATACCCAGCCGGGCGCGCCGCAGCAGGCGGACAAGGATATGCGGATCGCCGGATCTGGCCCCTACGCGGTGATGCCGCATCCAACCGATGGCTCGGTCTGGTACACCTTCAATGTATTCGCCGGCACGCCCGGTTTCATCCGCTTCGATCCGAAAACGAAGCTGTCGGAATTCTATGCGATTCCGAAGGAAGGCATTGGCGTCCGCGGCGGCGACATCGACAAGAACGGCGTGGTTTGGGGCTCGGGTTCGAACGGAAGCCTGATCAGCTTTGATCGGCGCAAATGCAAGAACCCGCTCAACGGGCCGAATGCAACCGGCGACCACTGTCCGGAAGGTTTTGCGTTCTACAAATATCCCGGTCCGGGGTTCGAGGGTTTCGAAAACTCGAGTGCGGAAGCGAGCTACTATACCTGGGTTGATCAGCACAACGCGGTCGGCCTGGGCGAGAACATCCCGATCTCCACCGCCAATCTCAACGACGGTTTCGTGGCCTTCAAGGACGGGCAGATGGTGATGCTCCGCATCCCTTACCCGATCGGCTTCTTCGCCAAGGGCCTTGATGCCCGCATCGACGATCCGAATGCCGGATGGAAGGGCCGGGGGTTGTGGAGTTCAAGCGGTGACCGTGTGCCGTGGTTGATGGAAGGCGGCAAGGGTTCGAAACCGCGCGCCGTTCATATCCAGATACGGCCCGATCCGCTGGCGAATTGAAGCAACGCGTTAACAAACAGCTCCAGGCACCGATGAACAGACAAGAAGGGCGGCTTTGGCCGCCCTTCTTCATCTCAGCGATGGCCGAACAGCCCACATCATTCCGCGCGGAGGTTGAGCGATTTGTTAACGACGACGCTGGTAGGAACTGGCATTTCCCGGTTCGCGTTCTTTCTTTGAATTTTGAACGGATTTGTTTTCCATGCTTCAGGCCGCGACAATCCGCGATCAATCGTCTGCAGGCCAAGCATACATTCCTCCGGCGCCGAGGCCGCAGGCCCATCCATTGGGGCCGATTGCCCTGCTTCGCACTCTCAGGCGCAACCCGCTCGAGTGCTGGGCCACCCGGCATTTCGAGCAGCCCATCGTTTCGGGCGGACTGCCGATCGGGCACGTGCTCCTGGTGCATGAACCGCGCAGTATCCGTCACGTTCTGCTGGATAATGCGGCGAACTACCGCAAGGACCGCTTCCAGCGCCGGGTGCTGTCAGCGGGACTGAGTGACGGCCTGTTGAGCGCGGAGGGTGAGCAATGGCGAATCCAGCGAAAGGTGCTGGCGCCGATGTTCGCGCGCAGGCAGGTGCTGGAATTTGGGCCGGCGACGGCGGGAGCTGCCGACGATCTCGTCAAACGATGGGCCGGCCTCGGCGATGGGACGACGATCGAAATCGTGGCCGAAATGACGCGGCTGACGCTCGACGTGCTTGAGCACACCATCTTTTCGGACGGATTGGGATCGGATGCCGAGGACATCCGGATCGCGATGGCGGTCTATTTCAACACCATCGGAAAAATCAGCCCGCTCGATATTCTTGGTGTACCCGACTTCGTTCCGCGCCTGAGCCGGATACGAATTCGCCGGACGCTGGAATTTTTCGAATCCGAAGTCGACCGCGTGATCTCCGTTCGCCGGAGGATTTTGGCCGAGCAGCCGGATCGCGCGCCAAACGACCTGTTGACGCATCTGTTGCGGGCGTTTGACACCCAAACCGAAGCTTTCACCGAGGCCGAGTTGCGATCCAACATCCTGACCTTCATCGCGGCGGGTCACGAAACGACGGCGAATACGCTGAGCTGGGCGATGTTCCTGCTTTCCCAATCGGTCGAATGGCGGGAGCGCGTCGAGGCCGAGGTCGATAGCGAAATAAAGGTGGGGCCGTCCGATCTTCCGGATCGTCTCGTTGCTACGCGCGCCGTCATTGAAGAGGCCATCCGTCTTTATCCGCCGATCGCCGCGATCAGTCGCGTTGCGCTGGGCGAGGATGAGGTGGGCGGCGAGAGCGTCAGTCAGGGCTCGCTGATCGTGATATCGCCTTATGTCCTGCACCGGCACCGCTCGCTTTGGGAACGACCGGACGTGTTCGATCCCCGCCGTTTCCTCGGAAAACAGCGCGCCACGATCGATCGCTTCGCCTATCTTCCGTTCGGGGTCGGGCCGCGGAAATGCATCGGATCCGCATTTGCATTGCAGGAGGCGACGCTTGTGCTGGCGGCAATCGTGAAGAACTTCGATTTCGCGCTTTGCCCGGGCCACAAGGTATGGCCGATCCTTCGCGTGACGTTGCGGCCCGCGAACGGCCTGGCGATGCTCATCAAGAAACGCGAGCCGTTCATGCGGACTGGCGCCCGCGGATTGCATTGAAGGCATCAAATCCGCGGGCAAGGTCGGCCTTGAGGTCCTCGACATTCTCCAGTCCGATATGGAGTCTCACGGCGGGGCCGCCCGGCTCCCACTTGGTGGCGGTGCGATAGCCTGTGCAATCGAACGGAACGGCCAGGCTTTCGAAACCACCCCATGAATAGCCCATGCCAAACAGTTTGAGGCTGTTGAGAAACGCGTCGACGGCTTCCTGTGGCGCTGGTTTCAGGACGATGCTGAACAGGCCGGACGCGCCGGTAAAGTCGCGTTTCCAGATCAGATGGCCCGGGTCGCTCTCCAGAGCCGGGTGCAGCACCTTGCTCACTTCCGGTCGCGCCGCAAGCCATCGTGCCGTGTCAATTCCGGATTTGTAATGCTGCGCAAGTCGCACCGAAAGCGAGCGCAGTCCGCGGATCGCCAGGAAGACGTCGTCCGGCCCGGCGCAGATGCCAAGCAGACGGATCGTTTCGGCAACTGTCGGCCAGGTGCGCGCGTTTGCCGAAATGGTCCCGAACATGATGTCGGAATGTCCGCCAATATACTTGGTGACAGCCTGGATGCTGATGTCCACGCCCTGTTCCAGGGAGCGGTGATACAACGGGGTTGCCCATGTGTTGTCGTCGATCATGATCGCGCCGCGCGCGTGCGCGACCGATGCGATGGCGGGAACATCGGGCATTTCAAAGGACTGCGATCCCGGAGCCTCAACCAGCACCGCCCTTGTGTTGGCCTTGAACAGCTCGGCGATGTCTGAACCGATCAGGGGGTCGAAATAGGTGGTCTCGACGCCGTAGCGGGCGAGCAATCCATTGCAAAAATTGCGTGTCGGTTGATAGACATTATCGCAGACCAAAAGATGGTCGCCCGATTTGAGCACCGAAAGCAAGGCTGTGCTGATGGCCGCAGCGCCTGACGGAGCGATACCGACGCCAGCGCATTGCGGGCCTTCCAGCTCCATCATCGCGCCTTGCAGAGCTCTGGTTGTCGGCGTTCCGTGACGGCCATACCGGAACTCCCCGCGATGGGCGCGTAAATCGTCTGCCGTCGGATAGAGCACGGTGGAACCATGGACGACAGGGGGATTGATGAAGCCCTTCTGCGCCCTGGTGTCGCGGCCTGCGGTCACCAGCGTCGTTTCCACCTGCAGCGGAGTGGTCCGCCGTTCATCTCCTGATGCGCTCATTTTCCCGTCGCCCAATGGTTTATCCGGTATCGACGCCACGTCGGAGCCCGCTGAAGCTTGGCCTCGCTGGCGGATTGGTTAATAGCAGGACAGAGAAGACGCGCGTCAACCCCTTGACCGGGCCCGCCAGTCGTTCTGTGATGCCCGCCGACCATCCGTCGCTGCTGTTGAGGGGCCTGCCGCGACCGCGATTCACTTCTGAACCGGATTATGGGGCAGCCTGCCCATTTTGGGCCGGTTTCTGCAGTGGCGGATCGCTTGGTTGGCCCATCGGCACTAGCGATGTTAAGTAAATCGTTCCGGACGACCCTCGAAAGGCCTCGCCATGAAACGCGCATATCTCGTCTTTATCCTTGTCATTGTTGCCGGTCTTTCAGCCCAGTCTGCGACGGCGCAAACTCTCAAGACGGTCAAGGACCGCGGCATGTTGTCCTGCGGCGTGAGCCAGGGACTGCCGGGATTCTCCTCGCCCGACGACAAGGGCACCTGGACTGGACTCGACGTCGATGTCTGCCGTGCGATCGCCGCCACCATTTTCAACGATCCGACCAAGGTCAAGTTCGTGCCGCTGTCGGCCAAGGATCGCTTCACGGCTCTTCAATCCGGCGAAATCGACGTTCTCTCCCGCAACACGACCTGGACGCTCTCCCGCGACACCACGCTCGGCGCCAATTTCACGGGCGTGACCTATTATGACGGTCAGGGTTTCATCGTCAAAAAATCCCTCAAGGTGAATTCCGCGCTGGAATTGAACAGCGCCTCGGTCTGCGTCCAGACTGGCACGACCACCGAGCAAAATCTCGCCGATTACTTCAAGGGCAACAACATGAAGTATGAGGTGATCGCATTCGGCACGGCCGATGAAGCCGTCAAGGCCTACGAATCCGGACGTTGTGATGTCTTCACTACCGACGTGTCGGGACTCTATGCCGAGCGGCTGAAGCTTGCCAATCCCGCCGATCACGTCGTGCTTCCGGAAGTGATCTCGAAGGAGCCGCTCGGGCCGATGGTGCGCCATGGCGACGATCAATGGTTCGATCTCGTGAAATGGGTGCTGTTTGCGATGATCAATGCCGAAGAACTCGGCATCACCCAAAAGAACATTGATGAAATGGCAAAATCCGACAAGCCGGAACTCAAGCGCGCGTTCGGCACCGATGGCAATCTCGGTGAACAGCTCGGCCTGACCAAGGATTGGGTGATACGGATCGTCAAGGCAGTCGGCAACTACGGCGAGGCTTTTGACCGCAACGTAGGCGGCGGTTCGAAACTCGGGATTGCACGTGGACTAAACCAACTCTGGACCAAGGGTGGAATTCAGTACGCGCCGCCGATCCGCTGATCGCAGTCCAGACTGCGATGACCAGCAAGCCGCGAAAACCCCCGTTGCAGTTTTCATACAGGCTGCGACGTGCGCTTGGCGGAAGAGCGGGGTGGGGCGGCTTCGTGCTCCAGCTTTTGTTTGTCGCCGTGCTCGCCTGGCTCGGTTATGAGATCGTATCGAATGCCAGCGAGAACCTGAAAGTACAGCGAATTACGGCCGGCTTTGGCTTTCTGGCGAATACGGCGGGATTTGACGTCAACCAGAACCTCATTCCGTATTCCGGATCCGATTCCTATACACGGGTGTTTTTCGTTGGCCTGCTCAACACGTTGCTGGTTTCGGCCATCGGCATTTTCTTTGCCACCGTGATCGGATTCATCGTCGCGCTAGGGCGGCTGTCGTCCAACTGGCTGCTGGCGCGAATTGCCACCGGTTATGTCGAACTAGTGCGCAACCTGCCACTCCTGTTCCAGATCCTGTTCTGGTATCTCGCGGTCCTTGCAGCGCTTCCCGGTCCGCGACAGAGCATCTCGCTGTTTGGCATTTTTTTTCTCAGCAATCGCGGCCTGATCGTTCCAAAACCGATCGGCGAGCCGGGTTTCGAACCGTTCGTTGTGGCCGGCTTGATAGCGATCGGTGTTTCCATCGCGTTGTGGGGCTATTCGCGCCGGCAACTCTTCCTGCACGGAAAGATGATCAGGGTCTGGCCCTATGCGCTCGGTTTGCTGGCCGGCCTGCCGCTCGCAAGCGTCCTGATCTTCGGGGTGCCGGTGGCGTTTGAATTGCCTGTGCTGAAGGGCTTCAATTTCGCAGGCGGCTCGCGCATCATCCCTGAGTTCGTGGCGCTGACGCTCGCGCTTTCGACCTATACCGCCGCCTTTATCGCCGAGATCGTGCGCGCCGGCATTCTGTCGGTCCACAGGGGACAAATGGAGGCGGGCGCTTCGCTCGGGTTGCAGCGAGGTCCGGTGCTTCGGCTGATTGTGATCCCGCAGGCCTTGCGCGTGATCCTGCCGCCGCTGACCAACCAGTATCTCAACCTGACCAAGAACTCGTCGCTGGCGGTCGCGATCGGCTATCCCGACCTCGTATCGGTGTTCGCGGGCACGACCTTGAGCCAGACCGGGCAGGCGATCGAAATCATCGGCATCACCATGGGCGTCTATCTCTTGATCTCGCTCGTGACGAGCGCAATCATGAGTTTTTATGGATGGCGGCTCGAACGGGGCATGAGCTGATGAACGAGATCGCAACTTCCGCCTTCATCCGTCAGGAGCTCGTTACCGAACGCCCGGCGCCGGTGAAGACAACCGGCTTCGTCGGTTTTCTGCGGACTCGGCTTTTCAATTCGCCGACCAATATCCTGATCACGATCGTGAGCGCCTTGCTCTTGTGGTTCATCATCGTGCCCACGACAAGATTTCTGCTGATCGATGCGGTCTGGAACGGAAACGATCGGACCGCATGTCTTTCCGAAAATGCCGGACATTCCGTTGGCGCGTGCTGGCCGTTCATTCAGGCCAAATTCAGCCAGTTTGTCTACGGCTTCTATCCGGAGCCGGAGCGTTGGCGTGTCAATTTGACGTTCTTTCTGGCGGCGATCCTCCTGCTGCCGTTGTTGATTCCGAAACTCCCCTGGAAGGGGATCAATGCGGGCCTGTTCTTTTTCGCCTTTCCCATCGTCGCCTTTTTCCTGCTGCACGGTGGCGGGCTCGAGGGGCTTGCCGTCAGCTGGACGGCAAGCCTCTTATCCGGATTTGCCAGCAGCATCGCCGAGGCGGGCTCGGCCTTGTCGCGGGCCGGCGCTTCACTGAGTGGACCGACCGCCATTGCCGGATCGTTGCTGAATGCGCTCGGATGGGTTGTTGCCGAGATCGGCCTGCTTCTTCACTACGCGCTCACGCCGCTGACCCTGTTGCGCGACCAGATTCGGATGTCGGGCCAGCCGGTCTGGATCGATCTGGCGGTGACGGCTGCGATCGTATCGGTCCTGTCGGTATGGCTGGGCGGGGGCGTGCGCGCCGGCTTGCGCCCGTTGCTCTCAACCGTCGCAGCTTTTTTGGGTTTGGGAATCATCATTGCCGTCCTAAAACTCGATAGGGGTGGATTGCCCGTGGTCGATACGCGGCTCTGGGGCGGGCTTCTGGTGACGCTCGTGGTGGCGGTGACCGGAATCGTGGCATCGATGCCGGTCGGCATTGCGCTTGCGCTCGGCCGGCGCTCGACGATCCCGCTGATCCGGATTTTTTCGACGACCTTTATCGAATTCTGGCGCGGCGTACCATTGATCACGGTGCTGTTCTTCGCGACCTATATGCTGCCGCTCTTTGTTCCGACCGGGTTCAACGTCGATGGTCTGATGCGTGCGCTGATCGGGATTGCGCTATTTGCCGGCGCCTACCAGGCCGAAGTCGTTCGTGGCGGCTTGCAGGCGATCCCGCGCGGGCAGGCCGAAGCAGCGAGCGCGCTCGGCCTGTCCTGGTGGAAGACCACCGCGCTGATCGTGATGCCGCAGGCCTTGCGCCACGTCATCCCTGGCCTTGTCAACAGCTTCATCGCGCTGTTCAAGGATACCTCACTGGTTTCGATCGTTGCGCTCTTCGATCTGCTCGGACAGCTCCGGGCGTCCTTCAGTGATCCGACCTGGGCTGCCCCGACCACGCTGTTCACAGGGTTTGCCTTCACCGGATTGATCTACTTCACCTTTTGTTTTGGCATGTCCCGTTATTCGCTTTTTGTCGAGAACAGGCTGAACGTCCACCGCCGCACCTGAGTGAACCATCATGACCGCAGACCCCATTGTCAGCATTGCCGGCCTCAACAAGTGGTATGGCGATTTTCACGTTCTCCGCGACATCGATCTCGATGTCGGCAGGGGCGAGCGCATCGTCATCTGCGGCCCTTCGGGCTCGGGAAAATCGACGCTGATCCGCTGTATCAACGCGCTCGAGGAATTTCAGGAAGGCCGGATCGTCGTGGACGGGATCGAATTGGGTCCGAGCTTGCGGCGGGTCGACGAAGTCCGTCGCGAAGTGGGCATGGTGTTCCAGAGTTTCAATCTTTTCCCGCATCTGACCGTGCTGGAAAACTGCACGCTCGCACCGATCTGGGTGCGCAATATTCCAAAGAAAGATGCGGAAACCGTCGCGATGAAATATCTGGAGCGGGTGAAGATTCCGCACCAGGCCGGCAAATATCCGGGGCAGATGTCGGGCGGTCAGCAGCAGCGGGTGGCGATTGCGCGTGCGCTGACCATGAACCCGAAGGTGATGCTGTTCGATGAGCCGACCTCGGCGCTCGATCCGGAAATGGTCAAGGAGGTGCTCGACACCATGGTTGACCTTGCCAACGAAGGCATGACCATGCTTGTCGTGACCCATGAAATGGGATTTGCCAGGGAGGTCGCCGACCGCGTCGTGTTCATGGATGCCGGACAGATCATCGAGGCCAATACGCCCGCAAACTTCTTCGCCAATCCGCAGCACGCGAGAACCAGGCTGTTCCTCAGCCAGATATTACGGTGAGCGCGTCAGGGCTTTTCAAACGGCACGTCGATCTTGCTGTGCTTTTCCAGCCACTGCGGAACGGGCAGGTTTTTCGAACGCATGAATTGCGGATTGAACAGTTTTGACTGGTAGCGGTTTCCGGAATCGCAAAGCACAGTCACGATGGTCTTGCCGGGGCCAAGTTGGCGGGCGAGCCGGATCGCTCCGGCCACGTTGATACCCGTGGAGCCGCCGAGGCAAAGGCCTTCGTGCTCGAGCAGATCGTAGATGATCGGGACCGCTTCCTCATCCGGAATGAGATAGGCCTCATCCACTTTGGCCTGCTTGATGATCGCCGTGACGCGACCAAGCCCGATACCTTCCGTGATCGATCCGCCCGGCGTCGCCTTGGCTTCGCCGTGCTTGAACAATTCGTACATGGCCGCGCCGCGAGGATCGGCGCAGCCGATGACGACGCTCTTGTTCTTCTCCTTCAGGAGCGCGCTTGTCCCCGCCAGCGTTCCGCCCGTGCCAACCGAGCAGATGAAGCCGTCGATCTTGCCCTCGGTCTGCCGCCAAATCTCCGGGCCAGTCGATTCGTAATGCGCTTTGGAGTTGTCCAGATTGTTCCATTGATCGGCAAACAGAACCCCGTTCGGCTCGCTCTTGCGCAAGCGCTCGGCCAGCCTTCTTCCGACGTGCTGATAATTGTTCGGATTGGCGTAGGGCAGCGCCGGTACCTCGACCAGTTCCGCGCCGCAAAGGCGCAGCGCGTCCTTCTTTTCCTGGCTCTGGGTGTCCGGAATGACGATCAAGGTCCGGTAGCCGCGCGAGTTCGCCACCACCGCAAGGCCAATGCCCGTGTTGCCCGCGGTCGCCTCCACTACCAGGCCGCCTGGCTTGAGTTCTCCACGTTTCTCGGCTTCCAGGATCATCCATTTGCCGGCGCGATCCTTCACCGACTGGCCCGGATTCATGAACTCGGCCTTGCCGAGGATGGTGCAGCCGGTTTGTTCCGACGCACGCTTCAGTTTGATCAGGGGGGTGTTGCCGATCGCTTCGATGACGTCACGATAAGTATTCATGTGCACGAATTCTTGTCAGTTTGCTGCCAAATGCAGCAACGACCCTAGATCGCGTCCGGCAAAAGTGGAAGCTGGATTTGGGCATCATTGTGCAGTGCGAGCTATTTAGGCTTCGCGAACACTACCTGGCGGACGTCAATATTTCCCGACAAAAATCCAGCCTCGCAATAGGCGAGGTAGTACTCCCAGAGCCGGCGGAAGCGGTCGTCGAAGCCGAGCGGGATCAGGTTCGGCCAGGCGGCACGGAAGTTATTTCGCCAGCTTGCAAGGGTCTTGGCATAATCTTGCCCGAAAATGCGCTCGCGGATGACAGGCACGCCGAACCGCTCGCCCTGTGATTTCAGTATTTCCGGCGAAGGCAGCATGCCGCCCGGGAATACGTAGCGCTGGATGAAATCGACCTCCCGTCGATAGGTATGGAACAGCTTGTCCTGGATGGTGATGGCCTGGATTCCCGCAAGCCCGCCGGGCAACAGGCGGTCGCGCAGCTGCGAAAAGAAACTGGGCCAGAACTGCTCGCCGACGGCCTCGATCATCTCGATGGAAGCGATTCGATCGTAGGCGTCGCGCTCGTCGCGATAGTCCTGTAGTCGAATCTCGACGTGGTCGTTGAGACCCGCCGACTGTATGCGGGCTTGCGCAAACTCGCGCTGCTCCTTGCTGATAGTGAGACCGACCACATTCGCACCATAGGTTTTGGCAGCATATTCGGCGAAACCGCCCCAGCCGCAACCGATCTCCAGAAGCTTCTGGCCAGGACGCAGATCGATCGCTTCGGCGAGCCTTCGATATTTGTTGTTTTGCGCGGCGGTCAAATCCGCTGTTCCCTCCTCAAACAGCGCCGAGGAATAGGTCATGCTCGGATCGAGCCAGGCCGAATAGAAGGCGTTGCCGATGTCGTAATGCCTGTAGATGTTACGTCTGGCCTGCCGTCTGGTGTTGCGGTTGAACCAGTGCCTGATGGTCTGGAGGGAGCGCACCAGCGGCCTGCCGATTTTCATCGTCTGCATCCAATCCTGATTGATGCAGAACAGATAAAGGAATTGCGTCAGGTCCGGTGTGTCCCATTCGCCCCGCAGATAGGCCTCGGCGATGCCGATATCTCCGCTGCGCAACAATCGCGAAGCGAAGCCGTAGTTGAGGACCTTCATCGTGGCGGCAGGACCGGGCGCGTTGTTGCCGAGCCGCACGGTGCGGCCGTCCGGCAGGATGACGTCGAGCAGGCCGTGCCTAAGCTTCGAGCCGAAGCCGAGCGTCAACCGGACGAGGCGGGGCAACTCCGGCAAGAGGACATCGACTGTTTCGGACGTGACCGCAATCGCATCGGCCATGGTCGTCTCGACTTTGCTTCACCTTCTGCCACGGGCAGAGAATATCCGCGAATTATAAGCGTCGGTTTGTCGAATCGCCAAGCCGCTATTCGCGGTGACCTTCTGACGCGGCACCAGCCGCACCCCCTTGCCCCAGAGCCGCAGCGCCTCCCAATGGATGGCGGCAATGATCTTGATGGTAACCAGCGGCAGCGTGAAGAACGACCGCGCCAACGCCGGGGTGTTCAGGGCCCGGCGACGGCCATTGAAGGTTGCAGCAAAAAGCGGACCCTCGTGGTCTGTCTCAAGGATGCGCAATTTGACGCTTCCGCCAGGCGGCAAAACCCTGAAGCGGTAGCTCGTCGCCATCTCGATGAAGGGGGAGACGTAGAACAGCTTGTCTTGCTGTTGGCGGATGCCGGCTTCGCTGATCTCGCCCGGATTTGCAGCAAGAACATAGGGGTGGATCTCGCCAAAAGTGTTGCGAACTTCATAGATGATGAGGGCCAGTTCGCCGCCGGCACGATGACAGAAGTAGACCGATATTGGATTGAACGTGTAGCCAAGCAGTCGGGGATAGCACAGCAGCATAACCCGTCCGCCGGTGAGGTCGATGCCAATCTCCTTTGCTCGCCGTTGTGCGAAAGCGCGCAAGGAAGACCCGTCGCGGTCGCCGTGATCGACCTCGTTGAAGCTGTAGAGCGCGGGGCGATTTACGCCAAACAAGATTGACTGACGGTCCGCCTCATCGAGTTGGTCGAGATCGATCAAGAGGCTCATCACGCGGTAGGTAAAGCGATGTCCGACCGGCCTGAGGCGGGCATGCATGACGTCGCCGAAATAAAGCGCCGCGGCGTCAACCTTGCCTTCTCGCGCGGCGTCCGTGGCGGTTTGATCCGGCATGGCTACTCCGCAGCTTCCGCAAGTTCACGCGCCGGTTCGCGCCACGGCACCGCAGCACCCAGCGCCTGCGCAACCGCAAGGCCCGATCGCAATCCATCTTCATGGAATCCGTAACCAGTCCAGGCGCCGCAGAACCAGGTGTGACGCCGGCCCTGAATCTCATCGAGCCGCTTCTGGGCCGCGAAGGCTGCGGCATTGTACTGCGGATGCTCGCAGATATATCGTCCGAAAGTGAGATCGGGAGCCGGCTCGAAGGGTGGATTCAGGCTGACGAACAGGGGCTTGTCTCTTTCAATTCCCTGCAACTCATTCATCCAATAGGTCACGGCCACGTCATTCTCTGCCTTGCCCTGGCGCGGCCAGCGCAGGAAATTCCAAGACGCCCAGACCCGCTTCCGTCTTGGCATGAGCCTCGTGTCGCGGTGCAGATAGATTGTGTTGGGTGCATAGGCGATGGCGCCGAGAATTGAGCGCTCCCGGTCATCGGCATCGGACAGCATCGCCAGCGCCTGATCGCTGTGGGCAGCGACGACGACGTGATCGAAGGTGTCGCTTCCGCCATGACAGTCGCGCACCACCGCGCCATGCGGCGTTTGCTGGACCGAGGTCACGGCGCACCCGAACCGGATCCGGTTTCGAAACGCTGCAGTCAGCCTTTCAACGTAGTTGCGGCTGCCACCCGTCACCGTTCGCCACACCGGCCGATCATAGTGGAGGAGGCGATGATTGTTGAAGAACGCCACGAAATTCTCGGCCGGAAAGTTCAGCATCTCGCCGGCAGGCGCCGACCAGATCGCAGCACCCATCGGGCCGAGATAGTCGGTGAGCAGCCGCGGTACGAATGGGCGACGCACAACATATTCACCAAGACTGAGTCCTGCGAGCCGGCCCGCGGCGCTGTCTTCGACGCTTTGATTGTTGAAGGTCAGGATGTCGCGCAGCATCCGGAGATAAGACGGAGAGAGCAGGTTTTTGGGCTGCGCAAACAGTCCTGCGGCGGTCTCACGCCAGCTCTTGCCGCCGCCTTTCCACTCGAAGCGACCTTGATCGGCCGAGACGGAGAAGCTCATGGAGGTTTCGGTGGTCTCGACGCCGAGATGAGCGAACAGCGCCGTCAGCTCAGGATAATTGAGCTCGTTGTAAACAATGAAACCGATATCGACGGCGACCGGCGTTCCCTCGTAGTCGATCGTAACGGTGTGGCTATGGCCGCCCGGCCTGATCTCGCGGTCATAGACTGTCACCGGGTAACGTTTTGAGAGGCTCCAGGCAGCGGCATTGCCGGCGATTCCCGTTCCAATAACCGCTACCCGCATTCCCGTCCCCGGCCTGTTCATGCACGAGATACGGTGCTCGTACTGGCGAAGTTTCAGCATGCTCGCGCAGATTTTGGCGGCAAGGCGCCCCCGATCGTGGCGAGCAGCCACGACCGTTCCCAAATAGTTGAAGCGGCTCGATGCGCGGCGTATAGCGGTTCAATGTCAGGACAGACCGAGGATGGCATCGGTGTCGCCGCGACGAGGGGAACGACGGACTGCCCGCGTTGCCAAAAACCGCTGCCGCTATGCGTGTGCGACAACATCACGCCGATCAAGAGCCGGATTGCGCTTTTGATCCTTCAGCATCCGCAAGAGCAGGACAGGGCGCTGGGGACAGCCCGGCTGACGGCGATGCACCTGGCAAACGCAGTGTTGAAGATCGGGTTGTCGTGGCCGAGCCTCTCCAGGGCGCTGGGGCGGCCGGTGGCCGACCCCTCCCGCTGGGCAGTGCTTTATCTGGGATCAGCGAAAGTCGCCGGTCTTCCTGCGAGGAATGAGATCGTCGCCATCAACCGCAAGGGCGAGATGGAGGACGATCAGGAGGCGGTCCTGAAGAATATCGAGGGCATCGTGTTACTCGATGGCAGCTGGAGCCAGGCCAAGGCGCTGTGGTGGCGAAACCCGTGGATGCTGAAATGCCAGCGGGTGATCCTCGGACCGTCGCGTCCGTCACGTTACGGGAAACTGCGCCGCGAGCCACGCCGCGATGGTCTTTCTACCCTCGAGGCGGCGGCGATGCTGCTCTCCAGCCTCGAAAAGCGGCCCGACATTGCCGAGACGCTGCTTGCCAGTTTCGAGCGGTTGCTGGCGCGATACCGAAAGGTCCTGGAAGAGCAGCCGGCGCTGGCGCCGAAACCGCGGCCGAAGGGGGATTTTCGCCGCCGAAGACACGCGTAAGGCATGTTTTAGGAGAGCTTCGGATCGGTTGCCTATGTCGGGGAGGGCGTAGATGGAGCCTTAGTGGCTCATCGGTGGCTTGCAGCAAATTGGCGACGACGGTTCCATCATGCTGCGAGCCTGGAGGTCAAGAGAAAAGCCAAATGATCAACGCAGCCAGCGGAAGGCCGATACCTAACGAACCGCCGATGATCAAGGCAAGCGCCAAAAGCAAACCCAGCCCGGCCCGCAACTCATGCAACGACATGCCGTCGCTCCTTCAAGCTCGACGTGCGAGAATCACCTTGAGATCGATGTTAAGGAAGGCAGCATATTAAGTCGGCTTAGTGACGTGCCGCGCGGCTGTGGTAGCGACATTCAACGTCGGTTGGCGTCCGGGAATTGAAGAAGAGATTCACGTATATCATCGTATTCAACAAGGCAACGGCGCAATTGGGGATATCGTCCCCCAAACGACTGCGTCGCTGGAATAGAGCCCGAGCATTTTCACGGGATCATCCTCCCCAAGTGCTTGCGCCCAAGCTGAGGTCAGTTGAGCGCAGAGACACCAGGGTGCGGGTTGACATTGAGTGAATGACATCTGGAGCGGGATTGACCTGCCACACGCGCCAATATAATCCCTCGCTTCCCGCCATTCACGCCGATGAAAGGTGGGGGACTTTCGGGGGACCTGTACCGTTTTGTGCGCGTTTCCGGGCGTCTGGCGCGGTTTGAAAGGAACAGAGAAAACTCTATCTACCCATTGATTTTCCGCGTATTTCTACATTGGGGCCACGTGGCGGAGTGGTTACGCAGCGGTCTGCAAAACCGTTTACACCAGTTCAATTCTGGTCGTGGCCTCCACTCTAACAATATGATTTTTCATAAAAATCTTATTCACTGTCCGTTCCACCGATCCGGCTTACTACCGCGCTACTACCATTTTGATCCCGCTTTTCCGCAGCTGCTTTCAGTGCAGCGTCCACCATTGCGGCAGCGTCCTCCTGCATGCCCGGAATAACATGGCTGTAGAGGTCCAGGGTAATCCCCACCTTGCTGTGTCCCAGGCGCTCGCTGGCAATCTTGGGATGAACGCCGTTGGCGAGCATGTGGGTGGCGTGGGTATGCCGCAAGTCGTGGAATCGAATGCGCGGGAGCTTGGTTGCCTTGATGAACCGATCCCAGCGCTGCGAAATATAGATCGGGACCATAACCGAACCATCCGGATGGGCCGTGACAAAACCGTCCTCGGATAGCCTCACGCCGACTCTCAGAAGCTCCTCAGCGCGTTTTGCGCGATGGGTGCGCAATTCCTCCACCACGGTGGGAGAGAGCGCCACGGTGCGTCCCTTGCCGCTCTTGGGGGACTTAAAGCGCAAGGCTTTCTTGCCGCCCTTGGTCTGCTCGATGCTACCGGAGACAGACATCTGGCCGGCTGTCAGATCGATGTTGCGCCAGCGCAGAGCGCAAATCTCTCCCCGCCGCAGTCCGCAAAAAACTGTCAGGAGCACCGGGATAAAAATAGGGGTACCCCGGACCTGTTCGAGCAGATCTGCCGTTTGGGAGAAGTCGTAGGTCTGCATCGGCTTCCACTCGACCTTGGGAGGAACGACCGCATCAGACGGATTGCGGACCAATTCTTCCCATTTCACGGCCTGACCCAGTGCCTCGTGCAGCACACGATGCATGTGACCAACGGTCCGGGGCGACAGCCCACCGCTTTTGCCGTCGCGACGACCGTTCTTTAGCGCGGCAGAGTAGGCCGCCGAGATTTGTACCGGCTTCAGCTTGGACAGGACGACATCACCGATTGCCGGGACAATGTTCTGTCTGACGATCCCCGAATAACGTTCGAATGTTTTAGGCGAAACCTGTGTTTTGATGTGTTCAAGCCAGCGTTCAAGGAACGCCTTAACTGTGACCTTGGAGGGCTCGATGTATGAGCCCTTTCTGATCTGGATAATCAGCTCATAGCACTTCTCTCGTGCCTCGCTTTTGTTCTTGCAGTTGGGCAGGGAGTGCCACTTGCGTTTGCGCTTTCCCGTAGCCGAATCTCGAACGTCGATGACAGCGTACCAGTGCCCCTTACCTTGCTCGCAAACGTGCCCCTTCATCTGCTTTCCCCTTTTTTGAAATCGGTCGAAACAAGAAAGTTATGGACTTTATCAGCGAGAGCTTTCCGGCTGTCGGGGGTCGCAACCCAATTAGGATTGTTGGCAAGACCTAAGAACATCAGCCGAAGTACCTTGGCGTTCTCGTCTCCGCCGATGAGAGCCTGTAGAACTTGGCTGTCCCGAAGGGCAGCTCCATGCAGAGCTCGCTCGCGAGCCTGCTCCTCGTACCATTCGCGCTCGTGTCTTTCGATTTCTTCCCGGCGCTCCTCCACGTCCTTAGCATGGGCCTCCCACTCTTCCTCTTCAGCGAAGGTGCGCTCGATCCGCTCCGTAATTTCTTGGTTCACTGAAACGGCCCTGCCTTTGGCCGATCGCTCCAATTTCTTCCGTAGGCCCTCACGGATGCGGAGCATGGTTGGGACCAAGTCTGTGGGCTTTCTCGCTGCCATTTTGTGCCTCTTCTGTGTTTGGCGGGCACAGGATGGCACGAAATTTATAGTTTCACAAGTGAAACGCATTGATTCCCAATTTGCAACCACTATAAAGGAGTCGTCGTCACCGACTCACACACCAGAAAGGAGTGGAAATGACAGAACCGAAGACCCTAACGGTCCCGGCCGCAGGCAAGGAATATTTCGGGCTGAGCCGCAATGCGTCTTATGCTGCCGCCGTGCGCGGCGATATTCCCACGATCAAGATTGGCAGGCTGCTGAGGGTACCCGTCCGGGCGCTTGAGGAAATGCTGAACGCCAAGAAGACGGAGGCCGCTTGATTCATGCTGGCAAAAGAAAAGGCCCGCGCGAACGGGCCGATTCCGAATGCTGTCTTGGCGGACGGCGCGGAATCTAAGGCATCTGAGTCAGAATCTCAAGTCGCGGGTGATCTGTTCGCCAAAGCCAAAACGGCGCCTCTAGAGGAAGATGAGTTTGATTGGAACACGGATGACTCCATCATCCTAAAAGAGCAGCGCGCTGCGGCGGCATATAGAAACGGGCTTGGCGAGCTGATTATCCGCCAGCGCGGCCCATGGCCTGATGAGGATACGTTCCTGTACATCTCGCCAGAGAACGAAGTCGCCTTCCTGGAAGGTCTTGCCAAGCGTCATCGGGAAGGCTGATGGCGAAAAAGAACCCTAGGGACAAGCCTCACCGCTACCTCATGATGAACCGCTATCTGCTGGAGTCGCAGGCCTGGAAGAGCCTGAACGCCACAGCACGCGCCGTCTACGTTCACATGGCAATGAAGTACTACGGCAGCAACAACGGGCGCATCGGCTATTCGGTGCGCGCCGCTGCCGAGGAATTAAAAATCGGACTAGCGACCGCCTCTCGCGCCCTCGCGGACCTTCAGTATCGCGGCTTCATCGTCCCCAAGAAACGGGGAGCGTTCAGTTTGAAGGTGCGCCATGCGAGCGAGTGGCGCCTCACCGTCAAGCACGTCACCACGAACAACGTCACCGCGGATCAGGCTATCATTGCCGAGAGTGTCACTACTGGCGCCGGGCGCAATGCAGCATCTCCTGCTCTGGTGGCGCCTAATTCCGAGGCGCCTATGCCGATCCTCAGCGAGACAAGGCAGCCTGATCCAGTTGGGGTGGGGGGAGTTACCAAATCGAAATGACCATCAACCCCATGCAAAGCGCCCACGACGCGCCTCGGTGCAAAGCCAAATCGAAACGAACGGGGAAGCGCTGTCGTGCGCCTGCGGTTCGCGGCTGTCGCGTCTGTCGAATGCACGGGGCCTGGGGCGGCGCGCCGACCGGAAAGCAGAACGGGAATTATCGGCACGGTAAGTGCACCAAAGAGACAATCCAGGCAGTGAGGTACATCAACTTGCTGTCGCGCTTGGCGCGCAAATCCTGAGAAAGGCGTGTTGGCGGGCACCGTCGTCGAGATGTTTAGTCGATGCGTGTTCGCCCTGATCGAGGACGATTTGCGGGCGCGGCCGGCTATGCCGGTTGAGCCGTCTATAAGTGGACGGCGCTAACGATGATGAACGCCATGCCAGTAAAGACCGAAACGACTATGAAAGTACCGGCCACTAAGTCCCAAATCTCGCCTTTTGAGTGCTCGTCCATGGGATCTCTCCTGCTAGCCCCCCATGGATGGCCATCTATTATCGCGTGTTATCTGTTCTTTTTATGAAAGATTTTGATCGACATTGTGCCATCGCTAAGCAACCGAGGAGCGGAGACATCATGAGAGCCTTGGTTATTTGCGGAGTTTTGCTGCTCTCAGGAACAGCCACTGCGCAGGATCGTGCCTCATGCTTCCATAACTGTGTCGAAATTTACTATGGGTGCCGGCACCAGTGTCCCCTCGTCGGCTCCGAATCGACCCCGTGCGTACAGACGTGTGTTGCCCAAACAAATGAATGTAAAAAGCAGTGTAACCGTCGATATCCCAATCCCCGAGGCGATGCTGGCTCACTTTCGCGCCGCGGCGTGACCCATACCGAAAAGCCCCTCGAAAACAGCGATCGAGCCACGTTGATTTGGCTCAGGAATTCTAGCAGTGAAAGGCTATACGCTACACACTTGCTTTCCGTATAGCTTTGAGCGAGAATCCGGCACCTGATTTGGAGGGGTGCGACATGACAAGACGGGTTGGGATCTATCTTCGCGTTTCGACGGACGGCCAGACGACCAAGAACCAGCGGCGCGAGCTGGAGGCGGTTGCCGCTCGCTCTGGCTGGGAAATCGTCGGGTTCTATGAGGATACCGGGATCAGCGGCGCGAAAGGCAGAGACAAGCGACCGGCCTTCGACCGGCTGCTGAAGGACGCCACAGCGCGGAAGATCAACATGATTGCCGCCTGGTCGGTCGATCGGCTGGGCCGCAGCCTGCAAGACCTTGTGGGCTTCCTGGGTGAGCTCCAGGCCGTTGGCTGTCACCTGTATCTGCATCAGCAGGCGCTAGACACCACCACTCCATCGGGCCGCGCGATGTTTCAGATGTGTGGCGTGTTCGCCGAGTTCGAGCGCGCCATGATCGTGGATCGCGTCAAAGCTGGTCTGGCGAGGGCTAAGGCTGCTGGCGTCGAGATGGGCCGTGGGAAAATCAAGCCGGTCGAGGGCCAGCGGAAGCGCAAGAGCAAGGATGAAGAGCGATGGGGCATGAGCCGGGATCAGCTCGAAAAGCGAATCCTGAGTCTCCATAAGGGCGGCACGGGCATATTGAAGATCGGCAAGACGCTCAATATCGGCACCAGCGTTGTGCAAAGGGTGATCAACAGCCCTTTCGAAGCAGGCGCAAGCGTGTGAGGAAGAAATGACCGACATAATTCCGCACATTCGCCAGGCGTGCTTCTCAATGCCCAATGACCGGTCGGCTTTAGAACAACAGTCTAGGTGGCGCTCGCCCACGTTCCGGCGCTCGCCAAGATCAGCATCGTTCCAAAGAAGAAGAGGGCTTTGCAAAGCTGAACCTCTTCGTTGTGCCTGCCGGAATGCAAGGCGTTGAAATCGGAGTAGCCGTCCACGCCCAGGATGACTGCCTCGCCATCAATGACGCCCTTGCAGAACTACCGTGCGGACCAGTGATAGGACTCGGCCATGCGAAAATCCGACATTAGCTGTCCAAAATGTGGCGCTGGCTATCGGCGAATCGAATTGATGTCGCGGCCGGGCACTAGGGGCGAGTTTCTTTGCGTCGTATCGCAATCATGTCGTCCCCGCCGTGGGCAAGCAGAAATCGAACATAAGGGGCATGTGGAAAAAGATAGTTATGCCCTAGAAAAATACCAATCCTGCATGAGAACGGCCTCGGCGTGAGGGACGCCGAGGCCGTCAACCCGACAGAGGGGGGCTTATTGGTGGGGGAACCAAAGTCTCTGACGGGCGGAGTAAGCGTAGCTAATTTTGAGGCTACGAGTCTCCTAAACTTAGGTTTGGGCGGGAGCACAAGTATGTGAAAGGCCTTGGGGTAGAAAGGCCCCGGCGGGGAATGCCGGGGCCTTAACTATTTCTCTCTCAATCTAACGCGTGGGATCAGTATCCCTTGGTGAGCGCGCTTCGCTTGTCCCAATCGAAATCCGGCCTCACGTCTGCACCGCGGTTGCCGCAAGCTGAGCAAACAAACCTCGGCTCGAGATCAGACAGCCGAACATCATCCGGCTATCGACCGCCACTGATTGCGATGTGGTGGCTGCAACGATAGTCGGAGCACTAGATCAAGGAGCCCACACCAAGCAGCCCAAATTAAGCTTGCTTTTTGCCCGTACCAAGCGTCTCGCGAAGATGCGCGACCGAGACCCTTCCAAAATCGGGAAGGCTAAGCAATGCCTCGTCCGACGTTTCGCGTACCTCTCCGACAGTCTCCAGGCCAGCCGCGAACAGCACGTTCTTTATACGCGTTGGGAATCGAACTTCACGGGTTGGTGTTTTATCCGGAAGCTCTGGCGTTGGCTCAAGCTCGCTCATTTCTTCAACGTAGTGCGGCCTCCTTACACGGACCTTACGGTCAATAGCCCCTACTGAGGGCTACCGGCTTATCCCAATGGAAATCCGGCCTGATGTCGGTCCCGCGCTTGCCGCAGGCCGAGCAGGTGAACTTCGGCTCAAGATCAGACAGCCGAACATCATCTGGCCATCGATCGCCGCTGATCGCGATGTAATGGGAGCACTTGTAATCGGCGCAATAGATCAGGAGTCCGCGTACGCCTGACGAGCGCATTTCTGCAAAGGTGATTTTCTGTTGCCGCTCCCCCATTGATTCCGCTGATTTGCGGTCGGGGGAAGCCGCTACGTTTTGTATTGTTAAAAGGCGATCTACCGTATGTCGGCTGCGATCTGCGGCGCGGCCAAACAGTACCTCACCCATCATAGGGTGGGGTGGCATGGTCATTCAAAAGTTTCTGGGGACATTAGCTTTCCGAGGGGCCTCCGTAGTTTGCGATTGGTTGTGGGACAAGCAACAGCGGATGGGTGGTAACTGTAAGAGATAAGCGCGGAATGATCCACGATGATCTTTGTGATATGGGACTATTGCTGCTTGCCCCTGCGCAACAGCGTATAGCCGCTGAAGGCGTTCGGTGATGATTTCAAAAAATTTCTGCAACTCGGCCTTATTGCGGACTGGGCCGGCTGCAGCGCCGAACATGAGCATCGCTCGCCACGGGATCCCATAAACGGTTACGCTGACTCCACGTTCGGGGCAGCCGTCCACGTTGCTCAAGTCCTCGCGGATCATCGCGGCCAGTTCTTCGGCTGTTTTCGTTTCCTTGGTAGGCTCCAGGACTTTCATAGCTTTAGCCCTTCGGCTTCGCCTTCAGCCCTATCTCTACGAGGCGGCGGATGGCCTCGGAGCATTCCCTCATCGGATGAACTTGTCTCTGTAGGCAATGATCTCCGCCATCTTTCGTGCGAGCGCGGCCCATGGGCGCTCGCCAAGACAGCAGAATGGACTTAGGTGTGTTCGATATGGCACACGCTGGAAGCGAGAATCGCCGTACATTGCGATTGCCGTTTCACGGCACATTCTCCCTGTGACTTGGGCCCGCCGCGAATGGCGGGCCTTTTTGCTTTGCTAACGGCTTCGGTTCGGCGCTCATTGTACACAGCTCAGTTTCGTGGATGCCGTTGCGCTCGTTGCGCCTATCGAAATCGACTGAAATACTTGAACCCCGTCGATCGGCGGGTTTTTCATTTTTCATTTAGGAATATTTAAAGATGTCAGAGGCGGTGAAGCTGATAGTGGCTGGTTACATCCGATTAAAGGACCGGAAGGCCATCGAGGATATGAGGCTTCACCGACAGGCGCTTAGGAACGACCTTAACCGATCGAAAGGTTGTCTTGATATTGTCGATAGCTCGATCCGTCTGGTCGACGAAGATATCCTGGCAATCGAGGAGGGTCTGAGAGAGCTGGGCGGCCTTGCGTCCCCGCACGCTTCCTAACCTCCGCCTATTTGCCGCAGCGATAAGCGCGGGATTGGCAACGTTCCCACGCTTTTCGCTGCGGCAACTGTTTTGAAGACAGTGCTAGACACGCCAGAAGGCTTAAGGACCGCAGATTAGTCAACGAGAGCTGTATTCGCTGCAAAATCATGGACTGCGTCGACCTGTGCCCCGTGGACTGCTTCTACGAGGGTGAGAACATGCTCGTGATCCACCCGGACGAATGCATCGATTGCGGGGTCTGCGTGCCGGAATGCCCGGTCGACGCGATCAACCCTGACACCGAACCGGGGCTTGAGAAATGGCTGTCACTGAATGCGGAATACGCGAAAATCTGGCCAAATATTATGGTCAAAAAAGCGCCCCCGCCCGATTCTAAGGAGTGGGAGGGGAAGCCAGACAAGCTCCAATACTTCTCACCAAATCCCGGCACGGGTGATTGAGGCTGACAGCGCCCGCGCAGCAACATTCACCTTCGCAGTTTGCGAGCCTTATGCGGGCGAAGGTTGACACGAGGGGCAAGCAATATGACCGAAGCTCTTGCTAGCAAAACCTGCACTCCCTGTCGCGGGGGAATACCTCCACTCACGCGCGAGCAAGCTGAGCTCTTTCACGCACAGGCCCCGGACTGGCAACTGGCGGAGGAAGCTCACCGCATCGAGCGGAGCTTCCGGTTTCGCAATTTCCGCGAGGCGCTTACCTTTGTTCAGGAGATTGGTGAACTCGCGGAAGCCGAAGGCCATCATCCGAATATCAGCTTCGGTTGGGGCAATGCGACGGTCTCTCTGCAGACCAAGAAGATCAAGGGACTGCATGAGAACGACTTCATCATGGCCACCAAGATTGACCGCATATTCGCTCGGACGGCCACGGCGTGAACGAGTTCTGGTTGTCCTGCAACTTGCGCCCCTTTTTCGGTGCCTGACGCAAATCAAGGTTAACGTCCAACCGGTTTGCGACGTGCTATTGGTAGCGAGCCAAAGACCCTCATTGAGAAGTAAATCCGACGAAAAATCATGAGTTTCTTCGAGCGTCTAAAGACAGCAGCATCCGCCGAGTGGCGGGCCTACACCGAGCACCCCTTCACGAACGGGTTGGCAGACGGTTCGCTCGCCGAAGCGGCGTTTCGTCACTACCTCGTTCAGGACTACCTGTTCCTCATCGAGTTTGCTCGCGCCTATGCGCTCTCCGTCTACAAGTCGCCCAAGCTCGCTGACATGCGCGAAGCGGCGGCCGGCCTGTCGGCCATTCTCGACATCGAGATGAACCTGCATGTGAAGCTGTGCGCCGGCTGGGGCCTGTCGCCCAGCGATCTTGAACAATCCCCTCCGGCGGTCGAGATGCTGGCCTATACACGCTACGTGCTCGACGCGGGAATGCGCGGCGATCTCCTGGCACTTAAGGTGGCGCTTGCCCCCTGCGTGATCGGCTACGCAGAGATCGCGACGCGGCTCGCCTCGCGACCCGATGCGCACGCTGCAACGAACCCATATCGCGTTTGGATCGCCGAGTATGCCGCTGCACCCTACCAGGAGGTCGCGG
>Ga0210396_10001362_pt1 | contig 26891 bp, 24 predicted proteins | sample IncBWH17OmetaG_FD_155466 | JGI IMG/M metagenome (GOLD analysis project Ga0210396, IMG submission 155466) | Forest soil microbial communities from Barre Woods Harvard Forest LTER site, Petersham, Massachusetts, United States - Inc-BW-H-17-O ... | reverse complement strand
GCGCGTCCCGTGGCCGATGCGCTGCGGGTCAAGCAGACGAAGCGTCTCCCACACGCTCTCCGGTCCAAGCCCTTCGCCGGCGTGCGCGGTGCGAAACAGGCCATGCTGTCGCGCGCAGCGATACGCCCCAATGTGAGCGTCCAAAGGGAATCCTGCTTCGTCTCCGGCAAGGTCGAGCGCCACGACCCGGCTGCCGCGAAACTTTTCTACCAGCTTCGCGGTCAGCAAACTCTGCGCTTCCGTGAAATGCCTTAGCGTGCAAAGGATCAGGCCAGCCTGCATCCCGGTTTCGCGAATCAAGCGGTCGACGGAACGTTCCACCACCGTGACGACTCCTTCAGGGCTCAAGCCGCTCTCCGTGTGCAGCAGCGGCGCAAAGCGGATCTCGGCATAGATCACGCCATCTTCGATGAGTTGCCGGAATATGTCCTCTGTTACCAGTCGGAGCGAATCCTCGGTTTGCATCAGCCGGAAACCCTTGGGCGCGCGGGAGAGGAAGTCTGCAAGGTTGGCGCAGCGCGCGGGCGCGACGAAATCGCGTTGATACTCCTCGCGAGTGACCGAAGGCGCCAGCGCCGAAACTGCCTCAAAGCTCAGCGAGCAGTCCAGGTGAAGGTGCAGCTCGATTTTGGGAAGCGCCCGCAGTTCCATTTGCTCACCATAACCCGAGCGCAATGCTCCGTCCATAAGTCCGCGCGCAGAAAGATCCCGATGTTTGTCATTCCGGCAACTCCGGGCGTGCGATCTTGTTCCGTTTTCCCAAGGCGGCGATTCGCGGGCGTGGCTGTGTCTCGGGCGCCCTGCGGAGATTTCAAATTTGAAATTGGGCGTCGGGAATTTTAATTTGAAATTTCAAATTTGAGATTTGAAATTCAAGAATCGCAATCTGGCATCCAAGAATGCCTGCCCGGAAGCTGGGCAAGGGAAGCGCGGCCCGCGAGAAAGCGGAAAAAGCGCTTGACACTGCAACTGCGAAACCGTAGAGTTACGCATTATGCGTAACCGTACAGTTACATATTCAGCGGCAGCGGCCTTTGCCGCGCTGGCCGATCCCACCCGCCGCGCCGTGCTGGACCTCTTGCGCCGCGGCAGCCTGCCCGCTGGGCGCATCGCCGAGGCCTTTCCTGTCTCCCGTCCGGCCATTTCCAAGCACTTGCGCTTGCTGCGCCGCGCCCGCCTCGTGCGCGAACGCCGCCAGGGCCGGCGCCGCCTGTATCAGTTGAACCCCGGGCCGCTGCGGGCCGTGGATTCCTGGCTCAACGATTACCGAATTTTCTGGCAATTGAGCCTCAGCGATTTGAAAGCGTTTGTTGAAACCGGGCAGGGCAGGGAAAAATCAGGCATGCGAACCAAAACCAAAAAGAAACGAAAATAATACGGAGGATGGAACATGGCGACATCAAAAGTTACTCCCGATGCGGATTCCATTGTCAGCGAGATCGCGATCAGCGCGCCGCCAGAGCGGGTCTTTCAGGCGCTGGTCGATCCCACACAGGTGGTGCGCTGGTGGGGGCAGACCGGCATCTATCGCTGCACGGAATTTCAGAATGATTTGCGCCCCGGGGGGAAATGGCGCAACGCAGGAGTGAGCGCCGATGGTCGCGCATTTGAAGCGACTGGAGAATACCTGGAAATCGATCCGCCGCGCCTGCTGGTCCAATCGTGGGTCGCCAGCTGGACGGGCGATGTGAAGACTACGGTTCGCTGGGAGTTGGAACCCACAAAACAGGGCACGCTGGTCCGAATTCGCCACACCGGATTGGCCGCTCATCCCGAATTGGCAGGCAGTTACAGCGGATGGCCGAGGCTCTTGGGCTGGCTGCAGGCCCTCCTGGAACGCGGCGAAACCATAGACGATCGCAAGCCCGCCTCCTGGAGCTAGCCGGGCCGCAAGCGGGCTGTCGAGCACGGCTCAATTTCTACGCGGCAGACGAAATAGCGTCGCGTGCCTTAGGAAACGGGCCGTGTTCCCGCAAGCAGCGATACGCAGGGTTATGACCCTCCAAAATTCGGCCGCTCAAATGTTGATCAATAGTGGTCCGTTTGGCAGTTTCCATGCATCCAACATTTAGCCGGATGCCCTCATCCCGGAAAGCGGTCTTCTCAGCCCACCCACAAAGAAGAGAACTGTCGTCTCTCTAGAGACGAGAAAGCCAAGCTCTGGGTTTAACACCCGGACTGAAAATACTTTGCAGGTACCTTCAATTTGGAGGGAGACATGGGGCGAAGCCATTTTATGGGAATTGCAGGAGTTTTGGACGGACCGGCAGGCAGCTTCCTGGCGGCACTCAGACACCTGTTCGAACAAAATGCGTGGATAAAGTACGTTCTTGAAATTTTCTTTCTCGTCGCAGCGGCCGCCGCAGTGCGGATAATTGCTTTGCGTCTATTGAGGCGATGGACCGGCGATTCGCAAGTGAAACACAAGAATCTGATCGCGCTGGTGCAGCGGCTGGTCACGCCGGCTCTGGCCATCGGCGTTGTCGCGGCGTGTTTCAATCTATTTCCTCTTTCCGGCAAGCTCCTGACGGTTCTGAACCGCTTCTTTTACATAACGATTCTCGCGCTTGGAATGTACTGCGCGGCGAAAATCGCGCTGATTTTCCTGAACCAATGGCTGGAGAACAGCGAAGGCCGAAAAAGTTTACGCGAACCGACTCAATTCGCGGTGCGCGTCCTGTTCGCAACTTTTGGGACCATGATTCTTCTTGAGAATCTGGGGATATCCCTGACGTCGGTGTGGACCACACTGGGAGTCGGCAGCGTCGCCGTTGCGCTGGCTCTGCAAGACACACTTTCAAATTTCTTTGCAGGCATCTACCTGCGCCTGGATAACCCGGTGGGGATCGGGGATTACATCAAACTGGAAAGTGGTGAGGAAGGCTTCGTGTTGGAACGCGGGTGGCGGTCCACTCGCATCAAGGCGCTTTCCAATAACATGATTGTTATTCCCAACGCAAAACTTGCCTCGACGATCGTGACAAATTTCTCGCTTCCCGACCCCCATTTGTCCCTCTTGATTCCGATCAGCGTCAACTTAAACTCCGACCCGCAGCGTGTCGAGGACATCCTGGTCGAAGAATCCTCGAAGGCATTGGGAACGATTCCCGGTTTGCTATCCGATTCGCCGGCTTGTGTTCGATTCATTCCGGGGTTTGGGCAAAACTCGCTCGATTTCACGCTGATTTGCACGGTTGGAACCTACGTGGACCAATATTTGGTTCAGCATGAGTTAAGAAAGCGGATTTATAACCGGCTGCGAGGCGAGAGGATCGCGTTCCCCGTTGTTCAAAGCTCTGTGCACGTTTTCGCGGATGACGGAAATCATGACGCCGCCGTCAGTTCGTTACATTCCGGGAAAATGCAAAGCGGCAACAGGCAATAGTTGCCTGTTTGCCGTGTGCCCTCAAAAGCCAAACGGTTCGAACGCTACTTCTTTTCTTCAGGTGGATTGTTGGCGGGTGCGGGCGAAGCCGCTGGTGCCGGAGTTCCGAAAATCGCGCTGAGCCCGGCGAGCTTCTGGTGCAGGGTTTCGCCCATCTCGGAGAGAACATTGCTGCAGACGGTATTCAGCCTTTTCTCGGTGGTGTCGGCCAGCTCGTCGATGAGGCTTTGGGACTGCTGATTCAGCTTGGCCACAGTGGTCAGCAGCCAGGAGTTCGACGCGTTTTCCAGGCGCTGTTTGTATTCGTCCAGGGCGCCCGTTCCGTGTGCAGTCATTGACGCCTGGAACTGGCGATCCAGGGCCTGAGACTCGTTGTGAAGGGCTTCTTTGGCCTGATCGACCTGTATGGCCAGTTCTTCCTTGCCCAGCGCCAGGGTCTGCTGCGCATGCTTTGAAAGTACCCGCTCGAACTCCACGGCGAAGCCGCGCGCGTCGCCTTCGAGCTTGGAACGGATCTGCGCGGCATTTGCTTCCATTTGCGCGGCATTCTGTTCGAACGCCGTGGTTGTTTTAGAAGCGTACAGATCGAATTGTTCGCGTCCCAGTTGCGCGGCCCGTTCCGTGAATTTGGCGGCGGCGGCATCGCTCGCTTCCTTGATTTGCTGGCTGCCTTGTTCGGCGGCTTCGCGGGCGTTTTCGTGCATCTGGCCTTGCGCGTGTTCGACGTAGCTCCTGCTGTAGTGATCCAGTTCGCTTGCAAACAGGCCGGACATTTCGGCGGCCTTTTCCCGCATGCGCGAAGCGGTCTGGTCGAGCCCCTTCTCGATCGTTGTTTGCATCTGGGTCTGAATTTTTTTCTCGTACCAGTCGGCCGATTTGAAGAGGGCTTCAAACGTGCTGTGCGAAGTTTCGGTGGCCCTGGTTTCCAGTTCGGCGAGCCATCTTCCGGACGCGGCGCGCGCCGATTCGCTGAAATCCTTCTCGATCTGCGCGAGCAATTCCTTCCCGCGGGCCGCGGTGTCCTGCAGGCCGCGCTCGGAAACCTGCCAAATCCGTTGGTGATGTTCGGCAACAGCCCTCTCGGCCTGTTCGCGGTCAAACGCGAGCTTGCCCAGCATTTCCGTGGCGCTGGCAACCTGCGGCGCAAACCGCTGCTCCAGTTCGCTGGCCAGCCTCTCAATCGTCTCGCGGCCGGCGATTTCCAGCATGGGCTGCATCCGTTGCGCGATCCCCGCGACGGCCGATTCCGCCCGGCGGTTCATCTCGACGCCCTGCGCCTCAAGCATGGCCTCGCCGCGCCGTGCCCACTCCTCGGACGCCGATTGAATGAGTCCTGAGAATTCGCCGCGCCTTGCTTCCAGTTGCGCGACAGACTGCTGAAGCTGCGAAATTACGGCGTCGCCTTTGGCGGCTTGCTTGTCGATCGCGGCGCGCAAAGTTCCCAGCGCGCTCTCCGCCTGCGCAGTGACTTGCGAATGCGCGGTGCCTAGCAAGTTGATGCGGTGCTGAAGTTCCCGTTCGACCTGCGCTGCGGCAGCTTCGCTTTTTCTGGCAAGTTGTTCCGCCACCCGCCGGGCTGCTTCCTCAACCGCCGCATCCATCTTTTCCTGCCAGCGTGTGCTGGCAGTTGCCAGGTCGGCTTCGAGAAGTCCGCGCCATCCCACTTCCCCCAGGGTTGTCGCGGCGGTGATTTGCTCTCCCAGCCTTCTAGCCGCCTGATCCATCTGCGCCAGGCGCGCCTGGGCATCGGCGGTGCGCGTGTCCATCATTTCCTGCCAGCGCCGCATTTCGTCCGCGGCGGCCTTGGCCGAGGATTCCCGCATCTGGTCCACGGCCGCTTGGACTTGGTCCTGATTCGTCCCGATGCTACCGCTCAGGCTTTCCAGTTTCTGGATGGCCGCCTGAAGTTGGTTCTGAAGCTGCTGTTCGAAATCAGCGCGGCGTGTTCGCTCGACTTCCGCAAGCTGGGAATCAATCTGTTGGTGGGCCTTGCTGAGCCGAAGGTCCAATTCGCTGGACATTCGCTCGAGCATGGCCGCCGTGGCTGATTCCCGCTCACTCTGGATGCGCTGCAGGGTCTCTTGTTGCGACCTTTCGATTTGCGCCGCCACGGCCTCAGCCACGGTTTTTTCCGCGGCATCCTTCAGTTGGGCCTGTAAAGCCGCGAGCAGTGGACGGGTTTCCGCGGCGACCGCTTGTGTCGCGCTCTCCCGGACCGTGCTCTGAATTTGCTGTTTGGCCTCAGCGACTACCCGAGCCATTTGCCGGGCGACCTGCAAGGACGCATCGGCCCCTGCTGGCGACGGAAGCACACGGACGTTGTCCTCCACGGGTTCAGGCCCTGCGGGCCGCGCCGCGGGCATTACTGGTACCGACCAATCTTCTACCTCGCGTTCAACCTGCGGAGCCGCCGGCGGGGCAGGGATTTCCAGGCTGGGCGCAGAACCGGCCTCAGGGAAGGGAAACCAGTCCGCTGGAGGAAAAGCAATACCCCAGACGTTTCCGGGGACTTCGAGTTCCACGCCAATTTGAAACAGTTCGCGAACTGTCCGCGGGCGCTGGATCCACGTGACGCGACCCCGGACATTTCTCGCCTCGCGGCCGGGTTCATTGTGGGGCACTTCGAGCGTGACCCACATATTTTTCAAGACGTAGTGTTTCGATTGGTAGCGCGCGCCGTGGCAATTAATGATCAGGGTGGAGGTGCGTTCCTGGAATGGGCGGCCAAGCGCGTCCACACCCGTAACTGTGAGCGGCACGGCTTGCACAATTCGGGTGGTGCGCCGCTTCTGGGCTTCTTGTTCGGGATGAATGTTAGATTCCGACACGAGAGCTCCCGATGATCAAATTTAAAGCGTACCATTGCGGCACTCTTGCGTCGAGGCGCAGGGAACCCCGATTTCTTAAAGGTTACGGTCCGCCTAAGTGATTTGTTCTCATCATGCCTCGAATTGGCGCAGCCAAATTCACCACGTGATCGGGCATCCCTGGGAAATACGCTTACACCAACACACTACTTTGTTCTTCGATCGGGGGAATGGAGAGGCTGGGCGCCTGGCGAAGGGTGAATCTACTACGAAATTCGGCAGATAGCCAGAAACATCGGGATTGTGACCCTGCCCGCTCTGCGAAACTTACGAGACCGCGATAGACACGTTTGACGGTTGAGGAGACTGCCCGGGGTGGTCGGGCCAATCCGGGCTGCAACAGCGGGTCTCCAACTTAGCCACATCTGCTTGCATTTCTGGCAATTGGCGCAGATGTGCCAAGGTTTCCCGCAAGATCGCGGACGCCACCGAATCGTTCGGGGCTACCAGGCGGTAGTGCATCCAGCGCCCCTGGCGTCGCGCGGCGACAATGCCCGCGCGGCGAAGATAAGCCAGGTGCCGCGAGATTTTTGGCTGGCTGATTTTCAGGATCTCCACAAAATAGCAGACGCAAATTTCCTTGCCGGCAATCAGGTTGAGGAGACGCAGTCGGGTGCGATCGGCCAGGGCGCGAAAAAGCAGATCGAGGGGGAGGCGTTTTTTCTTTCCGGGCATGCGCATATTATATATGGCTTGACAGATATGTTCAAGGAGGCGTACCCTCATTATATACGCATGAGCGTATATATACTTTCAAGTAGGGGGACCCATGGGAACGGAATCCGTTAAAGCGCTCAAAGCGCATGTGGCGATTCACGTGAAAGACGTCGGGGCGAGTATCGAGTTCTATGGAAAGCTTTTTGGGATTGCGCCCTGCAAGGTGCGCACCGGATACGCGAAATTCGATGTGTCCAATCCGCCGTTCAACTTTACTTTGAATGAAGGACCACAGGCGGGGCAGGGCGCCCTGTCTCACCTGGGAATTCAGGTGGAATCGACGGCGGACGTCCTGGCCGTGCGGCAAAGCTGGCAGGAGCGAGGTCTGCAGCCTCGCGACGAAATGAAGACAGAATGCTGCTACGCGCTGCAGGACAAGGCGTGTGTCCGCGATCCAGATGGAAACGAGTGGGAAGTTTTCGCTGTCCTGCGGGACAACCTTCCTGAAAAGCCGGTTGCGCAAAAATCGTGTTGTGCTCCCGATTGCTGCGCGCCCGTTACGCCCTGAACGCCAGCCCCTGTCCGTGAAAGGGCTCTCGATGGGGAAGCGCTACAACGTGCTCTTCTTGTGCACCGGAAATTCCGGGCGTTCCATTATGGCCGAAGCGATTCTCAATCGAAAAGGCTGGCCCACGTTTACGGGCTATAGCGCGGGAAGCCATCCGTCAGGAATAGTCCGTCCGGAGGCGTTGCGGCAAATTGAATTGGCGCGCATGCCCGTGGAAAATTTTCGCAGCAAAAGCTGGGATGAATTCGCAAAGCCCGGCGCGCCGCAAATGGATTTTGTTTTTACCGTGTGCGACAACGCCGCCAGCGAAGTCTGCCCGGTATGGCCCGGTCAGCCGATGACCGCGCATTGGGGCGTCGCCGACCCGGCCGCGGTACAGGGAACGTCCAGCCAGATTGAACGCGCATTTCGGGATGCCTTCATGATTCTAGACCGCAGAATTTCTCTTTTTTTGTCTCTGCCTCTTTCCACGCTCAACCAGCTCGCGATCCAGCAGGAAATTCACCGCATAGGCCTGCAATGAAATCCTCGCTCTCCCGGCGCGTTGCAGCGGAATTTTTGGGAACAGGATTTCTTGTGGCCGCGGTCGTTGGCTCCGGCATCATGGGCGAACGGCTTGCCGGCGGGAACGCCGCCATCGCGTTACTGGCCAACACAATTGCGACAGGCGCCGCGCTCGCCGCATTGATTCAGGCGCTTCGGCCGATTTCCGGCGCGCATTTGAATCCAATTGTGTCGATCGCCGAGGCGTTTCATGGCGGAATCGCACGGAAGGACGCTGGGCTCTACGTCCCGGCCCAAGTCTGCGGAGGAATTGCCGGAACGGCATGCGCCAACCTGATGTTTGCACTTCCCGCATTTTCAATTTCGCATCATGCCCGGACCGGCGCGCCGGTATGGTTCAGTGAATTCGTGGCGACATTTGGGTTGCTACTGGTGATCCGCACGGTCGCGCGATTTTCCCCGGACGGGCTGCCGTTTGCCGTGGCCGCCTACATCGTCGCCGCATATTGGTTTACCGCGTCGACATCCTTCGCCAATCCTGCCGTGGCCATCGCCCGCTCGCTCACCGACACGTTCGCGGGAATTCGCCCGGTGGATGTTCCCGCATTTCTTGCTGCGCAATTCGCCGGGGGTTTGTCAGCGCTCATCGTTTCCGATTGGCTTAGCCTGCGGCCGGGCGATGTTTAAGTGGCGCGGGCTTCAGTCTGCGGGTTTTAGTCCTTGCAAGAACGAACCCCGCAAGCTGAAGCTTGCGCCACTCAAATCATCCTCCAATCCTGTCTTGAATGTCTCCTGCCGTGACGCGATACTTGCTGCATGCCGGAAATCGCGCCCCAATCCGCCCTGCACGTCCGCCAGCTGCGAAAAGCGTTCAAGGACGTTGTGGCGGTCGATGGCCTGAACCTCGAAGTGCGCGCGGGCGAGTGCTTCGGCCTGCTCGGACCGAATGGCGCAGGAAAAACGACGACCGTGGAAATCTGCGAGGGTTTGACGCCGCCGGATTCAGGGGAAGTCGAAGTGCTTGGGCGGCGGTGGAGTTCGGACGCTGCGCAACTCCGCCAGCAACTCGGCATTCAATTGCAGGATACGCAACTCTCCGAGAAACTCACCGCCCATGAAACAGTCCGGCTGTTTCGCAGTTTTTTTCGGCAGGGAGCGGATGCCTCCGAGATTATCGCGCGTGTGCAGCTCGAGGAAAAACAGAATTCGCGGGTGGGTGACCTTTCCGGCGGCCAGAAACAGCGGCTTGCTCTCGCCTGCGCCCTGGTTGGCGATCCCGACTTTCTATTTCTAGACGAACCCACAACGGGCCTGGATCCGCAAGCCCGGCGCCAGCTATGGGAATTGATCGAGGAATTCAAACAGTCGGGCCGCACCATTCTGCTCACCACCCACTACATGGACGAAGCCGAGCGCCTGTGCGATCGCGTGGCCATCATGGATCACGGCAAGGTGATCGCTCTCGGCACGCCGCGCGAATTGATCGCCTCAACCTGCGCGGAGCAAATGGTGGAGTTTACGGCGGGAAGCGTTTCTCATGCGCTCGACGTGCCGGCCCTGCGCCGCATCGCAGGCGTCCGCGAAGTTCGCACGGAGAATGGCGCGGTGCTCCTGCAGGTAGCCGAACTGCACACTTCCGTCCCCGCGTTGCTCGCGGAATTGACGCGACAGAATGTTCCGCTCACCGAGTTGCGAACTCATTCGGCGACTTTGGAGGACGTCTTCGTTACTCTGACGGGACGCCATTTGCGAGATGAGTGATAGCACCATTCCCGCTGTTCGCGCCGGCGTGGGCGAGAAGAAGTCTCCTCGCGAGAATTCGTTCGCGGACCATCCGCTCGTGCAACTGACACTCGTGCGGTTTCTCGAGTTTATCCGCGAGCCCGAAGCCCTGTTCTGGGTGTTCGTTTTCCCGGTACTTCTCGCGGCAGGGTTGGGCATCGCCTTCCGCAACCGTCCGCCGGAAGTGCTCACGATCACAGCGGTCACTCCGGAGCTTGCACAGTCCTTGCGGCAGGAGAAACTCCTTGCAGTCGAGCAGCTGGACTTGCAGGCCGCGCAAGAATCGTTGCGCACCGGAAAAGTGGCGCTGCTTGCCGCGCCGTCATCCGGCGGCGCCGTCGAGTTCCGCTACGACGATACCAATCCCGAAGGCCGCGCCGCGCGCCTGCTTGCCGATCGAGCGATCCAGAAAGCGGCGGGGCGCGTCGACCCGATAGCCACCACCGACCAGTTGATGCGCGAGGCGGGCTCGCGTTACATCGATTTCCTGATTCCCGGATTGCTGGGCATGAATCTGATGGGCAGCGCGATCTGGTCGATGGGATTCGCAATCGTGGATGCACGACGCAAAAAACTTTTGAAGCGTCTGGTGGCCAGCCCCATGCCCCGGCCCTACTATTTGCTCTCATTTCTGCTTTCGCGAATTTTGATGCTGGTGGTGGAAGTTGGAGTTCTGGTTGGATTCGGGGCTCTGCTTTTCCACGTGCCTGTCCGGGGCACGCTGCTGGATCTCGGGATCGTGTGCCTCCTGTCGTCGCTTTCATTCAGCGCCTTGGGACTCTTGCTGTCCTCACGAGCAAAAACGATAGAAGCGGCCTCCGGCCTGATGAACGTCGTGATGATGCCTATGTGGATCGCATCGGGAGTCTTCTTTTCCTCGCAAAAATTTCCCGACGTGATGCAGCCATTCATCAAAGTGCTGCCGCTGACAGCCGTAATCGACGCATTGCGCGCCAACATGCTGCAAGGCTCGAATTTGGCGCAGATGATTCCGCAAATCGGAATCATCGCATTCTGGCTGGTGATTTGCTTTGCCCTGGCACTAAAACTCTTCCGGTGGCGTTAGCACATATCACCCGCGGCGAATCAGGCCCGAGGAACAAAATTTATTTGACCAACAAAGGAACGCAGATTTTTGTAGCGCCGGCGTCTCGCCGGCGTTTTTGCGGCTTGTTGAGCGCAGAAAAATTGCCGCCGAGACGCGGGCGCTACGGCACACCATTTTCAATCGCAACGAGGTTTCATATCGCAAGACAAATGCGGGAGGTTTAGGCGGCTTAGCTTTCGATCGAGCGATGCTTGAACGTGCGCTGGCCCTTGCTGTAACTCGCCACAGTCTGGCCTTTGCCAAACAGTTTGTACTTGTAAATCGTGAGGCCTTCGAGCCCCACGGGCCCGCGGGCATGCAATTTCCCGGTGCTGATCCCCACTTCCGCGCCCAGGCCGTAACGGAAGCCGTCGGAGAATCGCGTGGACGCGTTTTGAAAAACGTTGGCTGCGTCGACGAACTCCATGAATCGTGAAGCTACATCATGGCTCTCCGTCACGATGGATTCGGTATGCCGCGAGCCGTAACGGTTGATATGTTCGATCGCCTCGTTTACTCCGTCCACAACCTTGATGGAAACGATGAGGTCGGAATACTCTTTCTTCCAATCCTCTTCCGTCGCCGGAATCACTTCCTGTCCTTTCGCTAATTCCTTTGTTCTCGCGCAGCCGCGAACCTCGACACCGGCTTTACGGAATTCCGCGATCATAAGCGGCAGAAAGACCGGCGCAATCGTTTCGTGCACCAGCAAAGTTTCCATGGCGTTGCACACGGCGGGGTATTGCACCTTGGAGTCGTAGGCCACATCAATCGCCTTTTGGAAATCCGCGTCGCTGTGCACGTACACGTGGCAGATGCCTTCGCCGTGCCCGAGCACGGGAATGCGGCTGTGCTCGGTGACGTAACGGACAAATTCGTTCGATCCGCGCGGCACGATCAAATCGATTTCATCGTGCAAGGTGAGGATCTGCGCCACGTCCTCACGCGTGTGAATCAGGACAACGGAATCGGCCGGAATATCGGGGAAGGCCGAAAGTGCGTCGCGCCAGATCGAAACGAGCACGGCGTTGGTTTCAGCCGCTTCCGCGCCGCCCTTGAGGCAAACCGCGTTGCCCGATTTCAATGCCAGCGAAGAAATTTGTGGAACCACGTCCGGGCGAGACTCAAACACCACGCCCAGAACGCCCAGCGGGCACGTTTCCTTATGCAGAACGAGATCGTCGTCCAACTCCATCGTCGAAAGGCGCCGGTGCAGCGGGTCGGCCAGGCGTGCGACGTCGCGCACGCGCGCGGCCATTTCCGCGATGCCTCGCTCCGTGGACCGCAAACGCGCGAACATCGCGCGGGACAACTCGCCACGCTCGACAGCCTGCTGCGCCGCCGCGCAATCCTTTTCGTTTGCGGCCAGAATTTCTTCCGCGCGAGCTTCAATGGCGTTGGCTGCGGCGAGGAGCGCCTCGTTCCGGCGCTCGCCCGAAAGCGTGGCCAGGACGTGCGCGGCTTTGCGCGCCCGCCGGATGAGCTGATGAATGTCGGAAGCTTCGAGTTGTTTTTGCACTACGCTCATTTGCGATCCAGCAAAACGATATTATCGCGCTTTACCAGCACAGTTGCACGCTTGCTCGTTCGGCCGCCGCCCTCCGCCGCATGCGAACCGTTCCCGATCATCCCTTGCGCATCGCCCCGCGAATAATCCGAAATCCCCCGCGCGAATTCGAGTCCCTGCGCGTCCACGATGCTCACCACTTCCGCCGCGTCAAATTCTCCTTCGACGCTCGTGACGCCGGAAGCCAGCAAGCTCGCCTTGCCGCCGGTGAGCGCCTCGCGCGCTCCCGCGTTGACGATCACGCGCCCGCGCACTCCCGCGGCATACGCGATCCAGCGCCGCTTTCCTGCCATGCGCGTCTTCGACAAAAATACCGTGCCTGCGGGTTCGCCTTCAAAAATTTGCCCGAGCGCGTCCGGCTTGGTGCCATTCGCGATCACAGCGACTCCTCCAGCTTGCATGGCAATTTCCGCCGCTTCGAGTTTCGTCAACATGCCGCCGCGCCCTCCCTCGGAAGGGCCGAGCGCGAGCGATTTCAATTCCGGCGTAATCTCCTCCACCAGCGGAATCACTTTTGCCCCAGCTTCTTTCGATCCGGACGGCCCGAGTTGCATCAATCCATCCACGTCCGTGAGCAGGACGAGCAGGTCGGCTTCGATGTGGCTCATGACCAGCGCAGCCAGGCGATCGTTGTCGCTGAAGATGCGTTCGCCCGCGCGAATGTTGAGGTAGTCCAATTCAGCGGTTGACACCGTATCGTTTTCATTGACGATGGGCAGCACGCCAAGCTTCAATAGCGCTTCCATCGTCTCCCGCAAATTGGAATACCGCGTGCGATCGACGAAATCTCCTTCGGTCAAGAGCACCTGCGCGAGCTGGACGCCGTGCGTCTGAAATAATTTTTCGTATTCATGCATCAACAAACTTTGTCCCACCGCCGCGCACGCCTGGCGCATCACCATGTCATTCAACCGATCGCGATGCAGCCCCAGCCGCCCGCGCCCCAGCCCGACGGCGCCCGAAGACACCAGGACGATTTGCCGGCCGTTCTTCTTCAGCGCGGCAATGGTGCGGGCGACCGGCGCAAGATGCTCGACGTTGAACTGACCGTCAGCGCCCGTCACAATGCCGGTGCCCAGCTTGATCACCGCGCGGCGCGCTGCCCGCAGGCGCTTCTGCTGATCGCTTTCCAATGGATGATCCTTTATGGCAATTACTGTATCATCTTCGCCGCGGAGTTGTGACCCTTCACTGGCGTTTGATTGCGGATTCAGTTGTGGTGCATGGCGGGGGGTGCACTTGTAGGACGGGCTTCAGCCTGTCGCTTTTGATTTGCGTAGGATTACAAAACCAGACAGGCTGAAGCCTGTCCTACAAACAAACTCCTCAAAGATCGCGCCGCCCTTCCATGGCTTTCATCATGGTGACTTCGTCGGCGTATTCGAGGTCCGCGCCTACGGGTATCCCGACGCCGATGCGCGTCACGCGAACGCCGAGCGGCTTCAGGAGCTTGGAGAGATACATGGCCGTGGCCTCGCCTTCGGCGTTGGGGTTGGTGGCGATGATTATTTCCTCGACTGTGCCTCCCTTGAGCCGTTCAATCAGGCTCTTCAGGTGCAACTGATCGGGTCCGATGCCTCGCAGCGGCGCGAGCGCTCCGCCCAGCACATGATACAGGCCGCCGTACTGGCGCGTTTTTTCGATGGCCATGATGTTGTGCGGCTCTTCGACCACGCAGATGGTCTTGCGGCTGCGCGTCGAACTCGTGCAGTAAAGGCACGGGTCTACGTCGGTGATGTTGTTGCACACTGAACAGATTCGCATGTTCATCTTGGCGTCGCGAATGGCGTCCGCCAGCGCCAGCGCGCTTTCGGACTCCGTGCGCAAAATGTGAAACGCCAGGCGCTGCGCGGTTTTTGCGCCGATGCCGGGCAGGCGTTTCAGTTGGTCGATCAGCCGCTCGACGGGCTCGGCGAAATCAGGCATGTGAATTGTTCCGTGACGGAGTGAGGCGTGCCGGGGGAGTGTGCAGGCCCTTCAGTGCTTCCGCAAGCCCGTCATTCCGAAATTCCCCAAATTTAAGATTCCGAAATTTCCCGCCTTTGTCATTCCGAGCGAAGCGAGGAATCTCTCCGGTTCTGGACTCGATTGGCAGAGAGATTCCTCGCTTCGCTCGGAATGACAAAATTAAATGCATGGAAATTAGATGCATGCAAGGCTTAAAAACATTCTTGACCGCTTAAAACAGGCCGGGAATTTTCAGTCCTGCCATTCCGGGAATTCCTCCCGTCAGGTTTTTCATCTGGTTGGTGAGCTCTTCATCGACGCGGCGGCCGGCTTCGTTCACTGCGGCGCGCACCAGATCCTGCAGCAATTCCTGATCTTTTCCCGCGAATACTTCGGGATCGACGCGAACTTCGGTGAGCTGTTTCTGGCCGTTCATTTTGACGATGACCATGCCGCCGCCAGCCGAGGCTTCCACCTGCACGGATTCGACCTGCTTCTGCAAGCCCTCCTGCATCTGTCGAAACTGCGTGAGAATTTGCTGCAGCGCTTTCACTTCCATGGTCTACTCCTCGCCCCGGCGTTTCACGTCGGAAATCCGCCCGCCGAATCGTTCCAGCATCGCGCGCACGATCGGATCTTGCTCGAACTTGGCGCGCAATTCACGCGTGCCGCTGGAAGTTGTTCCTCCCGCCTGCACGGCCTCCAGTTTAACACAGACGCGCACCGTCTGGCCGAGGATGCGGCTGGCAACGTTGCGCAAACGTTCCATGGGGTCGCGCGCCTGCAACATCTCCGCGAGGGCGCGATTCTCAGTCGGAAAAAATAATCGCACTTCGCCGCCGCTCATCTCCCAGCGCGACGCGTGTCCCACGAGTTCGCCCAGAAATTTTTCCTGCGCGAGGATGGCATTCTTGATGGAATCCACTTGAGCCTCGACGAGCCCGTCGCCTGCGGCCGCGGACCGCGCGATCATGGCGGGCATCGCAGCGGGAACGGGAGCCGCGTTTTCCGGACGCGGCGCGGGAGCGGCTGGCACCCTGGCGGGAGCGGTGGCCGCCGCAGCGCCCTGCGATGTTGCGGCAGGATACGCCGCCGGAGCGCTTGCGCGCGCCGCGGGCGGCCCTTGCGAGAGGGCGCTAGAAGATCGCGTTGCCGGAGGAGCCACCGGAGATCCGCCTTCCAGTTCAGCAAGAATTTCTTCCAGCGGCGCGAGGCGTGCCGCGTTCACCATGCGCAGCAGGCCCATCTCCAGGTGCAGCCGCGCATCCGGCTTTCGCCGAAGATCTTCGTCGGTGTGCAGCAGGATCTGGAAAAACCGGGTGAGGTCTTCCTCGCTGAAAGATTCCGAAGCTTTCTTCAATCGCGGCCGCTCGTCTTCAGGGGCGGCGATCAGTTCGGAATCCGCTCCGCAAACGCGCGCGACAAGCAGATTGCGAAAATGGCCGATGGCCTCACGGCAGAAATGCTGCAGATTTTGCCCTTCGGCAAGCAGACGGTGCACGAGCGAGAGCACGCGTTCGGCCGACCGCTCTTGGATCGCGGTGGTCAGCTCGTCCAGAATTTCTCCGGGGACGACGCCGAGCAGTTCGCGAACCTGCGCGTCCATAATGCTGGAGCCGCAATAGGCGCGCGCCTGTTCGAGAAGCGAGAGCCCGTCGCGCAAGCTGCCTTCGGCGGCGCGAGCCATCACGGCAATCGCTCCCGGCTCCGCGGTCAGTTTTTCCTTGACGCAAATATCTTCCAGAGCTTTTGAGATTTCCGCGAACGAAAGCGCGCGAAAATGAAAATGTTGCGAACGCGAGCGGATGGTGTCGGCCAGATTTTCCGGCTCGGTCGTGGCCATCACGAAGATGACTTTGTCGGGAGGCTCCTCGAGCGTTTTGAGCAGCGCGTTGGAGGCTTCATCGGTGAGCATGTGGGCTTCATCGAGGATCACGACCTTGTGGCGGCCGCCGGCGGGCGCGTAGCGCACCATCTCGCGCAATTCGCGAATCTGATCGATGCCGCGATTGGAGGCCGCGTCGATTTCGATCACGTCGAGGGAATTCCCGAGGCCAATCTCGCGGCAGGAATCGCACTCGTTGCAGGGCTCCGAGGCGGGCCCCTTCGCGCAGTTGAGCGCCTTGGCGAGAATCCGCGCGGTCGTCGTTTTGCCCACGCCGCGCGCGCCGGAAAAAATGTAGGCATGCGCCACGCGCCCGGATTGGATGGCGTTGGAGAGCGTGCGCGTGACGTGCTGCTGCCCCACCACGTCGGCAAACGTTTGCGGACGCCATTTTCGTGCGATGACCTGGTAGCTCATGCTCGTTGAAACCCGAAAAGCAAAAACCTTAACACAGAGAACACCGAGGAGCACAGAGGGCCACGGAGAAAACCTCTGCTGCGCGCCGAGAAAATCGCGTTTCACCGATCGTTCGTGCCGGTGTGAGATGAGAGGAACTTCGGGTACTCCGCGGCACACGAAGCGATCCCGGTACCGTTGCTCCCTTCCGGGCCTGGCGGGGTTCGCGGGACTTCGTCGCACGGAGCCCGAAGTTCCACGCATCGGCAGTCGCTCCACTCGGAAGCGGCTGCAATCGCAGTCTAGCACAGCGACGCGCGCGAAAAAAGAAAACCGCGCGCGTTCAGAAAGTGATTTTTTGTGGGATCGCGCCCAATGGCCGTGGTCCGAGTAGCACAGGCAGGAGTGCCTATGCTGCAAGAATCTCTTAAAGCGCCGGATACGCGATCTGAATGAACGCGTCGCTGTTGAACAATCCCTTGCCCCAGACCTCATTCAAATCGTCAAGAGGCTTTGCGGCCACAGCATCCTGCATGGACTTTCCTGAGGACTTCAATTTCTGAAGCCGTTCGCGCGCCGTCGTGAGCATGTCGCGATATTTCATGAGGTCGGCTTTGTTTCCAAGCGGGCCGTGCCCGGGAACGATTTTGGTATTGTTGTCGGCCACGGCCAGAAGCTTCGTCGCGCCCGCGATCATGCCGCTGACGCTGCCCCCTGTCCCGTCGTCGATGTAGGGAAACATGCCATTGAAGAAAATGTCGCCCGTCTGCAGAACATTGCCCTTCTCGAAATGAATATAAATGTCGGAATCCGTGTGCGCCGGCGGGATGTGCACGAGTGACACGCTTTCGCCGTTCATGGCTATCTTATGGCCCTGCGCGAAAGTTTGCTGCGGCAGCGCCTCAGCCGGCGAGGGCGGGAAGGTCAGGTTCAGCACCGCCAGCGTGTGGGTTTCGGACATCCGTTTTTTCGTATTCACGTGCGCGATCAGTGTTGCGCCCGCGGCGCGCAGTGACGCGTTGTTGTCGGAGTGATCGAAATGCCAGTGCGTATCAATCGCCGTCTTGACCGGCGCCTTTCCGATCGCCTCCAGCGCGTCCTTGAGATGCGGCCACGCCGGCTGCACGAATGTGTCGCCCATCAATTTTCCATCCGCGCCATTCAGCACCACCACATTCCCCCCCGGGCCGGACAGCAGCGTGATGCTGTCCGTAAGCTTTTGCGGTTGAATCGGCGCGCCGCCAAATTGCGCGCGCATCGCCGCGACTGCATCGGCCGGAGACTTTTGCTGCGGAAAGCCCGGAATTGCCGCGTGCGCGATTGCCGCCGGAAAGAGTCGGGCCGCCAGCGCTCCGCCTGCCAAGCCAGCCGCGCCCAGCAATATTTCGCGACGCGTAAAGAATTTCATCGTGGGATTGGTTTCCATGTCAAATTCTCCTCGCAAGGGATTGCCTTCTTGGTCTCATAACCGGTGGGGTGCGCGAGGAAGTCTAGCACAGCGAGGCGCGCGAAAAAAGAAAGGAGGGCGGCGCTGCATTTTCCAGAACGGATTTACACGGCCTCTGCCCGGGCGGTCAAGGTCTCTTCGATGATGCGGCCGTCGACCAGATGGATGGTGCGATCGGCCATTCCCGCGTAGCGGGAATCGTGCGTGACCATGCAGATGGTCGCGCCCTCCCCGTGTAACTCTTTCAGTAGATTCATCACGGCTTCGCTATTCTTGGAATCGAGATTTCCCGTGGGCTCATCCGCCAGCAGGATCGACGGCTGGCCTCCCAGTGCGCGCGCCACCGCTACGCGCTGCTGTTGGCCCCCGGAAAGTTGAGCGGGGTAATGATTCTTGCGGTGCGCCATGCCCACGCGGTCAAGCACTTCCTGGACGCGTATTCTGCGTTCGCTCATGGCCATGCTGCGATACGTAAGGGGCAACTCCACATTTTCAAACACCGTGAGGTCTCCGATCAAATTGAATGCCTGGAAGACAAAGCCAATCTCCCGGTTACGGATGCGGCTGCGTTCATCAAGAGAAAGCCTGGCAACCGGCTTGCCGTGGATTGCGTAGCCGCCTTCGGTCGGCGAATCCAGAAGGCCGACGATGGAAAGCAGCGTCGACTTGCCGCAGCCGGAAGGTCCGGCAATTGAGACAAATTCTCCATGGCGAATTTGCAGGTGAACGCCCGAGAGGGCATGTGTTTCTATCTCGTCGGAATAAAAGATTTTTGACACGCCTTCCAGGCGCAATAGCGGTTCGGAATGTGCACTCATCTTTTCCGTCCCTTCTCAGAATAGAGTTACCGCAAGCGGACCCGATCAAAGTTGTCCCAGGACGACATATCCGAAAGGATGAGTCGATCGCCGGCCGCGAGGCCCTGCAAAATTTCCACGCTGTTCACGGAGGTGCGGCCCAGTTTCACTTGCACACGCACGGCTTCGCTGCCGTCGTCCACCACCTTGAACAGTCCAACAGTGCTATTGGTCTCTCCATGAACAGGCCGCCCAGTGGAAAGGACATCGGCCAGCCGCTCGATCTCGATCGTGCCTTCCACGCTCAAATCCGGCCGCGAGCCGGGCGGCAGCGTCCCATCGATGGCCGTGTCCACGGTCACGGTTCCGTTTTGCACCGAAGGATCGATGCGTATCACATGCCCTGGAACGGTGCCGTTGTGCGTGTCGATTAACGCCTTCTGTCCGATCGCGACATCCTTCGCCTGCGTCTCCGCGATTTTTAGCTCCGCCTTCAGGTGCGTCGGCTGAGCGACCCGCGCAAGAATCGTTCCCGGTGCTACCTGTTGTCCGACTTCTACCGCCAGCTCCTGCAATACGCCGTCGATCCCAGGGCGTACGTGCAGTTGATCGAGCTGGTGCTGCTTGAGCTCATACAGCGCGCGCTGCCCATCGATCTTGGCCTGCTGGACCGCGAGTTGCGCTTCGATCGACTGCGCAAATGTGTCCGCCTGCGTTTCCGCGATCTTGTTTTGCTTGGCCAGCTCTTCCGCTTTCACTTGGGAAGTTTTCCAGATTAGCTCGGCGATAATGCCCTGTTTGTAGAGCTGATCGTACGCATCAAACTGCAATTGGGCTTGATGATATTCAGAGCGCATGCCAGCCGCCTTCGATCGTTGCTCCATGAGCTGATTGTCGAGCTGCGCTTTCAGGTTGTGGTATTCCGCTTCCGCGCCTTTGAGCTGAAATCCCGCATCCAGGACCGATTGCTGGAGTTCCGAATTGCTGAGTTCCAGGATCACCGTCTTCGCGCTTACCGGCGTACCCGGCAGCAGCAGACGTTGCTCGACCCGCCCGTCCGTGGCCGCCGGAATAACGCGGATGGTTTCCGGCACGAGCGTTCCCAGCCCCCGGACCTCGCGCAGCATCGGGCCACGCTTTACTGTATCTGTCCAGACAGTAGTCTTGTCGACGGTAGGCGCGGCTGCCTTGAGCCTCGAAAGCCCCGCTGCTACGACGGCAATGGTGATCAAACCCGCCAAGCCATAAATAATCCGGAGTAGTCGCCGTTTACGTTTGAGTTCTGGTCTGGCGATATCCACGGGCCATCGCTCCTTGGCGATGCGAGACACGATTTCAGAAGCGTCATTCATCGCGCAGCGCCACCATGGGATCCACGCGCATCGCGCGCCGCGCGGGGATGTAGCAAGCCAACAGCGCCACGATTGCCAGGACAATCGCTACTGCTGCGAATGTCAACGGATCGGTTGCACTTAGGCCGTAAAGCTGGCTGGCCATCAAACGCGTCAGCCCAAGAGATGCCGCCAGGCCAATGCAAATTCCGATCAGTGCAAGCTTCAGGCCCTGCCTGAGGACAAGGAGAAAAACGTCGCTTCGCTTTGCGCCCAAGGCGATGCGTATGCCGATTTCGCGTACGCGCTGCCTGACTGCGTACGACTGCACACCATAAATTCCAATCGCGCCGAGCAGCAATGCCAAGCCTGCGAATGTCGCGAGCAATACCGCGTTCAACCGTTGCTGCCCGAGCGATTGGTCCACAATGCTTTCCATGGTGACCACGGCAACCACAGGCTCATCGGGATCGACAGTGTGAACGGCATCGGTCACCGCGGAAATCAGGCTGGTGGGCGGGGAGCTGGTGCGAAGGGCCAGAACCATCTGCGTCTGTGGCTTCTGACTCATTGCGTCGTAAATCGCAGCGACCGGTCGGGTGACGTCCAGTCCGTCCAGCTTTACGTCGCCAACAACGCCGACAACCTCGCGGCTGGGCCCCGGCACGAATGTTAGCGTCACATGTTTGCCGATCGGGTTTCCGTGCGGCCAAAAGCGCTTGGCAAAGGCGTCGCTGACTATAATTACCGGCCGCGATTCGGCTTTATCTGCTTCCGTAAGATCACGCCCCTGCTCCAGCGGGATTCGCATCGCGCTGAGGTATCCAGGGCTGATCAGGCGAACCGCTACTTCAGGTTGGTCTGCCATTGGGACAATCGGCTGGCCTTCCGCGATGACGGGCTCCGTCGAGCCCCCTTCCTGGAAGGGCAGACTGGATACTGCGCCCGCGGACTCGACCCCGGGCAGCGCGCGGACGCGCTCCAGCACATTATTGAAGAAGTTCGTTTGCTGATCTGCGCTGGAGTACTTCGCATCTGAGATTGCCAGCGGAACGGTCAGCACGTTATGCGGATCGATGCCCGGGTTGACGCCTTGCAGCAAGTAAAGGGTCCGAATCGTCAGTCCCGCTCCGACCAGCAACAAAAGCGACAGCGCGACTTCGACGACCACAAACACATTTCGCGCCCTGTCGCTCCCGGGGTCTGAATCCGTTTTGCCCAAGCCTAGCTTCAGCGAAGCATTCAAATTTGCTTTGGTCAAATGCCATGACGGCGCCAACCCAGCGATGATCCCGGTCAGGATCGAAATCGCCAGCGTGAATCCGAGGACCCACCCGTCCAGGCCAATCTCCACCGAGAACCGCAACCGGGGTCCAAGGAACGCCGCAATCGAATCGACTGCAAAGTGCGCGAGCAGAAGCGCGAGCGCACCACCGGCCACGGAAAGCAATACCGTTTCCGTGAGCACCTGTCGCATCACCCGTCCGCGGCTCGCACCCAGCGCGGTTCGGATTGCGATTTCTTTTCGCCGCCCGAGCGCCCGGGCCAATGTCAAATTCGCCACGTTCGTGCAGGCAATCAGCAGTACAAACGCAACTGCTCCGAGCAGCACCAAAAGCGCGGGCCGCACCGACCCAAACAACGAATCGCGGAGCGGCATGACCACAGCACCCCATCCGGCGTCGTCGGTTGGATATGCGTGTGCCAAGTTGTTTGAGATCGCGTCCATCTCGGACTGCGCTTTTTCCTTATCCACTCCCGATTTCAACCGTGCCATCACCAGGTAGTTGTGAATCCCGCGTACCCCGCGTTCCTTGTCGGTCCAGGCGAGCGGCATCCAGAGCTGTACCCCGGACGGAAACTCAAACTTCGGAGACATCACGCCGATAATTTCGTAACTTTGGTCGTCCAATTTTATAGTTCTTCCGAGGATATTCTCATTGGCGCCAAAGTGGCGTTGCCGGAACGCATCGCTCACCACCACGACATTGCCGCGTCCCGGTTGATCGTCGTCAGCCACAAAGCCGCGGCCCGCGCTCGGCCGGATGCGCAGCACGGAGAAAAAATCCGCCGACACAGCCAACCCCGTAACCGACTCTGGCTGCCCCATGCCTGTCAGGTTGAGGCTTCGGAATCCGATGGCGGACATTTGGTCGAATCCATGATTCTGGCTGCGCCAATCAAGATAATTTGCCGGAGAAACCGCGAACCTCGCGACGCCCGGGAAGCTCTTTTGCGGAGGCGTATGCCAGATCATCATGAGCCGTCCAGAATCCTGAAACGGGAGAGGGCGCAGTAAAATCGCATTGACCACACTAAAGATCGCCGTATTGGCGCCAATGCCCAGCGCCAGCGTGAACACAGCGACGGCGGTAAAGCCGGGATTCTTGCGCAATACACGCACGCCGAAGCGCAGGTCTTGAAGCAACGTCTCGAACCAGCGAATTCCGCGGCGGTCGCGATAATTCTCTTTCGTTTGTTCGACACCTCCGAGCTTGATGAGCGCCTGCCTCCGCGCTTCCACTGGGTTCATGCCACAGCGGAGATTGTCATCAATGTGCATCCGGACGTGACTCTCCAGCTCTTCCGCCAACTCGCGGTCCTGCTGGTCCTTGCGGTACAGCCCAGCAAAGCGCATACACCATGCGCGCAGCCGTCTCATGAAGATTTCTCTCCCGGTGCCAAGAAGCGCGCGAGGATCGTGGTGGCCTGTTCCCATTCCCGCGTTTCTTTCTCGAGTTGCTTCCGTCCTGCTCTGGTGAGCTTGTAATACTTGGCTTTGCGATTGTTGTCCGAGACGCCCCATTCGGAGGCGATGTAGCCCTCTTGCTCCAGCTTGAGAAGGGCTGGATATAGAGTTCCATAATTGACGGACAATAAATCGCCGCTGGTCTGCTCGATTCGCCGGGCAATCCCATAGCCGTGAAGCGGCCCCATCGTTTGCAGGGTCTTCAGCACCATCACGGAAAGCGTTCCTTGCCAGACATCCGGTTTCTCGCTCATGATTCTCCTATTGGAAAGCAATAGAGAGGATGCCACAAGTCCTATGGGAATGCAATACAAGAATGCTTCCGCGCGCCATTCGGCTTTAATCCGCAATCCATCGCTGCAGAAGCGGAAGGGAGACGGCGTTTCGCTTAGGATTGCGTTTTCAGAATATCGCGCTCGACTTGGGCGTGCAGCCGATGTGGCCGCGGATTATGATTCTTCCGAACGTTACCTCCGCATCCGGTCCGGCGCGCTCCCGCAGGGCGCCGCAGGGCGCACAGCGCCAGCGCATGGCCTTACGTCACGAGGCGCAGCTCGCGCACGGCCGCACCAAAGGCCGGCGCGATTGGACGGAGGATCCCATGAAACGCAGCGTAGTGTCTCCAGGCGCATCGTTTGCCGCTGTCTTGTTTTTGTTCGCCGCTGCCGCGATTCCCGCTCGCGCGCAATCCCATGAACTTCTGCAGGGCACCGAGGCGCACCTGCGATTGATTACCGGCTAGAGCACCGCCGTCTCCAAAAGCGGTGATCCCTTTGTCGCCGAAGTGACCCAGCCGGTTTATTTCGACGGCCTAGTGATTCTGCCTGCTGGAGCGCGCGTTCACGGCACGGTCGGCGGAATCATTCACTCCCGCCATTTTTCGGTCTTTCGCGGCCAGGCGGCGATGAGCCTTTCGTTCCGCGACCTCGAAGTCGACAGCCGCATTTTTCCCGCAAAGATGAGCATTTTGCGCTTGGAACGTTCCTCGACGGAAGATCGGGAAGGAAAGAGAAGGCAAGACGTCAAATTTGACTAGCGGATCACTTTTCGCGAAAATTTGAAGAGGAGCGCATCGTTGGAAAGCCAGCATCCCTTAATTCCTCTTCCCGAAGGCTCCTTGCGCCCACCATCAAACGGTCGCTCATTCGTTTCACCCAAAGGATTACAAAGAGCCGCGGATACTCATCCCGGCAGTTTTCACCATCCGGGCCCAGCGGCTCGATACCAAGAATGCCGCCAGGGTGAACCGCGTTTTGCATTGAGAAACGGCAGCCGAGGTTTCCGACATCCTCCAGACGCGACCGCTCCGCGAACTGGCGCCCTGCATCATCAACCCCGGTGATTTCCACCGACGAATGCAGAAAAATTCGATGGTCCGCGCGGCGTTCGCCTGTCATTTCGGATCGTGTTTCTGTTCGCCGTTTTCCGTGGCAAACTCGGCATGGGACAGCTTTTCGCCCTGAACTAACCGGGCGCCTACGGTCGTGCCACGATCCTTGCGAGCGACCCACATGATTTCGTAGAGGCGTGGCTTCTCATCCGGCAAGTTGTTTCCATGAGGCCCTATTATTTTCAATGCGATGATGTCCCCTTTTTGCATCGGTCCGCGGGCAGTGAAGCGACACCCAAAATCGCTCACATCCTCAATATAAGTTCGCTCCGTGACCTCATCTCCCTCACTGCCTTTTTTGGTGACCTCCACCGGAACATGCATCACGATGCGTCTTTCCTCCTTCCGGCGCTCGATCACAAACAAATTGGGATTGCTTTTTTCTTCGGCCACAGTGTTTCCTCATTCGCTCCCAAAAACATAAGGGCACGTGCCGTGCCAAACAATTTGTCAGATTGGACGGCGGCTCATGCGGAATACTTCCGCTTTCTCTTGTTTAGCGTTTCAGAAAGAGAATTCTGTGCCGACGTGGGACGCCAAAAGTTTCTGTGTATTGGCTGGCCGCCCTTGGGCAGGCTCGCTATTGCGGTTCAAAGTGAGGTGCGGCGCGCCAGTCCCGATTTGGAACCGGCGCGCCACCGGCGGATTCTGGCAGGCTATCGGGGTGGGTGGCGTACAGGTAGGTTGATCAGGTCCAGAATATTGGCTTCAGTCATAACAAGTACAGAAGTGCAAACGCCGTGCCAGTAAAGAACTTTTTCCACCCAACAAAATAGGAGGCATATCGAGAAATGTATTTTGTAGCGTGTTCCGCAACAGGAAACCTGTTCTACTTTGAAACACGGGATACCGACCCCGCGCGAGACGAAGTACCTTTGAGTTTTGTTAAATTGCAGCGGAATTGGCCGGCTTCTTCTCAGCCCGCTTTAAGAATCGATACAAGCTGGTGCGCCCGATGCCGAGCATTTGAGCCGCGCGAACGCGGTTGCCATCACAGGCCTCGAGTACACGGCGGATATGATGGCGGCGGACCTCCTCTAAGGGCACTGGCCGCCAGCTCTCCCCGTCGCGGCCGGCTAAACCAGCGGGTTTCAGCAGATTTTCGGGCAAATCCTCCACATCGATGAAGTCATTGATGGAGGTAAGGCAGGCGCAGGAGACCACATTTTCGAGTTCGCGAACGTTGCCGGGCCAGTCGTGTTGATACAGGATTGTTTGGGCCTTTCTGCTCAAGCCTTTGATCTGTTTGCTGTAGGCCTCATTGTATTTTTTCAAGAAATATTGAATGAGCAAGGGAATATCGTCCAGCCGTTCGGCGAGGCTGGGCACGCGGATCTGGATCGTGCTGAGGCGGTAAAACAAATCCTCCCGGAAACGCCCGGCCAGAACTTCGGCGCGCAAGTCACGGTTGGTGGCGGCGATGAGCCGCACATCCACTCGGCGCACTTCAGGAGAGCCTACCCGCTGGATTTCGCGGTTCTGGATCACGCGCAGAAGTTTGGCTTGCATGGGCAGCGACGTTTCCCCAACTTCGTCCAGAAAGACAGTCCCACCATTGGCGTATTCGAACAAGCCCGGGCGGGTATCGGTCGCGCCCGTAAAGGCCCCGCGCATGTGCCCGAAGAGCTGGCTTTCGAGGAGCGTATCGACCATCGCGGAGCAGTTGCACACCGCGAAGCGCTGCTGCGCTACAGGACTCATCTGGTGAATGGATTTGGCGATTAACTCCTTCCCGGCGCCGGTCGCCCCGATCAACAGAATGTTGGTATAGTGCCGCGCCACCTTGCGGACCATTTCGAACACTTCCACCATAGCCGGGCTCCGCCCGACGATTCCGTGAAACTCCAGGTCGCTCAGAAGCTGCTGCTCCAGGCCGCGGATGCGCTTGCGCTTATGGAAGGACTCGGCGAGTTCGTCCAGGGATTTCTTGAGGCGGGAACGGTCCACAGGTTTTGGGACATAGTCGTAGGCGCCGCGCTTGACGGCCGCAACGGCGTTGTCCAGCGAGTAGTAACCCGTCATGAGCAGGACGTAAACGCCCGGGTCGCGGTGGATTGCCTGTTCCAGGAATTGCAGGCCATCCATTCCGGGCATCTTAATGTCAGACATCACCACGCGCACCCGGCCCTGGTCGATCAACTCGAGCGCGTATTGTGGGTCGCTGGTGCCAATGGAGCTATAGCCAAGGCAACGCAACGATTCCTGCTGCATTTCTACCATGCCCGGTTCATCGTCTAAAACGCACACCGTCATGGCTTCGTCGGAGCTGCCCCGAACAAAGTGGCCTGCTTTGGGTGGTGCAGTCAAAGTGTTCATGATGAATCACTGGCAAGGCCAATGCCAAAATCACCTCGCAAGCCGCTCGGACCTGCAATTTATCTTCTGGGCATCAGGGCTGGCTGGAGCTTAGGATAAGTCTACTGCTGACAACCAATTAGAACGGGGCGGGGCCAATTCATTTTTTCTCCGGAGGGGGGGATCCTTCCGAAGGGACATCCGGATCAAGATTCGATGCAAAAAGCTCATTCCAAT
>Ga0210396_10001361_pt1 | contig 26909 bp, 18 predicted proteins | sample IncBWH17OmetaG_FD_155466 | JGI IMG/M metagenome (GOLD analysis project Ga0210396, IMG submission 155466) | Forest soil microbial communities from Barre Woods Harvard Forest LTER site, Petersham, Massachusetts, United States - Inc-BW-H-17-O ... | reverse complement strand
CGGTCGATGGTACTTTCCGCAACGTGGCAGGCGATCGCTGGCTAGAAATTTTTTTCTCGCTAGAGGAAAGTCCGAACACCGGAAGGCGGCATGCCTCGTGAAAACGAGGGTACCTGGGATGTGAATCCCTGGTAACGGATAGTGTCACAGAAAATATACCGCCCGGCATCATCCGGCACCACTTCAGTTGTCAGTTGTTGGTTGTCTGGAAAGAAGAAAACGGAAATGAAGAGTCAGAAGCTTTTAAAAGCGCGACGCAGAGTCTCATTTTCGCGAATTTTAGATCGGGTTCTACTGACAACTAAGAACCGACAACTGACAACGAAAGTGGTCCCGGATGATGCCGGGTAAGGGTGAAAAGGCGGGGTAAGAGCCCACCGGATCCTCGCGTAAGCGGGATCGCAGGAAAAACCCCATGTGGTGCAAGACAAAGCAGAGGGAAGAGTTGCCCGCTCGTTTTTTCCGCGAAAGCGGGAAGAATCCCTCGGGTAATAGTCGCACCCGGCATTATGATGCCGGGCACTCAGGAAACCGAGTGAGATAAATGATCGCCATCACGCGAAAGCGGAAACAGAATTCGGCTTATACCACTATGGCGAGGCCCGCTCGGGATATCCGACGCGGGCCTCGACCATCTAGTGTACACTAGCCTGGAGATATCCCGAGCGCCTTGGCTCGCGACATTTGCAAGCTGCCGACTTGAACCCTCCCCGGGTTTGTGTATGTAAGCAGTTCCCGCCTGTCCCAGAAATAAAACCCAACCAGGTAATGCAAACGAACGGTATACTTTATAACAATATAGTCGAAACAGTCGGCCGGACTCCGCTGGTCAGGCTCAACCGCGTCACTCGCGGCATTCAAGCGACAGTCGCCATCAAGTGCGAATTCTTTAATCCCCTAGGCAGCGTGAAGGACAGGATTGGGATGTCGATGATTGAAGCTGCTGAGAAGGAAGGAATCATTAAACCGAACACGGTGATCGTAGAGCCCACCAGTGGCAACACCGGTATCGCCTTGGCGTTCGTCTGCGCGGCCAAGGGCTATCGGCTTATTTTAACGATGCCCGAAACGATGAGCCTTGAACGCCGCACGCTCCTGGCGATGCTGGGAGCCCAATTGGTTCTCACGCCCGGATCGGAGGGAATGAAAGGCGCCATCGCGCGAGCGGAAGAACTACTCAAAACTACGCCCAACGCCTGGATGCCGCAGCAGTTTAATAACCCCGCCAACCCTGCGATTCACCAGCAAACCACGGCGGAAGAGATCTGGGCCGACACGGACGGTAAAGTCGATATCCTCGTCGCCGCCGTAGGAACCGGGGGCACGATCACCGGTGTTGCCGAGGTCATCAAAAAGCGTAATCCGAATTTCAAAGCGATTGCCGTGGAGCCGAAGGATTCGCCGGTGATTTTGCAAACCTTGAAGGGCCAGCCGCTGAAACCGGGTCCGCATAAAATTCAGGGAACCGGAGCGGGATTTGTTCCGAGCAATCTTCATTTGAACATCGTCGACGAAGTCATCACGGTTTCGAACGAGGACGCATTCGTCATGGCACGCCGCCTCGCGAAGGAAGAAGGAATCCTAGCGGGAATCAGTTCCGGAGCAAACGTTCACGCCGCCCTCGAAGTCGCAAAGCGCCCGGAAAACGAAGGCAAACTCATCGTGACGGTCGCGTGCTCGACAGGGGAACGCTATCTCAGCACCGCGCTTGCCGATGAAGCCAGAGCGGAAGTTGGCGGCTAGTCTCCATTTTCTTCCCACGAATTTATCGAATGACTAGTCAACCTGCGGCGCAGCCGTCTCAGCCGCTTCCTACATTTGATCCCGAGATATTTTGGGCGCTTCACAAACAAAAGATCATCGCCGGCGCACTTGTGCTGGTCCTCGTTCTTCTTGGAGGGAGCATCTATTTCGGGCTTCAAGCGATCAAAGATCAGAAGGCCGAGGCCGCCTACGCCGCGGCCGATTCCGTCGAAGGTTGGCAGGCCGTGATCCACGAGTTTCCAGACTCGATCGCGGCTGGTAATTCCTACCTGAGGATCGGATCAAAATTGAGAGAGGACGGCAAATATCTGGAATCTGATACCGCTTACGACTCGTTTGTTCACCATTTTCCAAAGCATCCCTTACTGGTGGCTGGGTATATGGGCTTGGCGGCCAACGCAGAGTTTGAGAATCACCCGGACAAAGCCGTCGACCTGTACAAGGAGGTGGCGACGCAATTCAGCACGTCGTACCTGGCTCCAATGGCATTGTTCCAGCAGGCACGACTCGTCGAGGCAAAAGGAGGATTGAAAGAAGCTCAGCAACTGTTCGAAAGCATCGTGCGACGTTATCCGGAAAGCAGTTTCTCCGGGGAGGCTGGGCGCAGAGCAGGCAGATTAGCAGACAAGCTTTCCCAGGAAACACCAAAGCCGAGTCCGGCGGCGCCCACCGCGAAATCACCAGAACCGTAGGGAAGTGCCAGTGTCAGTTAAAACTGTTGGCTCGATTTTTGATTGACTGCCGGCGTCGGATCTTTCGCGTTTCGGCACTCCGGCGATTATCGGAATCTCAAGCCTTCCTGCGGTCAAATCGGGATCATTTCAGCTGACACTGACAACTGCTCAAGCCTGGCATGCGGTCAAATCGGGGATCGTTTCAACTGACACTGGCACTGACACTGACACTGACAACTTCGCCTAGGCGGGAACGAGACTGAAATCCGCACCGGTGTCGGTTTTCCCTTTGGGGTCCGGTGTGCGAGTCGGCGCGTCCAGCAGTTCGCCTTGCGTCATCTCCACCTTCCCGATCGAAAGTTCACCAAAGAATTCGCCCCCCTTTTCGACCGAGAATCCGCGACCAAACACCGCGCCGGTCAACCGGCCGGTTTTTTGAATGACAACCTTGCCGGTCGAAATGATCCGCGCTGAAATAATCCCCTCAATATCGACTAATTCTGCCCGAATCGGCCGCACAAATTCCGCTTCACATTTCTTGTCGATATGGACGCTCTTCGCCTCGATGCTGCCGCTGAGCTTGCCCTTTAGCCGAATATGAACTTCGCCGCTGCAAATCAAATTGCCGCGCATGGTTCCCTGAATCTCGGCGTAGTTGCAAATGACTCGGTTGCTGTTCAGATCGCCTTTGTTGGTGATGATCAAGCGACCGCGCGTCCGGATCGACCGGCTGTAATTGCCGATGATCCGGTAGTCCTGGAGATCAATGTAAGCCCCGCACAGCGGACAGATCGTCGATGTCGAACTCTTCGGGACCTCCCTTTTACCGACGCATTCGAAGCAGTGGGCAACAACTGTCCGCTGGACACCTAAAAGGCCTTCCAACTTGTGGAAAACCGAAGGTTGCTTCTCTGCCTCCGGCGGTTCATTCGATTTTCGACCTTTACCTAGCTGAATGTAACCGCTGCATTTTCGGCAGTAGGTCGACTTCGCAAGCTCAGGTTCTAACTGAATATTACCGCAATGAGGACATTGTACTTCAATCCGTCCTTTAGCAGCCACTCAGAACTCCTTAACGTGGAGCACCGACCTTCTGCAGCTCTTCTTTGTGCGGGGGAGGAGCACCCAAATCTTTCACGATATTTTTATTCGGCGTGACTTCGGACTTGCCGACAAACGTAGCGCCTTCCTCGATCACGAGGCGCGCTGCCTTGAGGTCCCCGATCAGCTGGGAACGTGAATGAAGCTCACAACGTTCCTGGACCGTGATGTTTCCGTGCACTTTGCCTTTCACAATCACGGTCTTGCTTTTAACTTCACCGCGGACGTCAGCATTCTCCCCCACGGTCAGAATCCCGTCGACAGAGGAAATCTCGCCTTCCAGATTTCCATCAAAGACGAATTCATTGACGAACTTGATCGAGCCTTTAATTTCGACGTCCTTCGAGAGGCTATTCTTATTGGGTGGTGTATCTGCCATAACGGGTGTTGGTTGTGTTACAGTTAACGGTTTAGCGGCCGGCGGAGTTGGAGGACTCTCCCCAGACCCCGCGTCTTCCGCAGGTGCCGTCTGTCCTGGCTTATGGGGGATAAACTTCTTCAGCACGCCCGCAACTATGAAGGGCACCAAAAGCAGTGTCAATGACTTCTCGCGCCAACTTGTGCGAGTTCCTCCGCCGGATAGGTCCAGATTTCGCTCAACGTCGGATGGTAATGCGGGATCGACGCGAGCGTCGCGGCGGTTGAATGAAAATTCATCGCGACCGCTATTTCGTGGATGAGTTCCGATGCGTCCGGTCCGATCACCGCACCTCCCACGATCTCACCGTTCTTCGCATTGACGATCAATTTGACGAAGCCGTCGAGTTCACCTCGAACAATTGATTTCCCGTGGTCGGCGAAAGGGTATCTTGCCACCCGGACGTCCAACCCTTGCTCCGCCGCCTCACGCTCAGTGATCCCCACCACAGCCATCTGCGGCTCGGCAAACATGATGAACATTTTCAGACGATAGTCGATGGCCACCTGATCTTTGCCTTCCAGTAGACGCTTCGCATTCCCGGCCGCAATCTCGCCTTGCTGGACCGCGATGTGGACAATTTCATAAAGCCCCGTGACGTCCCCCGCAGCAAAGATATGCGGCTGCGACGTTTGCAACCTGTCGTTCACCACCACCGCCTTCTGTTTATTTGTTTCAACTCCCGCTTTATCCAGCCCGAGTCCCTGGACCGCAGGTTTGCGCCCAAGTGCGTAAAAGATTTCGTCTGCCTCAGCAACCTGTTCTTCACCGTTCCTTTCGTACCAGACGCTTTTCCCGCTCGCCGTTCGTTCAAAACGGATCAACTTGGTCCCGCTGATCACTCTGATCCCCCGCTTACGATACGTTGTCACCAACGCCTCAGCGAGATCGGAATCCGCTTCCTTGAGCACTTGATTGCTTCTTTGGAGCACTGTTACCTCGAGACCGAGCGCATTGTAGAAATGAGCAAATTCCAGTGCGATCGCTCCTCCCCCTAGAATGATTACCGATCGCGGAAACCGATCAGAATCCAGCGCCGTCTCGCTGTCCAGAAATCCAGTCTCCGCAAGGCCTCGGAGGTCCATCAAATTGAGAACCGAACCGGTACAAATTAAAAATGTTCTGCCCTCGATCTCTTCCTCTCCCCCGGTCCTCAATTTCAGCTTCAAATGGTGCGAGTCTGTGAATTCGGCATGACCCCGTGCGAACTTGAACTTGCCACCGGTCAATTGTTGCGCCCGGTGTTTAGCGAATTCGCCGATCACTTCCCGCTTCCGCTGAATTATCGCTCGAGAATCGAAGGCGACATGTCCCGCACTCAATCCAAAGTCCTTTGCGCGGCGCAGCGTCAGAAAACGATTTGCGGATTCAATCAATGTTTTACTCGGCATGCAACCCCGCAGAATACAGAGCCCGCCCACTTCTTCGCCACCTTCGATGCAAACGGTTCTTAAGCCTGATCGCGCCGCCACCACCGCTGCAGAATACCCGGCGCTGCCTCCGCCGATAACCACAAAATCAAACTTCTCCATCGCGGCGACAAGTTACAGTAGGTTCCGCTAATTCCAATCTGAGTCTCGACCAGGCTCGCGGGCGTAAAACGTGTCCTGATCCATTCTGTTTGTGCGCTGGGCCGGCTGGTGTATCGCTCACGTCCTAAAAAAAAGAATCCTCAAGGCGACAAACCCCAAAATGTTGGGTATAGTTCAGTTCGATTCCACTACAAATTGTGCATGTTCAATGCTTGCAAACTGTCGCCAGCGGCCCTATGATTAGCGTTTAACCAAACGGTCACCAGGTCTCGTCTCTTTAGCTCAGGCCTGTCTCTCGGATATGTCTGAAATCTCGACTTACGGCGCTGCCCAGATTGATAAACTCGAAGGTTTAGAAGCGGTTCGGAAACGGCCCGGGATGTATATCGGGGATCCCGATGAGCGCGGATTGCATCACAGCGTCTTTGAGGTCCTGGACAATTCAATCGATGAGCATCTGGCCGGGTTCTGCACAAAGATCGACGTCACGATCCACATCGATGGCTCGGCTTCCGTGCGCGATAACGGACGCGGGATTCCGGTCGAGATGCATCCGAAATTTCAGATGCCCGCCATTGAGCTGGTGCTTACCAACCTGCATGCCGGCGGCAAGTTCGGTCAGGGGGCCTATAAATTCTCCGGGGGTCTGCACGGTGTGGGTGCGAAGTGCGTCAATGCCTTGTCGGAGTGGTTCAAAGCCGAAGTTACCAGGGACGGCAAAGTCTATCTGATCGCTTTTTCCCGGGGCAAAACGACACGCAAGCTCGAAGTCATTGGTGAAGTACAAAACAAAAAGCATTCCGGCACGTTTATTACATTTTTGCCGGATTCCGAAATATTTACCATCACCACCGAGTTTAAGTTTGATATTCTCGCGAATCGGTTGCGCGAACTCGCGTTCCTCAACAACGGGCTGGAAATCCATTTGACCGATGAGCGCACCGAGCCTCATCGGAAAGAGTCTTTCCTTTATAAAGAGGGAATTCGCGAGTACGTCAAACAACTCGGTGAAACCAAGCAGTTAATCCATCCGGAGCCGATCATCGTGAGCGGGATGCGGGAGTTCCTGGTCGACGACAAAACGGAGCTCTGTTACGTCGACGTTGTTCTGCAGTACACCGACGCTTACTCGGAGAATATTCAGTGTTTCGCCAATTCGATCCCGAATAGTGATGGCGGAATGCACCTTGAGGGTTTCAAGGCAGGATTGACCAACGCAATCAAGAACTACGCCAAAGCCAACAACCTGCTGAAGGAAAAAGATCCTGACCTGACCGGAGACGACCTCCGCGAAGGTCTCGTCTGCGTTTTGAGCGTGAAATTGACCAATCCACGGTTCAGCTCGCAGACCAAAGGGAAGCTGGTCAATAACGAGATCAAGCCCTTGGTGCAATCGATCACCTACGAGGGGGTGAGCCGTTATTGTGAAGAGAATCCGGCTGTGGCCAAAAAGGTCATCGACAAATGTTTGATGGCCGCCCGTGCCCGCGAAGCTGCCAGAAAGGCCAGGGAAGCGGTGCGCAAGACCGCCTTGACCGGGGGCGGTCTGCCGGGCAAGCTCGCGGATTGCTCGGAACGCGATGCCAATCTGACCGAACTCTACATTGTGGAAGGCGATTCCGCCGGAGGATCCGCCAAGCAGGGTCGTGACCGCAGATTTCAGGCGATTCTTCCAATCCGCGGGAAGCTGATCAATGTCGAGAAAGCCCGTCTCGATAGGGTGCTGCAAAATTTGGAAATCCAAACGATGATCACCGCGATCGGCACCGGAATCGGTGACGGCGAAGGCGAAGGATCCTTCAATCTGGAGAAACTGCGCTACGGCCGGATCATCATCATGACGGATGCGGACGTGGACGGTTCGCATATCCGGACGCTTCTCCTGACATTCTTCTATCGGCAAATGCCGGAATTGGTGCGACGTGGGCACATCTACATCGCGCAACCGCCCCTTTACCAGATCAAAAGGAAGAAACGCGAAGAATATGTCGACGATGACTCTCAGTTGAATAAGATCCTGATCTCCTTGGGGGCGGAGGAAGTCCAGCTGAAACACCTGGTGGACGGTCGAGAGTTCACCAAGGAACAACTCGCTGAAGTCCTCGATTTACTCGAAAAACTGTCGAAATTGAGCGACTCGATTCGCCGGCACGGCGGCGACTTTGAAGACTATCTGTCGAACCGGGAGCCGATTTCCGGAAAGCTGCCCGAATACCTGGTTATCGTGCGGGAAGGCAACAACGAGTACGTCAAATACTTTCACGATGAGGGCCCGCTGCGCGATTTTGCGAGTCAGAACCTGGATCTCAATCTCTACGAGGAGGAACCCGCCGCAGAAAATGGTGATGGACCACTGCCACCCGGTGCTCCGCCGACCAACGGGAATGGAACCCCCCCGGTCGCCTCGTATATGCGGCGCAGAGCCCGGCGAGTTGAGCTACACGAATCGAACGCGGTGGCGAAGGTGTTCCAGGAACTCGACAAGCGCGGTATGACGATCGATCACTACTCGGCCAGCGGTCAGCCGATTTTTGAACTCATCGAAGGAGAAGGTGATCGAACCACGGTGACGCCGCTGTTCTCGATTCCGAGAATCCTCGATTCGATCAAGGAAATTGGCCGACGCGGCGTTCAGATTAAACGTTTCAAAGGTCTCGGTGAAATGAATGCGAAAGAGCTTTTCTCCACGACCATGGACCCGGTCCGTCGTAAACTCCTTCGAGTCGATCTGAACGAAAATAACGCCAGTGAAGCCGACAAGATGTTTACCATTTTGATGGGCGACGTTGTCGAACCGCGCCGCGCCTTCATCGAAGACAACGCCCTCAATGTGCGAAACCTCGACATTTGATAGCAGGAACATTCGCCATTCGCCGTACCACATTGAAAAACGAATCATTCTGACCCAAGCCCTGAACCCAAAAGTGTTACCGATCTCCTGACCGCGCCCCCGAACGCCGAAGGCCGAACGCCAAAGTCCCCTTCCATGCCGATTCTGCCGAATGAAAAAATCGAACCGGTAAACGTCGCCGAAGAGATGTCGAAGTCGTTCCTCGACTATTCGATGTCGGTCATCATTTCGAGAGCGCTTCCGGATGCGAGAGATGGGTTGAAACCATCCCAGCGTCGAATTCTCTACGCAATGAATGGCCTCGGGCTCCAGCCAACCCGGAAACATAGCAAGTGCGCCAAGATCGTCGGCGAAACGATGGGCAATTATCATCCGCACGGCGACATGGCGATCTATCCCACGCTCGTGCACATGGCCCAACCATGGGCGATGCGAGACACCCTGATCGAAGGTCAAGGGAACTTCGGATCCATGGACGGCGATCCTCCTGCGTCCATGCGGTACACCGAAGCACGCCTGACCCATCTGGGTGCCGTCCTCATGGAGGACATGGAAAAGGATACCGTCGACTTCGTGCCAAACTACGACGAGACGACGACCGAACCGGTCGTTTTTCCCGCGGCTTTTCCCAATCTGCTGGTCAACGGCGGGACCGGTATCGCCGTCGGGATGGCAACGAACATTCCTCCCCACAATCTCAGCGAGATCATCGACGGGATTTGCGCGCTGATCGATCAGCCGGATATCGGCACCGATGAATTGCTCGGGTTTATCAAAGGACCCGATTTTCCCACTGGATGCACCATTTACGGCACGAGAGGAATTCGCCTGTATTTCGAAACCGGCAGGGGCAGCCTGAAGGTACGCGGCAAGGCCACCATCGAAGAGACGAAGAACGGACGCGAGCAGATTGTCATCAGTGAAATCCCGTACAACGTCAATCGCGCTGAATTGATCAAACGCATCGCCGGGCTCATTCAGGAAAAGGTCATCACCGACATCAGCGACCTGCGGGATCTCTCAGACGAGAAAACAAGGATCGAGCTGGAACTCAAACGCGACGCAAACTCCAAGGTCGTCCTGAACAACCTTTACATGCACACCGCGATGGAAAGTTCTTTCGCGGTCAACATGCTGGCGATCGATCACGGCCGTCCCAAACTGCTCTCGTTGAAGGAAGCGCTCCTTTGTTATATCGAGCATCGCCGAGATGTGGTTCTCAGGCGCACACGATTTCTTCTCCGTCAAGCTGAAGCCAGGGCCGAAACACTTGAAGGCTATCTGATCGCGCTCGCGAATCTGGACGATTTCATCGACATTATTCGCAGTTCCGCGAATCGCGACGAAGCCAAAATCAAGCTTCTCGCGTACGAATTCGGTCGGGAAGCGGTCGAGCAAATCGGCGTTCGGATTCGTAGCGAGGGCCGTTTGGTCGATGGCCGGTATATTTTTAGCGAACATCAAGCGGATCAGATTCTCGATCTGCGCCTCTACCAATTGACCGGACTCGAACGCGAAAAAATCATCAACGAATACGGTGATATTATCCGGAAGATTGTTGATCTGCTCGACATTCTGAGTCGGGCAGATCGAGTCATGTCGATCATCAAGGAAGAGCTGCTGCGAATTAAGGACAAGTATGGATCCGAACGGCTCACCGCGATCCTTCCCGAACAGGGAGACATCGCTTTCGAGGATCTGATCGCCAATGAAGGATGCATCATCACCATCACCCACGGCGGCTACATCAAGCGGACGGCGGAAAGCGAATTTCGCGCGCAACGACGTGGCGGACGAGGCGTCATCGGGATGACGACCCGGGAAGCACAAGTAAGCGGGGATCAGGGGGATTTCGTTGAGCATTTGTTCACGGCCAGTACGCATGATTCACTGATGTTCTTCACTCAAACGGGCCGGGGCTATGTGGAGAAGGTCTATGAGATTCCTGAAATGGGTCGCGCGTCCAAGGGCCGCTCGATCGCGAATCTCCTTGAGCTGCGCCCGGAGGAGAAAATCGCTGCGACGCTCCGAATTGAAGCCGTTGACCAGACAGGGAACCCCAAGGGAGACGAAGGCACCTGGAATCCAGCTCTTCATGTCATGTTCGCCACGCGATCCGGTATTGTGAAAAAGACGAATCTGGCGGACTTCGGCAACGTCCGGAAAGGCGGCATTATCGCAATTCAGATCGAGCAGGATGATGAATTGATCGATGCGCTGCTGACCAATGGAATGGATGAAGTCGTGCTCATCACGCGCCAGGGGATCAGCATCCGCTTCAATGAGGTTGATGTTCGAGACATGGGACGAAATGCCGTCGGCGTTTGGGGTATCCGGCCGGACCCAGGGGATGAAGTCGTGGGAATTGCCAAAGTCATTCCGGACGCCCAATTACTCGTGGCCGGATCCAACGGGATTGGGAAACGGACCGATTTCGACGAGTATCGAGTCCAATCCCGCGGCGGCAAAGGAATCATCACCATGAAAACCGGCGAACGTACCGGCGATGTGGTCGGTGCATTGACGGTCCGCGATTCGGACGAATTGATGCTGATCACCACGGGGGGGCAAATGGTCCGGATTAGAGTGAGCGAAGTGCGCGAGACCGGCCGTAACACCATGGGCGTGAAACTGATGGATCTTCGCGAGAACGAAACTCTTCAGGATATCGCACCCGTAGTCTCTCAGGAAGAAGGAGACGTTGAAGAAACCATTGAAAGCTGACGACTGACTTGCGCCTCCGCTGCGTTCGCTGAACTTGGCTCCGATGAAATATCGCAGACTTGGTAAGGCAGGCGTAAAAGTGAGCGAACTTTCTTTTGGTTCGTGGCTTACTTTCGGCAATCAGATCTCCGACGAACTTGCAGAGAGCTTGATGCGAAAATGTTACGAGGCAGGCGTAAATTTTTTCGACAATGCCGAGGGTTATGCGCGCGGGCGCGCGGAATTGGTCATGGGCAAAATCCTGCGAAAAGCAGGATGGCCCCGGGACACCTGGCTTGTTTCGAGCAAGGTGTTTTTTGGTGCAGCGGAAGAACCGCAGAAACCGAACCAATACGGGCTGAGCCGGAAACACGTGTTCGAAGCGTGTCACGCCGCAATGCGCAGGTTGCAGGTTGATTATCTCGATCTTTTCTTTTGTCACCGGCCTGATTCTGAAACCCCGATCGAAGAAACCGTCCGTGTGATGAGCGATCTGATTGCTCAGGGCAAGGTCCTTTACTGGGGTACGAGCGAGTGGAGCGCGCAGGAAATCATGCAAGCCTATGCGGTCGCCCGCCAGTACAACCTCGTCCCTCCGACAATGGAGCAACCGCAATACAGTCTCCTGGTACGAGAGCGAGTCGAAAAAGAGTATACTCGTCTCTACTCGGAAATCGGTCTCGGAACGACGATCTGGTCTCCTTTGGCGAGCGGTTTATTGACGGGCAAATACAATGACGGAGTTCCCAAGGAAGCACGGCTTGGGTTCGAAGCAAATGATTGGCTCAGGGAAGATCTCCTCAGTAAGGAACGACTCGCAAAAGTAAAGGAACTCGCGACCGTGGCGGCTGATCTCGGAATCTCCCAGGCCCTCCTCGCCGTCGCCTGGTGCCTTAAAAATCCGAACGTCAGCACGGTGATTCTCGGCGCCTCTAAAGAACGCCAGCTTGCGGAGACACTGACAGCCTCCGAAGCAGCCGAAAAACTGACCCCAGATGTTTTGCAAAGGATCGAGCAAATCCTTCACAATAAATGACTTAGATCCGAAAAATCCAGGATTCAGGAGTTCAGAAAGCCACTACCTGTGACCGCGAACAACCGCCGGCGTCCAGTTGACGGCAAGCCGGCCACATACTTCATCGCATGGAAGCGGATGAATCCTATCCACAGGGCGGAAAACCGCTGCATTTTGCAACTCCTGAATTCCCGTAACTTCCCTGACTCCTTCGGTTTATTTTTTCGGTCGAATGCCCTCATGCTGACGCGTCAACCACGCACCCTTCGTGGCTCGAACAACCCTCCTTGGCGCTGCACACAAAGGGCTTGAAAATTTTGTTCCTAACTTATCTCTTTCCGGTTGCGACTCCCTTTTTACCCTCTACACTAAGGGCACTTCTCTTATGGGAAAGCGAAAGAGAAAATTGTCATTTAAAAGGCTTCCCGTTCAACGGCGGCTCCAATTTTCCACGGAAGGTGAGTATTTCGACCTCAAGACGCTATTCGACAAACTAAATGCCGAATATTTCCGTAATGCGCTCAGAGGATACACCATCACCTGGGGCCGCAGACGGAAGCACCCCCCAAAAGAATACTTTGTCTTCGGGACAATCCAGGAAGAGGACAAAATGATCCGCATCCATCCGTTACTGGATGCACCGTTTGTTCCGACTTGGTTTCTCGAATACGTCGTTTACCACGAAATGCTCCATGCCGTAGTTCCGGAGGAAATTGACGAGTACGGGCGCAGAAGAGTTCACACGCGTGAATTCTACCGCCGAGAGCGTCAATTTCACTGCTATTACCGGGCAAGACGCTGGGAGGACGAAAATCTCGACCGTTTCTTGCGCTAGAGTCAATACCATCTTCGACCGTGGTAACGATCGCCGATCTTACGCCCACGCAGGCCGTACCCTTTGATTGGATGTCCCCGGCGTTAAAACGCCGGGCCGAGTCCTAAAGCCCCTACGGGGAAATCATTCCAAACTGCGGTTATCTTCGTGCCATTCGCCCCTGGGCCGCCCTACCGCGGCTTTTTGCTCAAATCACCACCTGGCTTGACCGTTGTCGCCGGAGTATTCGTTGAAGCTGCCGGCTTTTGCGAGAGGGGGGTCGCACTGGCTGCAGGACGACTGGAATTTAGCTTGGTAATGACGGAATCGCTGAAATCGTAGTTGTCCCGGGAATAAAGCAATACCGGAACGATGTTGTTGGCGCTAAATCCAGATCGGTCAAAGACCATATCGTAGTTCTGGGCTCTCACCTGGTCATTGACGACTTTCATGATCTCCTCCACGATCCCGTCGCGCATCCGTTTCAGCTGATCCTGAATCTGTTTTTCGCGCGTCTGACGAAAGTCGGAAATCTCCTTTTCCAGACCCTTCGTCTCAGAGATCTTCGAATCGCGCTCTTGCGCTTTCTGATCTTTGGATGCGCCGCTCAGTTCAGGCTTGTTCATTTCTTCATTCAACTTATTGATGACATCGAGATTTTTCTTGTAGGCGTCCATCCGCTGATCGAGTTCATCTTTGTAAGCCTTCTGCGCCTCTTTAAGCTTATCTTCCGCGTCGTGGGTCTTGTAGTAGGCGGTAAAGACTTTTTGCATGTCGATCGTTCCGACCTTCATTTGAGCCTGGGCTTGAGACGCGAACCCCAAACTTAGGGCCAGCAGACCGACTATCGTTAGCGATGAGGATTTCTTCATAATATAGATAAACTAGTAATTATCGGAGCGAACCCGATTTGAGATCAGACCGGACGATCAAGCTTTCGTTCAAAATTGGTACCCGACACTGAACTGGAATTGTCCACTCTTGCTGCTGAAGCTATCTTCCTGGATCGGGAAACCGTAATCGAGCCGCAACGGCCCGATTGGTAAATCCAGGCGCACTCCAACACCAATATCCTGATTCAAACCTCCAGAAAACTTTCCTGATCCTATGGGAGTGCTTGGGACCTTCTGCGGGCTAAAACTCCATGAGCCGGGATTGACGAAACCCCCATCATAGAAAACCGCGAATCGTACCCGTTCAATAATGGGAATCGTGTACTCTATCGTCCACCGGGCAAGGGTATTTCCGCCCACTGGATTGCCTTGGGAATCCTTAGGCCCTACATCGCGGAATCTGAACCCGCGAAGCGAATTCGCGCCACCGGTATAGAGGCGGTCGAAGATAGGGACGATGGTAGCAGGATCATTGTTCCAGTCCACGACGGACCCTATTTCACCGTTTAACAGGAGGATCGTGTCGTAAGGAAGATGGAAATACTGCGCTACGTCAAGGTCCATCCCGTAAACCTGAACAGTTCCTCCGAGGAACCCGCCGGCCACGTAGCCCGTGAGATCAACCCGCGTTCCTTTTCGGGTAAGAAACGCGCTGTCGCGAGTATCATAGGTGAAAGCGAGTGTTGCTCGGCTCTCAAGGTTGCTCTCACCTCCTAACCTGATGAGCTCGAAGAGTTCCGGGGTAATGCTATCGGTTTGGATGTTATAAATCTGGATCTCCTGAATGGTATAATCGAGCTTCATCGACAGAAAATTCGTAATCGGCTTACGCATGAAAATGTCAAATCCGTAATCCCGCTGGTCGTACTGGTCGCTGAAGTAATTGAACTCGTCAAAGAACAACCGTCCGCCCAAAGCCAACCGTTGATCCAGAAAATAAGGTTCGCTCAGCTCTATTGAGGCGTTCTTCGTCTCGGTACCGAGCTGAACTCGCGCCCTGAACTTCTGTCCGGCTCCGGTGAACGTTCTCCAGTTCGTGACATCGAAATTTCCCTGTGCCAATTCTGCAAAGCCCAAAAGGCCGTCTGTCGTGCTGAAGCCCAGCCCGAAATTCAAGTTTCCGGTCCGCTTTTCCTGCACAGCGACGTTCAGGTCCTTACGTCCTGAAACGGCCGTATCGCTCGCATAGGTATCCACCCGCTCAAAATACTGCAAACCTTCGAGACGTTTCTTGCTGATATCAACGCGCACCGTGTCAAAGACGTCACCGGGCGAGAGCACAATTTCCCGACGAAGGACCTTATCCTTGGTTCGCGTGTTACCGCTGATGTTGATATGCTCGACGAATGACTGGATGCCCTCATCCACCTTGTAACCGAGGTTGACGACTGCGGGCCCTGCAGGCGTCGTCGCCACGTTGACCTTTGCGTCGGCATAGCCCGCAACGCCGTAAGCGTCTTCGACCGCTTTGATATCCTTTTGGAGTTTCTGCGGAGAAAAAACTTTGCCCTCCGTGACTTTGATGACTTTTCGGAAATTCGCTTCGGTCACGATATGGAGGCCTTCAATCGTCAAAGTCCCAACATGGTATTGCGCACCTTCGGTGATGTAGATCGTGACAGCGACGTTTTTCTTGTCCAACCGATCGATCCTCACGTCGGTAATCTGCGCGTCAGCGTAGCCGTTATCCTGATAGAGCTCTTTGATTTTCTGAACGTCCGCGTCGAGCTGCTGATTGTTCAACCGGCCCGCTCCCGTGATGAAGCCAAGAATATTATTCTCTTTGGTCTTCATCTCTTTGCGAAGCCTTTTTGACGTCAGCACCGTGTTGCCGACAAACCTGATCCTCTTGACAACCGATTTCGTGCCCTCACTGATCGCGAAGGTGACCCGCGCGGTTCCTCGATCCTCGTTGATGTCCACTTTGTACTGAACATCGGTGTCCGGATAACCCCGTTTCTGGTACATTTCGACCACTTTTTGACGGGCCTGTTCCATCGCCTGCTCGTCGAGAGGCGCACCGGTCTTCAGATTCAGTTCACGCCGAATCCGTTTCGTTTTGATGACCTGGTTCCCCTGAATCACCAATTCGGTGAGCGTCACCCGCGTCTGCACCACGACGATCACCTTCACGCCGTCCGGCAGCGGTTCGCCGTAAATTCGCACGTTGGTAACCAACCCCGTCGCATAGAGCGAACGAACGTCGTCCTCGACCGTCTGTTCGGAATATGGCTGGCCGACAGTCGTCTTCATGTTCGACAAGATTCTCTGACGACTCAACGTCGCGGGACCGGCATACTGAATCTCGATTTGCCGGACGATCGGCGACTGCTGGCGCTGCGCGGGTGGCGGCGGCTGACCGGCAGGCTGCGGCTGCGCTTCCTGCCCGGGTGCTGGCGGATTCTGACCGGCCGGAGGCTGTCCGGCAGGCGGTTGCTGGGCTAGCCCGAACGAACGCAGCGAGGCCACAAGGATCGCTACGAGAATCCAGCTGCGGCAGAGGGAACTCGAAAAATTCATAATGTGGAGAATCGACAACAGATCAGAGCGAATCGGCGTAATTCATGACGATGACGTCAGAAAGGTCAACAGAAAAACTACTCCGTTGGTTTTTCCGGCTGAATCGAACGACTCAATTTCCGGTCAACGCGTACCAATTGTTTCGGGTACGCGGCTCATAACCCGCCTCGGTGATCAACTCTTCGATTTGATCCCTGGTAATGCGGAACGACGTTCCGGCTTTGCTGACCACGTTCTCCTCCATCATGACAGATCCAAAATCATTCGCACCGTACCGCAGTGCGATCTGACCGATCTTCGGCCCCTGGGTTACCCAGGAGCTCTGGAGATTCTCGATGTTGTCTAGATAAATGCGAGCCAGAGCCTGCATTCTCAGGTACTCTGCCGACCCTACCGGAGTCGCCCTCAAAACAACGTTTTCCGGCTGGAAGGTCCAACAGATGAATGCGGTAAAGCCGCCAGTTTGATCCTGCACCTGGCGAAGCCTCTCGAGATGTTCAATCCGATCTTCCACCGCTTCAACGTGGCCAAACATCATCGTCGCGCTACTGTTCAAACCAAGTTCGTGCGCGATTTTCATCACGTCTAGCCACTGCTCAGTATTGCACTTGAGAGGCGAAATCCGGTTGCGCACGCGATCCACCAGAATTTCCCCGCCTCCGCCCGGAATCGATCCTAGTCCTGCTTCCTTGAACTTCTGCACAATTTCCCGCAACGACATCCGGAACACCTCGGCAAAATGGTTAAATTCCGGCGGGCTGAATGCATGGATATTAATCTGAGGGTATTTCTCCCTGATGTGATTCAGCAAATTCAAATAATAGTCGATGCCCAGTTTCGGGTGATGACCGCCCTGCATCAGAATCTGTATCCCGCCGATCGACACCAGTTCATCGATCTTTTGATCGATCTCTTCATGGCTCAGCACGTAATGATCGACATCCCTCTCAGTACGATAGAACGCGCAGAACTTGCAGTAAACATTGCAGACATTGGTGTAATTAATGTTGCGATCGACGATATACGTCACGATTTCGTTGCCCCTGCCGTGAAACGCTTCCGCCTTGGCCCTCTGGCGCCGCTGGTCGGCCAGTTGCCCAAGCTCACCTAACGGCAACCGATACAGTTCCATGGCATCCTCAGCGCCAATCCGTTCACCATCCAATACCCTTTCGACTACCCGGCTATCCAACATCGTTGCGTTCATCGGCGAGTCCTATATTACCTAATTTCGCGCTCTCCTCAATGAAAGGTACCGCTTCATACATTAGGATTTAATTGATTAAACTGGCCGACATCTGGTTGATTTGAGTGGCAGACATCTGAATGTAAATCCTTTGTGGCGGAAAATTTCTACCAGGCAACCGTCGAAGCTCCGAAAACCGCTTTCGATCTCTCTCTGCGTCCTCCGCTTTTCAGCGAGTTCCAAGGACAAGCGCGCGTCCGCGACCGGCTGGAATTGATGGTCGAGGCCGCGAAGCGGCGCGGCGACGTACTCGAACATATCTTGCTGAGCGGCCCACCCGGATTGGGAAAGACGACCATCGCCTACATCCTTGCCAACTCGATGGAAGTCAATATCAAGACAACCAGCGGTCCAATGATCGAAAGGGCCGGAGACCTGGCCGGCATCCTGACGACTCTGGAGCGCGGAGATATTCTCTTTATCGATGAGATTCACCGGCTCCAAGCGACCATCGAAGAATATCTCTACCCGGCGATGGAAGATTATCGCCTGGATATTATTATCGACCAGGGTCCCAACGCGCGAAGCGTGCGAATCAATTTGCCAAAATTTACCATGATCGGCGCTACGACTCGATCGGGCCTGATCAGCGCGCCCCTTCGCTCGCGTTTCGGGATGCACAGCCGGCTCGACTATTATGGACTTGAGGAACTGAGCCGCATTGTCGAGCGGAGCGCTGGGTTAATCGGCGTCGGCATCGATCAGGACGGGTGCAGCGAGATCGCCTCGCGCGCCAGAGGCACGCCTCGCGTGGCGAACAATCTATTGCGTTGGGTCCGGGATTACGCCCAGGTCAAATCAGACGGCTTTATTACCAAGGCCATTGCCGACAAAGCCCTCGAAATGCTCGATATCGACGGAGACGGCTTGGACGAAATGGACAAACGGCTTCTCGAAGCCCTCGTCGTTCGTTTCCAAGGCGGACCGGTCGGGATAAGTTCCCTGGCGGTTGCAGTTGGTGAAGATTCCGGAACGGTCGAAGAGGTCAACGAACCGTATCTGATCCAGGAAGGTTTTATCAAGCGTACTGCGCAGGGCCGCGTAGCCATGCCAAAAGCTTACGAAAAAATGGGCATCAAGTTCCCTCCAAACCGTCAGGGAGAGCTTTTCGGTTAGACGCCGGCGTGGGCCTCAGAATCGTTGCTAATTCTTCGCCCGCTTCTTTCTCGGGGGCCGGGGCGATGGCTCGCCTTCCGGGTATTTGATCGTACTCGGCCAGATGACGCGCCAAGGTTGCTCCTTCAATTTCCCGGTGAGTTGGCTGAGGTCATCCACGATGACATTCAGCCTCGGCAAAACCGTACCCATTGTCTTGTCCAATGAATCGAGAATGACCTTCAACTGAGCTGACGCGGCTTTGAAGTTCACCAGAGTTTTCTCGAGGTTGCTGTCCTTCTTCAGTTGGACGGTGACATCCTTCACATCTGAAAGCACGTCATGGACACTCACCAGGGCAGAGTCGATTCCGCCGCCCTTTGCGGTGATGAGTTTAAGATTGTCTCCAACCGCCCCAAAACTCTTCAGCGTTCCCGTGAGAACAGAATCCTGAGCAGTCAAAATGGTCAGATTATGTGAAGTTCTCTGTAGTTCGGCGAGCGTGACCTCCGATTGTTTCAGAGCGGGTTCGAGCTTCTGGATGATCAGAGGACCAACCTCCGCGAGATCGGGCGAACGCGTACCGACAAATTTGGCGTTCGGTTCCGCCAGGCCCGAGTCCGCATTCCCGTTGGTAAAATCGATGACGAGTTCTGCCAGCAACCCGAAACTCCGCATCTCGACGGTGGTCTCTTTGTAAATCTGTGAATCTGCGGCAACCTGGACTCGAACCATCGCTTCATAGTTGGGCTTATGCTCCGGCCGATCATTGAGTGGAACAGGAGATTGGATGTCGGCCACCGTTCCGACCTTGCGTCCAGCCAACATGACTGCCGCGCCAGGTTTGATCCCGGCGGCATTGTCGAAATACACCAGAAAGCTCTTGAGCGGTCTGAAGAGCCCCGGAGATGAAATGTACAAGACAACGACGACCACCAGGCCGAGCGTCAGAAGGACCATCAGTCCAGTGCGAACTTCATTCCGCAGAATCTGCATTTGGTGGCGTCTCCGTGATCGGTCCTTCCGTTGTTCCGGTCACAAACTGGTGAACGACCGGATTAGCCGAGACGCGAAACCGATCCGGCGCGGCGTCTTCGATTATTTTTCCCTGGTAAAGCATAGCCATCCGGGTAGCGACCTTAAATGCGCTTTCCATTTCATGCGTAACGATGACCGACGTGGTATTTGTTTTCTCGGTTAAACGTATGATCAGCTCGTCGATCACCGAACTGATCACCGGATCAAGTCCTGCCGTCGGCTCGTCGAACAGGATCAATTCCGGTTGCATCATCAGCGCACGGGCGAGGCTGACCCGCTTGCGCATCCCGCCACTCAACTCCGAAGGTAACTTCTCCCCTGTCCCGCTCATCCCGACGATCTCGAGGTTCTCCTTAATCAATTCTTCGATCTCTTTCCTCGGTTTACGACGCAACTCCTCGACCGGCAACGCAAGATTTTCCCGCACGGACATCGAACTGATCAGGGCCGAATACTGATAAACCATCCCCACACGGCTCCGGAGCAAATTCAATTTGCTGCGGCTCAACTTCTGGACCTGAAGATGCCGGTATCTCACCACGCCCGTCGTCGGTCGCAAAATGCCCAGGATAAGCCGCAGCATCGTGCTCTTGCCGCCGCCGCTCTGACCGAGGATCACGAGTCGATCTCCGCTATAAACTTTGAGATCGATCCCATCCAGAACGGTCTTCTCGCCAAAACGCAATACAATATTTTCCAGATGAACCAGTGGCGTTTCGCTCATCCGGTAATCCTGGTGACCATCACATTGAACAACGTATCGAACCCGATCACGGTGGTGATCGAGATCACCACGCTGTCCGTTGTCGCCTTGCCGACCCCTTCTGCGCCTCCAGTCACCGTGAGACCCTGGTAACAGGCAATCAAGCCGATCAGCAGTCCGAAGAACATGGCCTTAAACAATCCGATGACGATATCGCTGACTATCAGGCTCGTCAGCACGGCGTCGAAATAGGCGTCGGGAACCAGGTTCAATGCCGCCCAGGAGATCAATGCTGAACCGACGAGCGCCGCAATGATCGAAAGCACCGACAGGCAAGGCATCAATGAAGCGATCGCCACTAGCCGCGGGGCAACCAGAAAACGCAATGGACCAATACCCATCGCCTCGATCGCTTCCACTTCTTCAGAGACTTGCATTGTCCCGAGTTCGGCCGTGTAGGCTGCACCGATCCTGGCGGCCAGCACGATTCCGGTCAGCAATGGCCCAAGTTCACGCGTGAAAGCAATGGAGATGAGCGTCGGAACCAGCCGTTCGGTCCCAAATTTTTGCAGTTGATAGCCCGTCAGCAGTGCCATCGTCAACCCGAGGAAAAAAGAAACCATCAAAACAAGCGGGATCGATCCGACCCCCGTTCGATCGGTTTGCGCAAACAGCATCGACCATCGAAATGGCAACCTTCCTCGGCGAATGTTATCTGCAATTTCTTCCAGGGTGTTTAGAAAGAGCCAGAATATGCTCCCGATGTGCTCGAGAGCGCGTCCCGTTAGATAACCGATCCTGTAAAGCAACGCGTACTAATCAGGCTTCGTTTCGTGAGAGGCAAGAAAAAATGCTCTCCCTTCGAGTCCTTCCTAACCGTTCTCCTCCTCGTCTTCGTTCTGCTCGATGTTTCTTGCTGTGGTCCGCGGTCGCCAAAGGCCGGCCACTACCGGATCGGCAGGCTCCAGTTCTGCCTCTTGATCGACAAAAAACAAGCCGCTCTGACACAGCTTCGCGTACTTGCCATTCAACGCGAGCAACTGCTCGTGATCGCCACGCTCAATGATCTCACCGCGTTCAAGGACAAGGATCTGGTCGGCGTGCCGAACGGTCGAAAGGCGGTGCGCGATAACGAAGCTTGTTCGGCCCAGCAACAGCCGGTTGAGTGCCTCCTGGATCTGGCGCTCCGTTTCTGTGTCGACGCTCGCCGTTGCCTCATCCAGAATCAGTAACGGCGGATCCTTCAAGATCGCCCGCGCAATCGATATTCGCTGCTTTTCACCGACGCTCTGCCGTATTCCACGCTCTCCAACCCCGGCATCCAAGCCATCCGGTAGCCGCGAGACAAACTCATCCGCGTTCGCCGCACGTAGCGCTTCCCAGATTTCCGCCTCGTTCGCGTCAGGTTTTCCGAACAACAAATTCTCACGGATGGTTTCGTTGAATAGAAAACTTTCCTGACTGACCAAACCTGTCGCCTTGCGGATCGCGTGCTTAGTGACTTTGCGAATCGATCGTCCATCGATTAAAATATCGCCTCCCGTCGGACTCAATTCATAAAACCGAAGCAGGAGATTGACCAAAGTCGATTTTCCTGCGCCGGTTTCACCGACCAGCGCAATCGTTTGGCCCGGTTCAGCCACGAACGAAACGTCTCTCAGCACAGGTTGACCGTCGCTGTATGCGAACGACACGTTGCGGTACTCGATCCGCCCGACCGGATCAAATGGTTCACCCGCGATAATATCGCTCTCGGCAGGTTCATCGAAAATTTCAAAGACCCGTTCTGCCGCCGCTCGAGCACTCTGCAACATCTGGTTCAACTGGTGTAGTCTTCCAATCGGCTCGTAGAGGAAGCGCACGAGAATCAGGGACGCGACTAACTCACCAATCTCCATTCGACCCTGCAGCACCGCCATTCCGCCAAACCCGGTGACGATCACCAGACCGCACGAAGTCAGAAAATCCATCGAGGGGTCGTAGATCGCCCACGCTCGCATCACCACCAGCGTAGATTCTTTCAATCTTTGACTCGCCTTGTTAAACCTGCCGTGTTCCTGGCTTTCGCGCACGTAAGCCTTGATCTGGCGGATCCCCGACAGATTATCGTGAAGCAGCGAATTCATCGAGGAAGCGGCCTGCCGTTGCAACCGGTAGCGCGATCTAGCCGAGAGAGTATAGATCAATGCGCCGCCGAAAAGAAAAGGAACCGGGAGCATCGTCAATGCCGCAAGCCACGGTTCTCGGACAAAAAGCAGCAAGCCCACAATGAACACCTGGAGGATGGCGACCGTTCCCTGTTCGATGCCGTCGATCAGCACACGCTCGACCGCGTTCACATCCTCGAGAACCCGCGTCATGATGTCACCGGTTGCCCGGTAATCAAACCAGCGTAGCGGCAACTTCTGGATATGGTCGTACAGATCACTGCGAAAATCGAAAATGACTTTCTGTTCGAACGTATTGTTGAGAATGATCCGGGCAGCATTCGACAGGCTTTGAACGAGAAAAGCCCCGATCGCCAGCAGTGCGAGCGGCGGAATCAGCTCCGGTTTCCGGCCTCGAATCGCGTCATCGATGACGCGTTGCGTCACCGTCGGAAATACGATCACCATCAAGGTCGCCAAAACCGCGAATCCGACCGTTCCGCTCGCCATCCACGGATATCGTCGAAGGTACTTAAAAACTCGTAGAATCGTCTGCATCAACTAACTCTCTTCTCGCAACGCTAGCATCGATTGCGGAAGCGAAGAAGCCGGAGTTGCAGCAGTTGCCGGAGATGTGCGACCGGTACCGCAAAGAATTTTCCGCCTCTCTCCCTCTCCAATCACATGACCTCTGCTTTAATTTTCCAGTCCCAGCCCCTCCTGACTCCTGAATTCTGAATTCTGACTCCTGCCCCAGTCATGCAGTCCCACCTTCCTATCTACGAGCTCCGATTGCGAATTATCGAGTCTCTCCGTTCCTTACCGCGGCTTATCCTTCAGGCGCCCACTGGTTCCGGCAAGTCGACCCAGGTTCCGCAGATGCTCCTGGATGAAGGGCTGGCGGGGACTGGCCAGATTATCGTTTTGCAACCGCGCCGGTTACCGACTCGGATGTTGGCGGCGCGCGTGGCTCATGAAAGAAACGTCCGTCTGGGCGAAGAGGTCGGATACCAGATCCGGCTTGACAATGTTGCTACGGCCAAAACTCGCATCCGTTTCGTCACTGAAGGTATCTTACTCCGGCAGATGGTCGGTGATCCGCGGCTCACCGGAGTGACGGTGCTTATTTTTGACGAATTTCATGAACGCCATCTCCATGGTGATATCGCGCTGGCTCGCGCACTCGAGATTCAAGCCTCGATTCGTCCGGACCTCAAGATCGTCGTCATGTCCGCCACCCTGGAGACCGATTTGCTGGCGCCCCATCTGCGACCTTGCAACGTACTGACTTCGCAAGGACGCACATTTCCCGTCGAGATCGAGTACCTGAAGCGCGAAACGATCGATGAGCCGCCTTGGGAAATTGCCTCAGACGCTTTTGCTCATGCCCCGGACGATGGAGGAGACGCTTTGATATTCATGCCGGGCGCCTACGAAATCGCGCGCACCATCCAGGAACTCAAACGCTCCGATTTCCAAGGGATCGTGTTACCCCTGCACGGCGACCTCTCCCCCAGGGCGCAAGACGCCGCGGTGGCAACATATCCCGAAAGAAAGATCATCGTATCGACCAACGTAGCCGAAACCTCGTTGACCATTGATGGTGTGACGCTGGTGATCGATAGCGGCCTCGCAAAGATCGCAAAGTATGATCCGCATCGCGGTATCAACACTCTCATTACGGAAAAGATCAGCCGGGCATCTGCCGACCAGCGAGCAGGGCGGGCCGGACGCACTGCTCCGGGACGCTGCGTCCGGCTTTGGTCAGAGCGAGATCAGCTAGGCCGGCGCCCGCAGGACCTCCCCGAAGTCAAGCGCCTCGATCTTGCCGAAGTCCTGCTCAACCTGCAAGCGGCTGGCGTGACAGATCTTGAACGCTTCGGGTGGATCGAGAAGCCTGATTCCAATTCGTTGCGCCGTGCAATTGAGCTGTTGGAAGATCTCGGAGCGTTGGATCGCCAAAATGGAAAAATCACCGTTATCGGACATCGCATGCTCTCGTTTCCAGTTCATCCGCGGTACTCCAGGATGCTCTTGATCGCAGACGAGCTCGGTTGCGTCTCAACGATTGCGTTGGTCGCTGCGATTACCCAGGAGCGACACCTGCTCAGCCGCAGCGAAAACAACCAGATGGAGCATGACCGGGAACTGTTGCTCGGCAAAGAAGTCGAGTCAGATTTCTTTGTCTTGATCCGCGCATGGCTTTACGCTCAGCAACATGGCGCGGATAAAGCACGCCGCCTTGGCATTCGTTATGCCACCGCCCAACAGGTCGCTCCGGTCTACGAACAATTCGTCGAAATCGCCAGGGCCGAGGGCTTGAACGTGGAAAAAAAGGTCGACCAATTCGATGCCGAAGCCCTCGGGAAATGCATGCTGGTTGGATTTTCGGATCATCTAGCCAAGCGCATCGATGCCGGGACGCTTCGCTGCGATCTTGTTCACCGCAGACAGGGCGTCCTCGCTCGAGAGAGCGTCGTGCAAAAGAGTCCGCTGTTCGTTGCTGGGGAGATTCGCGAAATTCAGGGCCGCAATGATGAACTGATTGTTCTGCTTTCTCAGGTCACGGGCGTCCGTGAAGAGTGGCTTCGCGAACTTTTCCCCGACGATTTTCGGGTGTCGGCTCAGGTTTTCTTTGATCCGGTAACCCGGCGCGTTCAGGAAAAAAGAGATCTTCTCTTTCGGGACCTTGTCCTTCAAGGCAACAGGCTCGACGCTTCTCCTGACGAAAGGGCGTCCGAGCTCCTGGCGCAGGAAGTGATCTCCGGCCGATGCCCGCTCGCACATTGGTCGCATGATGTCGACCAATGGATTATTCGTCTCAACTGCCTATCCCGATGGGAGCCCGAACTGGGATTGCCGCTGATTGACGCTGAATCTCGATTCCATCTGGTGCAACAAATTTGTCACGGTGCGATAAGCTACAAAGAAATCAAGGACCGCGCCGTGTGGCCTGTCGTCAAATCGTGGCTCTCGCACCTCCAGCAGCAGGCGCTCGATCAATTCGCACCAGCTCGATACGAACTGCCTGCAGGTCGCCATGCCAAACTCCAATACGTTGAGAATCAGTCTCCTCTTCTGGCCGCGCGAATCCAGGATTTGTACGGAGTCAACGGATCGTTAACGATTTGCGAAGGCCGAGTCCCCATTCTTCTGCAGATCCTTGCGCCCAACCATCGCCCGATTCAAACCACCCAGAATCTGTCAAACTTCTGGAAAGAGTCCTATCCAAAGATCAAACAGGAACTGCAACGCAAATACCCAAAACACGAGTGGAGATAGGGATTGGGGATTTCGAATTGCGAATTGCGGATTTCGAATTGCGGAATTTGGGAAATGCGGATCGGAATGGGGGATTTCGAATTGCGAATTGCGGATTTCGAATTGCGGAATTTGGGAAATGCGGATCGCGGGATTGGGGCACCTCCGAAATCCCCAATTCGCATTTTGTCGGTGCGAGCAAAGCGTCTCGCTTTGCCTCTTCGAGTCCGAGCAAAACCAGCATAGCGCCGCTGAACGCCGAACGCCTCCATTCAGTTGGAATTCTCCCTCCACGCCTTGGCCGACTGATAACTCTGCAGCCGGCGCTGATAGAATGGGACGTCCTGTTGCGATCCGAGCAAAATCGCTTTTTCCTCCCATTTTTGGGCAGAACTGAAATCCCCGGCTTCGGCATACGCGGCGGCCAGCACGTCGAGCACCGTGTCATCTTTCCACTGGGTGAGTTTTGCGGCTTCTGTCGCCAGGGCAACCGCACTGGCACCGTTCCGAATCTGCGGGTCCGCACTCGTGGCGTAAAGCCAGGCCGCCCCGGCTCGACAAATGGGATCGGTTTTCGACAGTCTGATGGCGGATTGGAAATCATTCAATGCATCGCTCCTGCGGCCGAGCCTGCTGAACGCATTCGCTCTGAGCGTGTAGAGCTGTGCCAAATTTAGCCGATTGGCGTCTCCTGCATTGTTCTGAATTGCCAAGTTGACTGCCTCGATCGTGTCTTTGGGCCGATTCAAATTGGAAGCAGCCACCGCTCGAGCCGCCTGCAGCCACCATCGTTCCGGATGTTCTTTCCCAGCTTTGGTTGCTGCTTTGAACGCTTCTTTCCACATCCCGTTCTGCACCATCGCGCCGAGCTCGCTCGCCTGTGCTTTTTCCTCCGGCGTGAACTTATGGCCGGGTGGGAAAATCTCCTGCGGAACCTCCTCGACCGTAGGCCCTTGGGACCTATTCGCCCGGTGGTGCCTGGTATAATGATGTTTTGCACTTCCTCCCTTCGAAGCTGCATGCTTGTTCGAAGTCGAGTGCTTGCTCGACGTCGAGTGCTTGCTCGAAGTCTTGTGCTTTGAATGGCCCGACGTTTCTGCGAAACCGGGACTAATTGCGAGAACGGACAGGAAT
>Ga0210396_10001358_pt1 | contig 26934 bp, 18 predicted proteins | sample IncBWH17OmetaG_FD_155466 | JGI IMG/M metagenome (GOLD analysis project Ga0210396, IMG submission 155466) | Forest soil microbial communities from Barre Woods Harvard Forest LTER site, Petersham, Massachusetts, United States - Inc-BW-H-17-O ... | reverse complement strand
ATGAAGCCGGAATCGCTAGTAATGGCGCATCAGAACGGCGCCGTGAATACGTTCCCGGGCCTTGTACACACCGCCCGTCACATCACGAAAGTGGGCTGTACTAGAAATCGCCGAGCCAACCGCAAGGAGGCAGGCGCTCAAGGTATGACTCATGATTGGGGTGAAGTCGTAACAAGGTAGCCGTAGGAGAACCTGCGGCTGGATCACCTCCTTTCTAAAAGAAAAGGGAGCACGATTCGCCTTATGGCGAGTACGGCTCTTCACCGGTTCCTCACGGGACCGGGCTTGGCTCTCAAAGCCTGACGGGTTCTGGTAAGTCTCATCCGATAAAGTCAAAAGAGTTTGCTGCAGACAAACGCAAGCCCCGGCGCGATGCAAATCGCGCCGGGGTTTTTTGTTGTACGCCGTGCATGTTCGGCAGCTGGCGGGTGCGAGTCCCGTCCCAACCTGATGGAGGTGAAGGGTAGCGAAGCGCACGGGCGTCGTCGTGAGGCGGGGTCTGAAGGAAGCGCGAGCAAAGATACGGGCAGTACTGGCGATGGACGTATTTCATCTCGTCGAAAATTTTGTGGCGCGAGCGACATGCGCCGTACTGACTCACCTGATGCCGCAGTAGGTGAATGCAAGGCAGGTGCCCTAGGGCGAGAGCCGGTGCTTCGTTCCGTTGCTGACAGGCGTGATTTAGAGTAAAGCTAATTGTCGCTGTGGACGTGTGCGACAGACGTCTAGGCAAGAGCCGCCCGCGGAGGTTGGTTCGCGGCCAGCATCGAGCGCAGGGCCCCTGGCCACGAATAGGCTCTCGTCACGGTACGCGCGGCACAACTCGACCCATGTTGCGATCAAGATCTGCCTTGGAGAAGTGCAGAACCTCAGCGGAATCTGACGGAGTCAGCGTGATGCGAATGCATTTAAAGGCAGGACAGTTACTCTTCGCGGCAACGCTGCGCACGGGAACCAGAACATTGGCCTCCGGGTAGTACGCGGCGGCGCTCCGGCGGGCGACCGCATAGGGAACGATCGCGAAGCGCGGTGCCTTGCGGACTTCTCCCTCAAAGTGACTATAGATGTCCACGATTTGACCGGCCCGCAGATTCCTGGCCTCCATATCAAGCGGGTTCAGAAAGAGAACCCGCCGGCCGCCAAAGACGCCCCGATAGCGATCATTCAATCCGTAGATTGTGGAGTTGAATTGATCGTGACTGCGAATGGTCGTCAACAGAAATTCGCCGGGCTCCAGGTGATGCTTCGGGATTGGGCAGACGGTTAGCTTTGCCTTGCCTGAGCTCGTCTTGAAGATGCGCTGCTTCGCCGCATTCGGCAAATAGAAGAACCCCTCCTTGGCAAGTCGCGCGTTGAAGTTTTCGAATCCTGGAATCACCCGGGAAATCGCATCGCGGATCAAGTTGTAATCCGCCGCAAAGCCCGCCCAATTCGTGGTTGTGCGAGACCCTAACGTAGCGATCGCCAGTTTCGCGATGATCGCTACATCGCTCAACAGATCAGGCGAAGCCGGCGGAAAGAATCCCTGAGAAGGGTCAATAATCCCCATCGAATCTTCGACCGTGAGGAACTGCTTGCCAGATGCCTGGATATCTTCCTCCGTCCGGCCCAGGCAAGGCAGGATCAGAGCTCGCTCGCCCGTGATCAGGTGGGATCGGTTTAGCTTGGTCGATACGTGGGCCGTGAGCTTGCAGCGCTGCATGGCGTGCGCGCTATACACCGTGTCGGGCGTGTTCGAGAGGAAGTTGCCGCTGATCGCAAAAAATACCTTAACGTCTCCATCGAACATCGCGTGCATGGTCTCGACGGTGTCATATCCCCATTTCTGGGGTGGTTCAAAATTGAACTCTTTCTTGAGCGCCTCCAAAAAAGGTTTCGGCGGACGCTCCCACACACCCATCGTGCGGTCACCCTGCACATTCGAGTGCCCTCGCACACATACCGTACCTGCTCCCGGACGGCCGATGTTGCCGCCCACCAGCAGCAGGTTCACGATCATCGAGACGTTGTCGACACCGTTAGGCTGCTGCGTAACACCGAGGCACCACGCGATTATGGTCTTCTTTGAGGCCGCGTACATCTCGGCGGCGGTATGCAGCTGGTTTCGCGTGAGCCCGCTTTCTTCTTCGATCTCTTCCCAGCTTGCTGCCTCCACGTCAGCCAGCAGTGCTTCAAAGCCCTCGGTGAACGTTTGAATAAACTGCCGGTCAATCGCTGATCGGAGTCCCTTCTTCTCCCGCTCGAAAAGTTCCTTCAGAATTCCCTTGATCGCCGCCACATCCCCATTGACGCGCACTGGCAGATACAGATCCGCAAGCGCCTGGCCCTTGCCCAGCAGAGCAAAAGGCAGCTCCAGAGGATTCGGGTAATCCTGCGGGTTCGGATTCTTTACCCTCATCAGGCTCACTTCCGGCAGAGGGTTGACCGCGATAATCTTGGCGCCCTGGTCCTTAGCCTTCTGCAGCGAGGTCAGCATCCGCGGATGGTTCGTGCCCGGATTGTTCCCGAAAATAAAGATGAGCTCCGAACTCTCCATGTCCTCCAGCGTCGCTGCGCCCTTGCCAACGCCGAGCGTCTCCACCATGGCTACACCCGACGACTCGTGGCACATGTTCGAGCAATCCGGAAGATTGTTGGTCCCGAACTGGCGGGCAAACAGCTGCAGAAGAAATGCCGGCTCATTGGTCGTCTTGCCCGAGGTGTAGAAGGACGCCTGATCGGGAGAATCCAGACTATTCAGCTCCTGCGCGATCATGGCAAAGGCTTCTGGCCACGTGATCGGCTGATAGTGGGTCGCGTGCGCGTGCCGTACCACCGGCGAAGTCAGACGGCCCTGTTGGTTAAGCCAATAATCCGACTGCGCCGCCAGTTCTTCGATCGAATGTTTCGCGAAGAACTCCGGCGTAACCCGCTTCTTGGTGGACTCGTCAGAGACCGCCTTCGCGCCGTTCTCGCAGAACTCGAAGATCTTCCGATTCTTGTCAGGGCTCGGCCACGCGCAGCTCTGGCAATCAAATCCGGTCACCTGGTTGATCTTCAGAAACGCTTCGGGAGCGCGAACGGGACCCATATCGCCAATGCCGTAGAGCATCGTGTTCCAGATCGCCGGGATCCCCGCCGCATCTTCGGAAGCACGCCCGACCCTGAGTTCGCCGAAATCCGTCGGGTTTTGCGCCTCCCGCGACGTAGAATCATTTGCATCCAGCTCGGCCGATTGCTTTGCGCCTGCGCTGTTCGCGGAGCATTCGCGGAGCTGTTGCTTGGCGCGATAATGTCCGTCCCTGCATCCCTCATCTCCGTGGATAACTCTCGTGCTATCTGGCGTGTTCATGATCTTGCTGCCTCTCACCGGCGATCATCGGAATCGTTTGGTTGGCTGCCGTCGATTCGCCCTTCTTTGCGTTTCCCCAACTACCTGAACCACCTTCACCGGCGGCACCGCCTTTTTGCCGCGGCGCGCCAAGAGGAATGCCGTTTCGAGCAGGTCAGCGCGCGCGGACTCGCCACGGCACCATGCGGCCGAGCAATCCGTCTCGCACGATCAGCGTGTGAAACAGAACCGCTCCAAAATGGGCGACGAATGCGAGAAAGAAGGGCTACAGTTCACATTGCCCGACGGCGAAGAATGGCGGACGGCAATGATTGACCTGCCTGTATTCCCATTCAATACCCCGCAGGCTTTCTTCGACAATCTGGCCGCGTCTGAGCCCGACCCGCAGACAACACATAAGCCGGATCCGCAAAAAATGACGGCGTTCGTTGCATGCCATCCTGAATTTCTAGCGGCGATCAAAATCATCAAGAGCCACGAACCACCGTCCGCACGAACAACGGAGCCCGGAGAAGACCTACTGAAAAACAAGACTTGGTTTGTGGAGTCCCATTCCGGCCACCCTGTGGGACTCAGAGATTGCGCGACGGCGGGAGCGTTATAAAGGGTGATCGCTATTGCCGGGAGAAGGAGGGCAACCAACTGGCTTGCTCGCAACATTTGGATATCCCGATGTGCACCATGCCTAATGTGGTAGCCAATGGTAATCCTAACTAGTAGGGTACGGCAAACGGAACAAACCATCTTTTGGCATTTGACGGTCAACTGATTGAACGCCCTGCTTACTGGAAACCTACCGGAAACTGATGACCCACTACCTCGCTTTTCGGTGCGCTCGCTTTTCGGTGCGTTGACTTACGTTAGGGCGCGACCTACAATCGGCGCTCGTGATTGACTCAAACCTTCCAGCTGGGCAGATCATCACGCATTACCGCATCGTCGAAAAAATCGGCGGCGGCGGTATGGGCGTGGTGTACCGCGCCGAAGACACCAAGCTGCGGCGGCAAGTGGCGCTGAAATTCCTGCCGCGTGAAGTGGTTCAGGACGAGGCAGCGCTCGAGCGATTCCGCCGCGAGGCGCAAGCTGCTTCGGCGCTCAATCATCCCAACATTTGCACGATCCACGACATAGACGAAGACGGCGGGGCGCCCTTCATTGCGATGGAGTTGCTGAAGGGTGCGACGCTGAAGCACCGCATCAACGGGCAGCCGCTATCACTCGACAGTTTGCTGGAAATTGGCATTGATGTGGCCGACGCCCTGGACGCCGCGCACGCCGAAGGAATTATTCATCGCGACATCAAGCCTGCGAATATTTTTGTCACCGAGCGCGGGCAGGCCAAAGTGCTCGATTTTGGGCTGGCGAAACAGATGGTCGCCCGCGGAGTAGGCGAAGCGGTCACGGTGGGCGGCGCGACGCTCGATAGCGATCCGAATCTCACCAGCCCGGGAATGGCGATTGGCACCGTGGGCTACATGTCTCCCGAACAGGTGCGCGCGGAAAAACTGGATGGACGCTCCGATTTGTTTTCTCTGGGATTGGTGCTGTACGAAATGGCGACGGGCCGGCAGGCTTTTGCGGGGAATACGTCGGGCGTCATTTTCGCCGCGATCCTGGAGCGCGAGCCTCCGCCGCCTTCGCGCGTGAATCCCAACCTGCCTGCCGAGTTCGATCGCATCATCAGCAAAGCTTTGGAAAAGAATCCGAAGCTCCGCTACCAGCATGCCGCGGACTTGGGCGCGGATTTGCAGCGATTGAAGCGTGACACGGATTCGGGACGAACGTCGTCGCCGGCGGCGAGCGCGCAAACGGGGGCCCCGGTCTTCATGCCTGCATCGCCTGCGGCAGTTTCCGGTTCAAGCAGTTCAGTGATTGTCGCTGCGGCGCAGCAACATAAAGGCAAGATGATAGCGGGCGCGGTGATCGCGTTGTTGATTATCGGCGCTGCGGGATTTGGGGTTTATTCCATGTTGCGGGGCAAAGCGGCTGCTGTGCCGTTCCAGAACTTCACGATCACCCAGGTAACGACCTCCGGCAAGGTTCGCGACGCGGCAATCTCGCCGGATGGGAAATACGTCCTCAGCATCGTCGAAGATAGCGGGCTTCGGAGTTTGTGGCTGCGCAATATTCCGACGGGAAGCAACACGCAGGTTCTGCCGCCTGAATCCGCGCTCTATCAGAACCCGGCGTTTGCACCCGATGGAAATTACGTTTACTACAGCAAGGCGGCGGATGCCGCGGGAAATTCCTTCAATCTCTATCGCATACCGGTTTTGGGCGGCGATTCGGTGCTGCTTGTGCACGACGTGGACGTCGGGCCGGTTTTTTCGCCGGAGGGACAGCGGATGGCGTATCTCCGCGCCAACGATCCGGTGCTCGGCAAATTTCTGATTCTGACCGCGAAGCTGGACGGCAGCGACGAGAAGACTGCGTACTCAGGACCGACGCCGTTTCCGGTGTGGCTGGCGTGGTCGCCTGACGGGAAGCTGATCGCGTACATACTCGCGGCCGGGCAGGACACGCAAGGCGTCGTGCGGACGATTGACCTGGCGACCGGGAAAGACCAGCCGCTCGCGACGCTGACGGACAAGTTCGCGACGAGCCTGGCCTGGATGCCGGATGGCCGCGGGCTGATGATCGTTTATACGGATCGCTCGACGGGATTCCGGCGCGCGCAAATCGGGTTCGTATCGTTTCCAGACGGCCAATTCCACGCTCTCACCAATGATACGAACGGTTATCAGACGCTGAGCATTTCCGCCGACGGGAAATCCATTGCCGCGATGCAGCGACAGGGCTCGGAGTCGGTGGTGCTGCTGCCGGGCTCCGGTCATGGGAATCCCGTGCTTGTTGCGGGCATTCCTACGAACGAGAATGTGCGGCAAGTTCTGTGGGATAAGGACGGGAACCTTCTGGTGGTGTCGTCGCATGCGATCCTGCGAACTTCGCCGGACGGAAATCATCAGACGACGATTTTGACCGATCCAAACGCCATGATTTCGGGATCGGCGGCGTGCTCGAATGGCGGGCCGATCCTCTTGAGTTGGTATTCGCGGGACGGCGGCAATTCCACAGACATTTGGCGCGTGGACGCGGATGGTTCACACCCCAAGCAGCTTACACATGGAATTGACGACGAACTGCCCGGTTGTTCGCCCGACGGAAAATGGCTCTACTACGCGGACAACACCAAGAATTATGAGATCTATCGCGAACCGATCGAAGGTGGAACGCCGGAATTGATCAAGGCCAGCCGGATGAAGAACGGCTTTGTGGGCAGCGCCGGGGATCTTTCGCCGGACGGAAGGTTGCTGGCGGCGATTGTGACGCAAATTGATCCTGTCACCCAGGCGGACATTCACGCTCTCGCGCTGATTGACGTGGCAGTGAACACGGAATCTTCGATACGGATTTTCCCCTCGCAGCCGACCATCACGTTTCCCGTGTTATTCGCGCCGGACGGCAAAAACGTGGCGTATCGCGTGATTGACAAAGGCACGGATAACATCTGGATGCAGCCCGTTGACGGTTCGAAAGGCCATCCCGTAACCGAATTCACGACAGATCACATCCGCGGTTTCGGCTGGTCACCTGATGGCAAGACACTGGCTGTCGTGCGGGGCCATTTGATTTCCGATGTGGTATTGCTGCGCGAAGGCAAGGCAGCGCAGTAGCCAGAAAGCGCGCTTCTGGAACGATCGCGACGTCAGAAAAGGAAAGCGGCGAGCCCGGTGATTCGCTCGCCGCTCTTTTTTTGCGTGATACCGAAGCAGACGCGACTGCTATTGGCTACTCGATTTGGCCTGCACCGTTGAAGAGGAACGGAAGCACGTTGATTTGTTCCTGCTGTACGGCTTGGAGCTCGCTGGGGTTGTAGCCGAGAGCCTTGATGATCGTCGGCGCGACTTGTTGATTGAGCACGGGCGTTTTGATTGTGCGCGGCGAAGCGCTGGGATACGAAATGAGCAAAGCGGCGTGGATATCGTCCTCGTTCAGCCCGCCGTGCTCGGCAATTTTCGTCCCGCCCGTGAAGATTACGCCCGTATGGACCTTCAGGATGATGTCGGGCGTGCGCGGATCAGTGCCGGGATCGTTCCATTTGTTGCGGAGCGACTGTCCGGCGAAGATTTCCTGAATGCCGAGCGTCTTCTGATTCTCCGGCTCGCTAAGCATCCCCACAACGTTGCCGACCAGTTCCTGGTCGGTAAGCCAGATGAGCGAACCGTCGTCGGAAATGTCAAACGCTTCAGCCGGACCGATCAGGGTGGCGGGCTGGCCATTGCCGATGCCGACGCGCTTGGTGATGTCGATCGGCGACTGGCCATGCTTGGCACCAATAATGATGAGAGTCTGGTCGTAGATGCCTTGATTCTTGAGTTCGGCGACGATTCTTCCGAGGGTTTGGTCGACGAAATCGAGTTCACTGGCGAGCCCTTCGGAAGGTGTGCCAAATACATTCAAGTAACCGCCTTTGACCGAGGGACCGCCGGTCACAAGCGGACCTTCCGCCAACTTTTCGCCAACGCTGACAGCCTGGTAATTGAATCCAAACACAGTGGGCACGCCGACCTTCTTGGAACGGTCGTGCGTATAACCGTCAATCTGGTTAATGACGGCCTGAACGTGGAGCAGGTCGTAGCACTTGATGTTGCGGAAGTCGGTGGTCCAGCCATCGTCGAACGTGGTATCCGGAAAATTCACGGGGCTGCAACCCGGAAACTGCGGCAGAGCAACCGGAATCGAGTTGATTTCCGGGCCGTAGAAATCGTCCACACCCTTGCCACTGGGGCCGTTAGTCCATTCGTAGGAAGGGTGCTTATCAACCCACGCAGTGGTGCCCCCGTGAGCCTTCACGACTTCGAAAATGGTGTTCACGCGGAGATAGTCGTGGGGATAGATGGGCTTGCAGCCATCGTTCGGATCGCGCGGCAGGAAATTGGGATTAATTCCCCCAGCGCCATTGAGTTTGGTGAGGTTGAAGTCAATCGATTCGTCGTAAGCCACCGGCGTGCCGACGATGTCCGGGCACAGATTGGGCCCGCCCGTGATGGGGAGCGAAGTGGTGCGAGCCGGAGGCGAGACAGCGCGGTTGTAGGTGACGTCGTACCACAAGCCCGCCGAGATTGGAGAGCCGCCGGTTACGAGAGCTGCCAAACCGGGGAAAGAGTCCGAAGGAGTGGATGTGGAGGCGTTGGTGTAGGTGACGCCCGTGTGGCTGAGTGCGGCGAGAGTTGAGCCTTCGTGGCTATTCACATAATTCGCCAGATCGAGAGCATGTAGGCCATCGACGCTGATGAGCAGGACGTGTTTTACGGCAGGGCCGGAATCGCTCGCGCCATTCCCCGCTGCACTTAGCGGCAGGGGCGAAGTAAGAAGCGAAGCGGCCAGGGCAGAAACGAGCAGACTCTTTCCGAAATGCATGCGTATTCCTCCTGGAGGTGTGAAATGCGAGCGCAAACTTTAGCCGAGGGAAAATAGGTGCGGGTGAATGCGGGGTGAACCGAATGTTAAAAGGCAGTCAACGGGCCAAGAGGCAAACAGTCCCGGCCGCTGAATTCTTTGCTTACTCGATGATTACTGAAAATTTGGCGGTCTTTGCCGCAGGAGCAGTCTTTTCGAACGAGCGGACATATTCGAAATTCAATTGCACGGTTCCTTGGGTTGGGGCGCTGAAGGTCCAAACTTCCTGGCCCGAGGCTCCTACCTTCCCGGAGGTGGATTCGTGATAAACGTTACCAATCAAGCCGAGAGTGGCGGGATCGAGCGGGGTGGCGAGACGCCAACTGTAGCCCGTGGTGTGATTGGCCGGCAGCGTGATTGAAAATTCCTTGCCTGCGACGGCGCGAATCTGTTCGACGCCTACTGTACCAAAATTATCGGCGCCCGATGGAGCAGCCGCGCCGGCCACAGGTGTGACGGTCGTTACTTTCGCGCCTTGAAATTTGCCCTCTGTGTCGAATCCGAACGCAACCGTCGCTGTGCCGATTTGCGCGCAGGCGTGACAGCCATCGCGAAGAATGTAATTCACTGCAAATGTTTGAGTTCCCCAGCCGGTATCGGGGAGCGAGGGGAGTTTAGTGTCAAAGCGGTCGCCGGGCCAGATGCTGATGTTCGGATACTGGCCGGCGAGAGCGGCGTAGGCCGAGTTTCCTTGCAACCGGGCCTTAGGGAGCAAGTCTTCATCGTCTACATCAATGGGTGATGGATCACCGTTGACCAGGAAGACGCCTTCGAGTTCATTGGCGCGGAAAGCGTACTCGATGTAGGCGACGTCCACGGGGCCAACCTTGCGGAATGCCCGCATATAGATGACGCCGATGTCCGCAGCGCTTCTTGCGAAGGCGATCGCTTCCGAAGATGCGCCAGCGGATTTCATTTCGCCGAGGAAGCAATTTTCCAAGTGAGAAGGATCGCCTGCTTCGCCGCATTTGGTGCGGATCGTGGCGAGGGTTTCAGGGGATGGATTCCACATTGCGGAAGCGCTAATGCGAGCGCTTGCAGGCGTGGGTGGTTTGGCAGTTTGTTGCGCGCAGGCGAACCAAGATGTCCAGAGTAGAGCTACGCCAGAAAAAAAAGCTCTAAGCACGGAGGATGGTACGCGATGCTTGCTCTTTTTCGAGTTCGTGTGGTGTTCGCGCATTTATTTATTTTTGGGCACTCCGGCTTCGGTTTGTGGTCCGGGAGCTACTTCCATGGACCAGATCGAGGCAGGACGCATGTACATGCTGGCACGATAATAGCCACGGACATCATAAGCTTCCGGAGTGCGGAACCAATAGCCGCGGCCCTTTTGGGGGTCCCACACTACGTTGTACACACCTTTCGCGGTGTTGTAGGCCTGCGTGGTAAGACCCTCGGAAATCATTTCGGAGGCGATGCTGAAAGTGGCGCCGGTCCAGACTTCCTGGACTTGTTCGTTGTCGTGCAGCATTTCTCCGTCCGCGCCGATGCCGTTGATTGCGCCCATTTGCCCGCCGCCGAATTTCATCACGTTGTTGTCGTAAACGGTTTGCAGGGCTTTCACGCGCATGTCTTTGGGAACGAGCGCTCCGAGACCCGTGAGATTCGCGTACCATTGCCCGGCGAGTTGCTCGGCCATGATTGACGATTTGTAAGTGCTGCCGGTGTCGTAATTGAAGTACGAGCCATTCCAAAGCTTCTTGATGAACGTAGCTTGGGCCTTCTTGAATAGGTCATCGTACTGCTGAGCCGCGGCATTATCGCCGAGAACCCGGGCCATTTCCGCAGTAGCGCGCAGCGCGGCGAGATAAAGGCTGCCGCAATAAGCACTCTCGCCGCGGGCCGGCCATTCGTCGTAGGTCTGATCGGGAAAGCCTCCGTTTTCGATCAGATCGTCGCCATCGGTATCGAATTGTTTCAAGTAATCGAGAGCTTCGCGCACGGACTTGTAGTTGTAGCGCAGGAAGTCGAGATCCTTGCTGCCGCTGAAGACGTAATCGCGCCAGACCATCAAGACGTATTTGCTATTGAGGTCGCGCCAGTTGGTGACGTCCTGCCAATTGTACTGATTGATGTTGACGAGCGGATCTTCGTTCGGATTTCCGAGATCGTGGGGAGCCGCGCCCGCCGTCTTGCGCTGGATGGCGACGAATTTGTGCTGGCGTTCCAGCATCCAACCCCACACCGAGCGCTGGTCATTCACTTCAGGAATAGTGTCGGAATATTGGCGCATCTCCTGTTTTTCGATCTCGGGCCAGAATTTGATGAGCGGCCAGGAACCATAAAAGCGCACGTCGAGCGTGCCGTAGTACGGATAGTCGAAACATTCCATGTAGCTGAATGAATCGGATTTTTCGGAGGACGGATGATGCGGGTTCGCAGGCCCATCGAGCTCGTGGCCCCAAAAAGTGCCGCCATCGGCCAGATAGTAGAGCTCGTTGAATAGTTCCGCGCGGAACCACGCGGGTTTGGATTCGTCCGCGAGATACGGCTTCTGCCACGCGTCAATCTGACGGCTCCAATCCTGACCGTTCTCGAGGGCGACGCGAGCGATGTCCCAGGCATTTTTTCCGGAGGCATTGAAGAATTTGGTGTAGTGGCGGACCCACTTGCGTCCCGCGCCGTACTGCACGATGGGGAAATCCCACGAGAGAGCCATGGGAATCAGTTTCTTTTCACCCGGAGCGAGCGTGAAGCGCACAGCGATGGCGGCGGCCAATTCCTCGCCGCTGCTGGCAATCTTGGGATCGAAATTCGTAAGGCGGCCGTCGGTCGAGAACGGCTTCCAAACCTCCGCTCCCGGTCCGACCGGACTGAATGCGGTTGTATAAGTTACGTCGACGCCCGAGCCGGCAAGAGTGGCGATCGCAAATTGGCCGTCCCATCCCTCGGAGGCCGCGCCATTTCGAACGCGATCGAAGACGATGCCTTGCATGTTGCCGCTGGGAAGTTTTTCGGAGTGAAAACTGTTGGTGTCCAGATCATTTAACGCGCCCCTGAAGTCGCGGGTCTGATCGCGGAACCAGCCGACCATGTTGGTCCAAGAAAACATGATCGAGACGGTGATGGGCCGGTCAGAGGGATTCCGCGCATACCAGTTGTAGACGGCGACCGGATAACTCGATTCCTTGTAATTGTCGGGCAGCACGGGCGAAAACTGTTCGAGGGTGAGAACGACGGGGAGTTGCGGCGTTCTATAGGCGTACCAAGATTTAGGATACAGCGCGGCATACTCTCCCCCACCCGCGATGTAATTCCAGTTCCAGGCGGAAAGCGCATTCCCTTCCGGCTTGCCGGTGGAGAGCGCGAATGCCACCGGCTCACCCCCTTCCTTTTGGGCATACACGGAGAACTGGTTGGCCGGAACGTCTTGATACTTGTGAACGCCGCCTTGCAAGTGCCAACGCTCGAAATTGCCGCGATAGCTGCGGGAGAAAGTGCCGGCGCCGAAGCCACCGACGGGCGCGCCCTGCCAATAGCCGTCGTCAATATTGTCCAGTTCAGGTTTGTTGCGGCCAGGATTTGCGGGAGGTTGCCCGATCGGGACGCGCCAGGCGATTGGAGGAATTTCCTCTTGGGCTTGCACGGCGGGAAGGCTGAAGAGCAAAGAAAGAGACAGAAGCAGCAGAACCCTGGGCATCTCTTGGTCTCCGTGGCGGCGGGCGATTGGCATGCTGGACGAACTTTGAATTGTACACAAAAAAATGGGCGCGCTCGTGAGTGATTTCGGCGCGCCCATTCTTACGGCACGATTTGTGGCATGAGTGCCGCTCGCGGTAACGCAACTCGAAACCCAAAGCAGCGCTCGCGAAAACAACTAAGGCCGTACGCCTATTTCGGGCCGGTGACCCAAACGCTGTCGGCGGACGAGATTTCAACGTTCTTCAGTTCGGTTTTGATCCTGAATCTGCGCAGGTCGCCTTTACCTTTTGTGGGAGGGTTCGTGTTCCAACCGAGCCAGTACTGATTTTTGAGAATCATGTCCAGCTGCTGCAGGAACGGCGCGAAGGCGAGGGGAGTCTGCAGGCCCTGGAAGAAAGATTCGCCGCCGGTCTTGTCGGTGATTTCGGCGAGATTGCTCTGGCCATAGCTGACGCGAAATGAGTTGCGCGCCAGGCGGCCGACGCCTGTGGCGTACAGAGTGTGAAGGATCACTCCGGCCTTTTCCGCCGCCTCGTAGGTGCTCTGGATATCCGGGCTGAAAGGATCGCCACGGAAGCGGTCAATTCCGTCGGCGATCAGTAGAATCTCGCGGCGACTTCCTGGGGTTGGCGGCCAGCGCTTGATCAGGCTCATGGTCGAGAGGTAGATGCTGGAATACGCGCCGAAATTTCCGAAGGGAAGGCGAAGCGTTTTGGCGACGGCCTCGTGGTCCGTACTGAACTGGCTAGCCGGTTGGACATCGCCGTTGCTGGCGTAGAAAAGACCAACTGCGGTCGCCTTCGGCTGGCTGGTGATGAAACTCTTGATATCGTTGAATTGCAGGCCGATGTTGGAATTCGTGCCATCGTCAATCACAATCGCGAGCTGCAGCGCGGCCTTGTCGCCCTGTGCGGGCACCCAACTGCTTACCTCTTTTTTTGTTTTGCCTTCGTAAACGCTGATGTCGTCCTTGCTGATTGCCGGAGGCGGAGTGTAGTTCGGTCCTAGAACGGTGACGACCGTGGTGACGGGCGTGGTCTGACCTTGGGCTCGCGGGGACAGAGCGGTTCCCAAGAAAATGGCGAGGGTGAAAAAAAGTGCGAGTGCGTGAAACGGCTTGCGCATGTCAAACCTCCTCCGTAAATACCTGCTTAACCGGCTTAGGAATACGCGGACCACCTGGCAATCCCTGACGGCGCAACTTTATTGAGTGCGCGAGGCTATGTCAAGGTTTCACGCGCGAACTTCCGGTGCAAGCAGGCGCTTGAGACCGTCCGATGGGCAATCTTAATAGGTAAGGGTGAGGTGCTTGCGGCGCTCGACCCAGGCCTCGGTGGCGAAGATGCGCGGGGTCAGTTCGATTAGGCGCGGGAGCATGTTGAAGACTGCGACTGGGCCCCACTCGGCGCCTTTGCGGGTGCGAAATCCTTTGCGATTGAGTTCTTCGGCGACTTTGCTGATGGAGATGTCCTGGATAATCAACTCCATCATGGAGAGCAGAAATTCCATCTCCGCGGGGTTTTCCTCGAGGCGTTCGCAATCACCGGACACGCGCGTTCCGAAGGGCGCTTCGTCGAAATCCGAGACCGATTGCGGCGGAGTGGACGCGGCGGACTCCGAGTCGCGCTCCCATTCGACCTCCCACTCGACGCCCACGAGGCGCCAGCCTTGCTGCTCACGCTTGCGGATGTAATCGGAGTCGAGGGGACCCTTTACGGCTTCGCGAATGCGTTCCAGTTTTGCCATGGCGTTGCCTCCTCTGCGTGAAATTTCGTTCCCAGAAATGTCCAAACAAATCTCATTCGTAACGCAGCGCGACCATTGGATCCATGCGCATCGCGCGGCGCGCCGGTACATAACAGGCAAAGAGTGCAACGGCCACCAGCAATACCGCGACGCCGACGAACGTGAGAGGGTCGGTGGCGGTGACTCCATAGAGCATCCCGGACATCAGGCGCGTAAGCCCGACAGCCGCGGCGATTCCGATCCCAATACCGAGGAGCGCGGTTTTCACGCCCGCGCCGAGAATGAGATGCAAGACGTCTTTGCGTTGAGCACCGAGCGCCATGCGAATGCCGATCTCGCGAGTTTGCTGGCCAACCAAATAGGAGATGACGCCGTAGATACCAATGCTGGAAAGCAACAGCGCCACGGCAGCGAACGCTCCGAGCAGGATCGCTGAAAACCGCTGGCTTGCCGTGGAATCGCCGATGATTTCCGTCATGGTCTGAACGCCATAAACAACTTGTTCGCTGTTCACTTGCTGGACCGAGTGGCGAATCGAGTCGAAGATGCCCGGGGCCGGACCGCGGGAGCGGACAACTGCTCGCATCCCGACAGGCGCGAGCGCCATGGTGGGGTCGGGAAGCTGCATGAACGGGAAGTAGAGTTGCGCGCGCAGACGCTCGGTGTCGTCCGTATCCAGTCCCCACTGTTTCACGTGAGCAACGACGCCGACGATTTCGACGGGTATGGTTCCCTGGCCAATTTCGAGGAAGAGACGCTTTCCGACGGGATTTTCATTCGAGAAATATTGGCGTGCCAGCACGTCGTCCACCACCACTACCGGCGGCGAATGTTCGTCGTCCTGCGCGTTGAAGAAGCGGCCGCTGCGAAGCGGAGTTCCCATTACGTTGAGATAATCGGGATCCACGACGTAATCAATGACCCAGTTCATCTCGTTGCGCGTCGTCGGTTTTGGCTGGCCTTCGCGCCAGAAGAGCCACTCATCGTCGCCACTCATAGGAAACGCTCCCCAGCTGATCGAGGTAGATCGCACGCCGGGCGTGGAAGCAATTGCGTCGTCAAGGTTGCGGAACGCCGTGCGAATCGCGGCCGGGCTGGACTGCAACATCGCGGGCGAAAGCGAAACACCAAACGTCAAGACGTTCCGGGGATTGAATCCCGGATCCACGTTCCAGAGTTGCACCAGGCTGCGAAGCATAAGGCCCGCGCCAATCAGCAAAACCAGGGCGAGCGCTGTTTCTACGATTACCAAAGTGCCGTGCACGCCTTGATGAGATCCGCTCGCGCCGCGACCGCCTTCCTTGAGGTTTTCCTGCACGTGGCTGCGTGAAATCTTTAGCGCGGGAAAGAGGCCGAAAAGAATTCCGGCGACGAGCGCGGTTGCCGCGGTGAAAAACAGCACGCGCAGGTCAATATGGATTTCTCCGGCTCGCGGCAGCGTGTTAGGCAATGCTCCCAAAGCAGCGCTCATTCCCCAATTCGCTAGCAGCAGGCCTAGCGCGCCGCCCAAAATTCCCAGCAAGATACTTTCGGTAAGAAGCTGGCGGATGAGGCGCGATTTGCCCGCGCCCAGTGCGGCCCGGACGGCAAATTCGCGGGCCCGGCCCGTCGAACGAGCGAGCAGGAGATTGGCAATATTGGCGCAAGCAATCAGAAGTACGAAGCCCACCGCGCAAAACAGCACGAGCAGAATAGGTTGGACACCGCCCACCATCCGTTGCTTGAAAGGAATCAGAGCAGCGCCGATGCCTCTATTCACTTCGGGGTACGCGGCGGCAAGGTTTTCTGTGATGCCCGCAAAATCGGCGCGCGCCTCACCGAGCGTGGTATCGGGTTTCAGCCGGCCGATTCCGTGAAAGCCCAGGCCAGCGCCGCGCTTGAAGAGCAAGTCATTGTTCCACTGCACGACGGGAACGTAGATGTCACTGGCACCGAAACTATCAAGCATCAGGTCGAAATCCGAGGGAATCACGCCGACGACGGTGTAGCCTTTGCCGTCGAGTTTGAGGCTCTTGCCGATGGCGTCAGGCGCCGAGCCAAACTTGCGTTTCCAGAAGCCGGCGCTTATCAGCGCGACGGGAGGCGCACCAATCTGGTCGTCGGACCGCAGGAAGGCACGGCCAGCCACCGGCTTCACGCCGAGGATGGGAAAGAAATCAGACGTAACGAGCTGCGCCGGTACCTGCTCCGCCTGGCCGATGCCGGTCAAGCTGAATGAATAGCTTCGCGAAACAGCCATGGAGGAGAGGGTCTGATTATCTTTCTGCCAGTCCAGGAAATTCGGATAGGAGACCGAACCGGTGTTGAAGTTCGGCTTGCTCTCATGAATGGTGACCAACTCTTCCGGATGGGGATAAGGGAGCGGGTTCAGCAGCACGCTATTGACGACGGAAAACAGCGCCGTGTTCGCACCGATGGCGAGGGCCAGCGTAAGCATGGCGATGGCCGTAAAGCCAGGATTTTTGCGGAGCATTCGGAGCGCGTAGCTGAGATCTTGCCAGAGCGACGTCAAGCGACACCTCCGAGAGATGCGATTGGAGTGGGCGGCAATTCACGGGCCAGCAGTTGGGCAGGTCTAACATTATGAGTGAGAAAGGGTTAGGTCATGGCATGGTATCGGTAGAGCCGCAAGTTTGCTCGGTTGTGGGATGGCTTTGTCGCTTAAGCGGACAAGAATTCCGGCCACAAGCTGCCTGCGTAATAGCGACCCTTGTCGGGACCTTTCTGCCATTGCGGCAAAACGGACTGGAAGGGCAGTGCGATTTCAACGCGGGATCTTTTCTGACGGGTGCGCGGTTAGGCAGCTCAGATGTATGCAGCCGCGGCCTTCGCGCGATATCGGGAGACGATTACATCGACCGGATCTTCATGTAGCGTAGCAAATCCGGAAGCATCTTGATGAGCGCCAAGAGGAGCAGCGCAAGTACTACAATTCCAACGATCAGTGGTGCGTCCATTGTGTTCACCTCGTCTACCTTGGAGCATAACTAGCAGGCCACGCGGGGCATATAAGGGAAAACACCGACTTTCCGAGGATTTAGACGGGAATATGGATTACCGTAGTTGCAAAGACGACGACCAGCCGCGGAGATTTCAACCCTCGCGCCTCCGCGAACGAACGCGACTAGCGGCGCCTTCAGTTGTCCGATCACGTGCTTTCGTTCAATGTGAATAATCGGTAGCGGTGTGGGCCGAGAAGTTTTCGTAAATCTTTTCCCAATCCGGCATAATGTCGCCCTGCAGTTGCATCAGGCTTAGGAGGCGAAGCCATGGCTACGATTACGACGAAGGACGGAACACAGATTTACTACAAGGATTGGGGTACGGGGCAGCCGATCGTTTTCTCGCACGGTTGGCCGCTGAGCGCGGACGATTGGGATGGGCAGATGCTGCATTTCGGCCAGCTCGGCTATCGCGTTATTGCGCACGACCGGCGCGGTCATGGGCGTTCCGATCAGACTTGGGACGGCAATGACATGGACACGTACGCCGACGATCTCGCCGTATTATTTGAAAAACTCGATCTGAAGGACGCAATTATGGTGGGGCACTCGACGGGAGGAGGCGAGGTCGCCCGCTACCTCGGCCGCCACGGCACCAAGCGTGTTTCCAAGGCGGCGCTGATCAGCGCCATAACGCCGCTCATGCTGAAAACCGAAAAGAACCCGACCGGCACGCCCGTTGAAGTTTTCGACGGACTGCGCGCCGCACTCGCGGCCAACCGTCCACAGTTCTACCAAGACATCACGCTTCCCTTTTACGGCTACAACCGTCCAGGCGCCAAGATCTCCGAGGGCATCCGAGAGCACTGGTGGCTGCAGGGCATGGTGGGGAGCATCAAGGCTCACTTCGACTGCATCAAGGTGTTCTCCGAAACAGACACCACCGAGGACCTGAAGAAGATCGACATCCCCGTGTTGGTGTTGCATAGCGAGGACGATCAAATCGTGCCGATCGCTGCGGCGGGTCCGATGGCGGCCAAGCTGCTGAAAAAGGCAACGCTGAAAGTCTATAAGGATTTTCCACATGGCATGCCCACAACTCACCCGGACCAGATCAACGCCGATTTGCTGGCGTTCTTCAAGGGACAGAGCGTAGGCGTCGGGGCGTAAGTTAGTTTCGCAGAAAAGCCCGGAGTCGCGCCGGCGCAACGGATTCCAACGACGTTTCCGGCGACTCAGGAATATTTCTCGGTCACTTCAGATCAACGCGTTCATCGCAAAAACTGCCCCGGCGCCGGAGGCGAAAGGTTTCGCATCCCGCCGGGGCCTATCGTATGATGTGTGCGCCCAGTTTACCTTGCGGTTCCGTGTGACATCCTAAATTCTTGATTATTGATGGGAGAAATCATGAGATTTAAACATTTGGCCGGACTATTTCTCGCCGGATTGGCGATGGCATCGGCGGCAAGCGCGGACACCGTGGTGTTGAAGAATGGAGATCACCTTACCGGGACGATCGAGGTTTCGGACGGCCATGACGTCACGCTGAAAACGGACTATGCCGGGGAGATCAAGATCCAATGGGCGTCGGTGACGCAGGTGACGACGGACAAGCCGCTATACGTGGTGACGCCGGATAAAAAGACGGTCAGCGGGACGGTGACGACCGACGGGACCACTTTGGTGGTTCATACAACGAGTGCGGGAGGAGTGCAGGTACCGATGGAAAAGGTGACCGTGGTGCGTTCGTCGGATGCAGAGACGGCCTACGAAAAGACGCTGCATCCGGGCTTGATCGAGGGATGGAAAGGCGGCGTGAACCTGGGGTTCGCGCTGGCGCGTGGCAATAGCGCGACGACGAATCTGACCACGGGATTCACGGCGGACCGCAAGACGTTGAACGATGAAATCACGATGTACGAGACTTCGCTATACACAAGCAACGATCAGCCGGGTGGCGGAACGACGGCGAATTCTATTGTGGGCGGAATAAAGTACGACCGCAACTTCACGAAACTGGTTTTCGGATTCGTGAGCGCGGATTTTACGCACGACGAGTTGCAAGACCTGAATGTGCGGCAAATTTATAGCGCCGGTCTGGGCTTGCACGTGATCAACACTCCGAATACGACCTTCGACGTGCTGGCAGGCGGCAACTACACACGTGAGACGTACAGCGCCGGCGCCACGCAGGTCGATCGCAACCTGGCGGGCGTCACGTTGGGGGAACTTTTCATGCACAAGTTCGGAAAATCAACGACGGTGAACGAAGTTTTTTACTTTTATCCAGACTTGAGCAATACGGGCGAATATAGATTTTCTCTCGACGCAGCTTCCGTGACGAAGATCAATAGTTGGCTCGGATGGCAGATGTCGGTGAGCGACCGGTACGTCACGAATCCGCCGATCGTAGGGACAAAGTCGAACGACGTAATTTTTTCGACGGGAATTAATGTGAGCTTCACGCACTAGAGAGTTTGGCGCCGCGCCAAAATGGCACATTCGCCAAGATTTTAGGCGCGAGAATCGGGTGGCGCGGCACAGCGTGCGGAAGTAAAGTCGCTTGATGCTCGTCGATCCGCTGGACAATCCCGTCTGGACCGCACTGACTACCTCTCAAGCGGACTGGGCACAGAAGTCCTCGCTCGCGCGAAGATTTCCTGCGGAAATCGGTCCTCTGGCAGGTTTTGAAACGCCCACACGCGAAGCGTACGAATCACTAGGCGAGCTTTTTCCGCCAGGCGGCATCGCGGCAATTTGTCTGGACGAGCCGCCTGAGCTTCCGGCGACGTGGATTCTGCACGAGATCGCGCCGATGCTGCAGATGATTTATACGGATTGCAAGCTGCCGCCGCCTGCTTCGGATTTCGTCACACTCACCGCTGCGGATGCGCCCGAGATGCTGGCGCTAGCGACGCTGACGAAGCCTGGTCCGTTCGCCATAAGAACGCACGAACTCGGCGACTTTATCGGCATAAAGCGGAGCGGCAAGCTGGCGGCCATGGCTGGCGAACGCCTGCGCGCGCCGGGATACACCGAAGTCAGTGCGGTGTGCACGGATCCGGACCACATCGGCCACCGCTACGCTACGGGGTTGATGGTCGAGATCATGCGGCGGATTCTGGCGCGCGGCGAGAGGCCATTTCTTCACGTGCGCTCGCAGAATCAACGGGCGATCGAGCTGTATCATCGCCTGGGTTATGTTGACCGCCACCTCTTTCAGCTCACCATTCTGCGCAAGAAGGCCTGACAGCAGCACCTTCGACAGCAGCGGAAAGTTTCCCGAGTGCTTGACCACAAAAAGATCAACGCAGGGAAGACGACTACGCCTACCTACGGGCGCTCGCGAAAAAAACGCGAGGTTGGCTGTTAAACTCACAGGAAAAAAACTACTGGCCGAGGAATTTCTTCAGTTTGGCAATTTCTGAGTTGGCTTGATCCATGTAGTTTTGAGCGTTTTGTACGTCAGCTTTTCGCAACGCAGATTCGGCCAGCGCGATGTCGTGCTGCATGCGTTGTTGTGACGCCGCGACGTCGCTGCGAGGCTGCTGACCTTGGGCTTCCTGGAGTTTCTGCAACGCTGCGACGCGCACGCTCACCCCCTTGGCGTCGCTCGAAAGTTCATCGAGTTCTTCGCGTTCGAGGGCCGCCAGTTGCGCGACTTTATCAGCCGTATCGCGTGCGGCTTTCTCGGCGGCGCGGGGATCTTGTTGAGCAGGCTGCGGAGGCTGCGGCGCCGTCTGCTGCTGCGGAACGGATTGTTGCGGCATACCTTGAGCTTGCGTCGATGGATTTTGCACCGACGGCTGCACGGTGGCGTGCGGTTTTATGGCGGCAAGCGCAGATAACTTGCCGGGAGTTCCATCGGGTAGCTTGCTCCAGCAGCGCGAATCACTCGGCTGGCAAGGAAGCGCCTTCAGTGCAGCCGCACCAGGATCCGCGTCTGGCGCGCTTTGCGTATCCGACTGAGCAGGTTCGGAGGACGCGGGAACGGACGGAGTGTGATCTGGGGGTCGAATCAAGCGCATCACTGCGACGCCCGTGGCTATAAGTGCGATAAAGACGACCAGAGCGCTGAGAGCCATGTAAAGGCCGCGACGGTTCCCAGCATGAACTGGGACGGCCCCGGCTGCTGCGTATTGCGAGGACGCTTGCGCATCGGGCGGCGGCGTCGCAAGCGGAACGGTCGGAGCGGGCGTGGACGATGGAGGAAAAATTCCACGTCCTGCGGAAGCGAGCGGAAGATCCACAGCGCGTTCCGCTGGCGATGACGGCGTTCGTGGAATCGCGACCGGCTGAGCGGTGATCGGTCGAGCCGTGACCGGTCGCGCGGTGACAGGGCGAGGAGCTGCCGGCGCGACGGGACGCGGCGTTGGTGGCGCAGTCATATCGAGCGTCGAATCGCGCAATGTGGTTGGGACTAATGACGGCGCTCCAAGGCTAGGGGCGACACTCATCAAGGCGGCGCGCAGGGCGTCGGCGGTCTGAAATCTCTGCGCGGGATCCTTGGCCATGGCCATCAGGATGAGTTCGCTGAGCGCGACCGGAATGTCCGGCTTCAGTTCGATGGGCGCCGTCGGAGGAATTTGCAGGTGAGCCTGCATGATTTCGAAATTGTTGTCGCTGACGTAGGGGCGCTGGCCGGTGATCGTTTCGTAGAGTGATACGCCGATGGAATAGAGATCGGAGCGGCCGTCAATCGGTTCGCAGCGAACTTGTTCGGGCGACATGTACGCGACCGAGCCGAGCGTGGTGCCGGTCATGGTGAGGCCAAGATCGTTGCCGGAGCGAGCGATGCCGAAGTCCATCAATTTCACGACGCCCTGCGGAGTGAGCATGATGTTCGCGGGCTTGATATCGCGATGGACGATTTTCAGTGTGTGCGCGCAAGAGAGAGCGGCAAGTACTTGATCGAAGTAAGCGAGCGAGTCGGCGTAACGAACGGGCCCTTGCAGCAAGCGCGATGCGAGGGTGGAACCTTCGACATACTCCATGATCATGACGAGTTGATTTTCGATCGTGAGCGCAGTGCGGAGCTCGGCGATATTGGGATGGTGCAGACTCGCGAGAACCTTTATTTCGCGAAGGAAGCGATCGGCGAGATCTTTCTGGTCGGAAAGATCGGGCAACAGAACTTTCATGGCTTCGATGCGGTCGGAGAGCGTGTTGCGGACTTTGTAAACTTTGCCCATGCCGCCGGCGCCGAGAGTGCCGAGGATGAGGTAATCGCCTTTGCGCGCGCCAGTGACGTCGTCAGTCATTTGGCCCCTGCAGATCCGCGAACGATTGGTTGCGAAAGTTCGGGCGTTTGAAAGCTGCCGCCATTCTACGACATTTGCGGCAGAGGGAAAGAGTTTGCTGAAGACGATTTTGTCGTTGGTACGGAAGTCGAAAATTGGAACGAGCGAAACCAACGAGCGGCCGATGGCAACGTACGATTTTCCGAGCTTGACAGGAATAAGCCGGAGGGCCTATGTTCTTGCACAACGTACGGGCGCTCCAGAGGGAAGTCCACAGTCGCGGGCGTCACATCTCTTGCGTACTTGGCCGTATGTAACTTTCACGCAGCAAGTTGGACCCTGTTCCAGCTTTTCTGCGGGAGGCTCCCTGTGGCCGCGGGGTCGTCGAATTTAGCGGGATGCGCACTTGCCTGCGCGTTGTTTATGGAATTGGCCGATTACTCAGGTTGCATCGCCATCGACCTCTTAGGCGAGGTGTGTCTCCGCTACAGAAAATCCTTCCCCGCCATGACGGTTTTTCATTCGATTTTGCGCATTGCGAAGTGGAGAGTCACACCTCAGGGGAGCCGCCGGCAACCATGGTGGAGCGCCCCCATTGCTCGTACGACGAAAGACACCGGGAGTGTTTCGTGCTCATGCCACTGCTGAGCCATTCGAGGGCGTGGCAATTTTCGAGGAGTGGATGGTTCGAAATTTTCAGTGTGTGCAAGCTCGGAATCACAGAATCCTAGAATTGGTTTTACATCAGGAGGAGAGAAAGATGAAATTCACCCGGCCCAGCGCGACGATCGCGGCAAAGTGGCTTTTGATTTTGAGCTTGATGCTGGTTCCCAACCTGGCCTGGGGCCAAAAGAACAAGAGTAGTGGTGGTGGCGGTTCGGCGCCGAAGGCAGCGCCCTCGGCTCCGCATTCGTCGGCACCGTCGGGAGGGGGCTCCCACCCCGGCGGGGGGACCACGACCGCCAGTCACACCAGCGGTGCGACGACAGCCAACCACGGCGGGAGCGGTGCGACTACAGCCAACAGGGGAAGCGGCACAACGACTGCCAATAAGGGCAGCGGCGTGACGACCGCGAACAAGGGCGCGACAACCACCACAGCGAATAAAGGTGCGACGACCACAACCGCCAACAAGGGCGCCACGACCACTACAGCCAATAAAGGTGTCACAACCACGGCCAACAAGGGTGCGACGACCACCACGGCTAATAAAGGTGCCACGACGACGGCTAATAAGGGCGCGACGACGACCTCCGCCAAAGCAGGGAGCACAACGACGGCCGGCAAGGGCGGGGCGGCGGCTGGAGGTAAGGCTGGCGGAACTACGAGTGCCGGCAAAGCGGGGGGCGCCGGCGCGAGCAAAGCCACTCCGACCAAAACAATGACTACCAAGAGCGGCAACACTGCACGCGTTAACGCGAGCGGTAAAGTTACCTCCATCAAGACCTCCAAGGGCGCGACGATCAGTCACGGCCCCGGCGGAAGCCGCAGAGTCGAGTCCCGGCGCGCCGATGGCGGCAGGCTGGTGAACACGGGACGCCACGGAGGCTACGGTGAGCATGGCTACCGAGGGCGGGACGGGCGCCGGTATATGGGGCGTACCTACTACAGGGGCGGTCGATACTACGCCTACGGCTACCGTGGCTACTACTACCACGGAGGCTACTATTACGGTTATGTCGCGCCTTATTACTATGCGCCGGCGTTTTACGGCTGGGCCTACAATCCATGGGCGGCGCCAGTCGTTTACTCATGGGGTTGGGGAGCGGCGCCCTGGTACGGATATTACGGTTACTACTTCAATCCGTATCCGGCGTACGCAACCGCAGCGTTGTGGATGACTGACTACGTGATCAGCCAGAACTTGCAAGCGGCGTATGAAGCGCAAGCAGCTGCGAATGCGAACGCGGCAGCAGCGGCGCAAGCGGATGCCGGAGCGCAACAAGACGCCGCTCAAACGTCGGGTGGGGGCGCAGTCGTCCTGACGCCCGAAGTGAAACAGGCGATTGCGGATGAAGTGAAGGCCCAGCTGGCCGCGGAACAAACAGCGGCGGCGGCTCCCGCACCGGCAGCAGCGCCAGCGCCCGCGGCGGCACAAAACAGCGCTTCGGACGCAACACCGCCCGAAGAGACGCCTGCGGCGCTGGATCCCGCCCACCGTACGTTTATCGTGAGCGACGTTCTGAATGAGACCGGGCCGGATGGACAGGACTGTTCGCTATCTGCCGGAGACGTGGTGACTCGCATTGAAGACACTCCGGACGCGAACAAGAACGTGAAAGTGCTGGTGAGCGCAAGCCAGAAGTCGGATTGCGCGTCCGGTACGCAAGTTGCAGTGAGTGTTGATGACCTGCAGGAGATGCACAACCACTTCCGCGAGCAGCTGGATTCCGGGCTCAAAACGCTGGCAGACAACCAAGGCAAGAATGGTCTGCCGGCGGCGCCCGATACCAAGACTCGCGCCAACCCGGACGGTCAGGTGAAGCCGGATACGTCGGTGAAAGATCAGTTGGAAGCGCAGCAGTCCGATGCCGATAAGGCCGAAGCTGATGTCCAACAACAAAGCTCCACATCGGGCGCGAGCGATTAAGTCAAACGTTACCTGTAAATCAGAACATCGACGCGGCACTGCCGTGGGCAAACCTAGCTGGGAGCGTCAGGACGAAGACAACCGACGCTCCAGTTAGGCACCAATCGAGCAAAAACTCAAAAGCGAATCGTGATTTCGACGAAAAGCGCAGGGCGGGCCGGCCCAGGAGGGGATTTTCAATGAAGGTGAAACTCCAGATTCAAATGCAAATTGTCGCGCTGGCCGTTGCGGGAGTTTTCCCGTGGATTCCGGCGCGGGCGCAGAGCTCCGGATCGTTGCAGAGCCAATTGGAAGCGAAATATTCGCTCACCAAGCCGACCGACGACAAGAGCGACATCGTCACTGCGGGCGCCGTGTTGGTGCTGGAGAAAGATAAGCTGATCATGTATCCGGTCTCGACGCCGACAGCGCCGCAGAATACCTATAAGGATGGCAGGCTCTCCGAAGGAGCTTTTGGAGTCCACCAGAAGGTACAGAGTTTCGGCAGCTTTATCGGCCACCCGCCTCCGCAGACCGCTCAAGTTCAATCCCGGCAATTCGTGACGGGAGAGAAGTTCTGGGTGACGAGAATAGACGTGGCTGGCGACAGCGTCACATTCACTCTATTTAGCGATCCTTATTCCGATGTTCGATACTATTCGACGCTCAAGTTTTTCTACCCGCACGGCCCGACTCCCAGCAATGAGCAAGTCATGAGTCTGGTTGGGGAAGTCTTGAAAGTTGATTCGGACGATTCCGCCAAATCCGGCGACAACGGGAACCAACAGCAGGCCGCGGGCGGCGACGCCAATCAGCAGCAGGCAGCAGCCGGGGGCGACGCTAACCAGCAGCCAGCTGCAGCCGAAGCGCCAGCGGCTCCGGCCGCGCCCGCAGGTCCACCGGCTACGGTTGAGATCGGCCAAACGCCGGATCAGGTCACCGCGATACTCGGCCAGCCAGAGAAGATCATCAACCTCGGCTCCAAGCAGATTTACGTATATAAGGATCTCAAGGTTACGTTCGTGAAGGGCAAGGTTACGGACGCTCAGTAAATCAGTTGGCGAGTCTAGCGAATAGAGCAGCAGGAGAATTCGAAACGGATGCAGGATTTAGAGGAGCGGCATGTTGCGTACGTGCCGCTCCTCCCCACGTACCTCTGAAAATTCCACCAGCGACTTCGCTGACCTCGTTTGCTTAGGCTTCTACGTTACGCGCTAGCGCCCACAAACCTCCCCATAACGCGACAGCGATAAATAGACTCGAGACCACTCATCGGGATCGTGCGGCGCGCCCGGAATGCCGTAGAGGCCAAGAACTCTGGGCAGATGTAGTGTCACGACCCAGATCGCAAACATTAAGCCAACACCTGCGGCGCCCTGCTGTTGCAAGCAATTGAAGCTGATGCTCACGATCAAAGAAAGCGCGAGCAGGTAGCGCCTGCGCACGCGAGGAAATCCGGCGTTGAGACGCGCCCGGGAAAGAGCCAAGCAAGACCTGCGAGCGCGAGGGGCTCAAACACCGCCGTGCGCAACGATATGCTGCCAATATTCGCGGCGTTTTTCGGAACGTCGAGAACGAGCGCGCAGACAAGCAGCATGCAGCCCAAAGTGAGCGCAGCCGCTCGCACTGTGCGCCGCGATAGAAGTCCCACGCCGCAAGCCACCCACACTGCTCCGAACAGGTAGGCGAGCCAGGAAATCGCAGGCAGCCACGGAATCACTGGAATAACGTTGTATTGAGGCCCCCAACACCTGCGCCGCGTCTCGTGCAGAAATGAGCGTTTCGACGCCCAAGGCGACCATTGCGAACGCGAACACGCCCACACCTATGCGGCGCAAAGCCTCGCCAGCCTCTGCTGCGAGCCAGGTGTTGTGGATTGCGGCAATGTCAGACATTTTCGCTTCCTTCGAAAATCGCGTTATGAGGATGCCGACGTGTGACTAAACAAAAAAAGGGCGGCCAACGGGCCGCCCTTTTTTCCGTGCGCTCCTTTTGCAGGAGGTT
>Ga0210396_10001357_pt1 | contig 26943 bp, 21 predicted proteins | sample IncBWH17OmetaG_FD_155466 | JGI IMG/M metagenome (GOLD analysis project Ga0210396, IMG submission 155466) | Forest soil microbial communities from Barre Woods Harvard Forest LTER site, Petersham, Massachusetts, United States - Inc-BW-H-17-O ... | reverse complement strand
CCGGCGCTCGGGCTTTTCGATGACGCGGTTTATTCCAACTGCCATTGCGAACTCTCACCGCACGATACGCTGCTTCTCTTTACCGATGGATTATATGAAGTGGAGGGCCCTGGTGGTGACATCTATGACTATCGGCGCCTGTTAGAAGCTGTGAGTAGCCGCCGTGAATTACCCACTTTTCAACTGTGTCAGGAGGTCATCGAAGAAGTGCAAAGATTCTCGGCGGGCAGACACTTTAGCGATGATGTGTGCCTCGTTGCGATGGAAGTTGGCCCAGTGAGCACGTAGTCGATAGTGCGGAGAAGCAGTGGGTAAAGGGCGCACCGCGGCTCTGGGTGAAGGCCTTGAATTGGACACATTTCTGGGGCCGGCCACATTGAAGTTTTATCTTCGAGTGGACAGGAAAATCCAGCCAATCCTGCGCCCGTGATAATTACCCGTTTAGCTTTAACTGACTGAGCTCTCAAAGAGAAAGTACAAGACAAAACACCGGCAGTCACTGCTGATATAACTGGCGTCGATTCATTATTATGCCTTTTGGTCCGTTTACGGCTGCTGGCCTCTACGCCTCGCAGTCGCATGTTGGCAGCGAGGGCCATGCATTGTGCTAAAACCTCAGATCTTCGCTCCGGACCAAAGACCTAATCATCACGGGATATTCAAAAACTTTTCTCGATGAGCCATTCGCTAATCAAACCAGCAGTCTCTCTCCATTTAGGTTCGAGCAACAAGTTGTGTCCACGCCCGGCAACGAGGTGGAAATCTGCCCCGGACAAATCAGCGAGTGCGCGCACATAACCAGGGGGCACGAGTAAGTCCTGTTCCGCTCCTAGAGCCAATATCGGACAGTCGATGTTCTTGTAGTCTACGCTTACGGCAAAGCGAGTGGCTTCATAGACGCATCTCAAAGACTCCGGACAAAGAAGAGAATAAAAATGCTTTGCCTGCTCATCGTCAAGTCCATCGAAGAATAGCTGTCGAGCCACGTCGAATGGCGGCGCAAGCCAAACTTGACCCGCCTCAATGGTAAGATCGATCGAATCTACCCCGGCCTCGATCGGCACAATCGGGGCAATCAAGACCAAGGCGCGGAGATTATTTTCTTCGGCAAACTTTTGTGCGGCCATGCCACCCATACTGTGAGCTATCACTACCGGGGATACGTTAAGTGTAGATGCAACTAACGCGATTTCCTCTTTGACGTCCGCTATACCGCGCGCGACGAAACGTTCCAGAGATGATCGGATGAGTCTTCCTCTCAACCCCCTGCGGAAAAGCACTTTCGACACGCATAATAAATTCGCCTTCAGCGGGTATTCTTCCGGATTTGCAAGCTACATGGTATCCCGATATATATGAGGTATATGCTGATTCCTGCGTTTTCAGTAAACGACGTCAGTCTCTGATTGAGAACGACCTGCCTCGCATGGATTCGAACCATGACGAAGTGATCCAGAGTCTGTTATGCTGGATGATCGGCTATCGTATTACCAATAGTGCTGCTCGAATCGCTCCAAGAAACTACCAAAGAGGTAGTCGGTATCCACGGCCTCCTGACGCACTCGCTTTTTGCCTGCGGTATTCCGCATAGGTTGCTTCTGCGCGTTTCTCTAGCGAAACCGACTTCTGCTCCTTTGCAATTCTGATGGCTGCGCACAACGAAGTCTCAATCCGGGTCTCCTCAGCACCCAAAGCGGCGAGAAACACGCCACGAAGCCGGTGCAGTTCGGCATAGTAATCGAGCTGCTCAAATCTTTCAGCCAGTGCTTCCGCCTCCTTAATTGCCTCAAGAGCTTCAGAGGTACGATCCGCTAGATGTAATGTTTCGGCCTTTCGTGCCAGGTAAATTGGCATGCCGAGCACCGCACCGATTGCCCGAAGATCTGTTATTCCCCGCTCGATCCACGAAATACCTTCCATGGTGTCCCCGGAAGCGCTGCGCGCCCAACCTCGGTGAATGGTTCCTAGGGCTAGAAAATTCAAAAAATTGTGACGCGTGGAGAGTTCAATCAAATCCGACGCCCAGCGGTCAACTGCAGCAGGATTACGCTCATTGCTAGCGAGAACCGCTGCATTATTCAGGGCAATGGCCAATGCGTTCTCATCATTTAGCTCCTTTGATAGTGAGATCGCTTCCGTTATGGTCACCTGGCAAGAAGCGATCTCTCCGAGATGCCAGTCTGTAAATGCCTTGTAGCCCAAGCAGCTCACGACTGGCGTATCGACGTCTTCCGGACGAGACCGGACGTCGCCCGAGCGCCAAATCCCAATGCCGCGCATAGCGTTTTGTCGCGAGCCCTCGAAGTCGCCCAGAAAGTAGAGCGTGGCGGCGAAACAGTTGCAGGCCCAAATCATTACCGTAGCGTCATCTTGCTCCTGAGCCAGCGAGTAAATTCGTTCGGCAATCTGCATTGCCACAGTCAGTTTGTCCCTGTGGAGGGAATAGCGCCACTGACCTATGAGTGCCACGTGAAGGAGGAGCGGACGGCCGAGCGAGTGACACAAGGGCTCGGCTCGCACGTAACAAATTCGGGCTTCTGGTGATCCTACTTCTCGCGCTGTCAGGTATGCTGCCGCCTGCAGGAGAATGAAGAGCCGATCTTCCGCAGTGAGGCTCTGCCCTTCGACGGCGGTTTCAACGAGCGATCCCCAGCGTCTGTGTTCAAAGAAATGAACTAGAACAGTGAGCAATGGCCCTGTTGCACCAAGAACCTTAGCCGCAAAGTAGGTATCCCCCCGCTGAATCCGGCGAATGTAAACTTCATGCAGCGCTTCTCGAAATAGACCGGCATTACAGCCGCAGATGACGGCTGAGAAAAGTGGCTCCATCTCCCTGAAACTACTCGGCAGCTGCGGTGCGAGCGTTCGATAATAGACATAGAGCCGCCTATTGCATTCCTTCCATGCATTCGTTTGTTGACTCCGAAGCTGTTCGCCAAAGTATTCACGAACGAGAGGATGCGTATCCAGTTGTCCAGGGTTATGCGGATCTTCTCCTGCGAGAAGTCTCGCTCTTCTCAGTCTAGCCAGAACCGTCCGCAATTCGGTCGGGCTCAAATCAGTTAGTGAATCGGTAACGCCGGCGATTCCAGGTGACTTCAATAGAGCCTCAACAGCCCTTTCGTCAGCCGGGCGGTCAAATAGACCTAACAGGCGGAGAATTGACAGCTCTGGACCGTCACCAAACCAGGTCTGGTACGATTCCATGACATTTCGGGCATGAACGCCCTGGCGCACGTCGTGACCTAGCTGTTCTGAGACTTCTTTGCGGCAACGAATATCCCCGTTATAGGCGTCGGTCAGATAACTGCCTAACAGTGTCAGCGCCAAACAGTGGCCCCGGAATTCCTCGCTGGCACGGCATACCTCCTCCTCGGGGCCTCTCACGCCCAGGCCTCGCAGCAGCTGCGCCCCGGCTTGGCTGGAAAGGTGTTCCAGGTCACGACGGAGGGCCGAGGTGCGTTCATGATCTGCGATATCAGCAACGGGGAGACGCGTGGTAATCACACAAAGGCCCGGATTAAAGGCCGCGAGTTCGCGCAAGAGCGCCTGCAGGGAAGGCTCACGCACCCGTCCCTCCTGCGGACCAGGCGGATTTTGGAGCGGCTCCAAGCCATCCAGAACCAGTAAGGTTCGACGATGTGAGATGAGCTTCGCCAACCTTTCGCCTTTCTCCCACGCCGTTCCGAGCCGTGGATCTGGATCTCCGAACCATGCTAAAGCCGCGTCGATAAATTCATCCGCGGAAGAAGTACCCCCGCTGGTACCCTGCCTGTAGAAAGACCAGCCGAAAACCAGCTCCGCAGAACGATAATGTTTAGCAGCCATTCGTCTGAGCCAATGGTTAACGAGTGTGGACTTTCCGACACCAGCCCAGGCAACGATGGTGACAACGTTCACATCTTTGTTTGCCCAAGCACGATCTAGAAAAGTGATATCCTCGTCTCGCCCAAAAACGTCGCTTCCTGTAATGGGCAATCTGGCTACGGAAATTTTCTTCGGTGCAAATCTTGCCTGCGGCTTACGAGTTCCGACAAGCGAAGCGGTAGAGGGCGCTTTCTGTAGTCTTTGACGCGTGATTCTAAGTTCCCTGTCGAGAGCATCTGTTACCATCGGGATGGCTTTCAAAAGTTCGGTCGGGTTTTGAAATCGCCGCGCCGGATCTTTCTCAAGGAGAGCCTGAAGTAGAACAACCACTGGCTGCGGGACATCTTCGAGTTGTTCTAGCGGTAGCGGGGCGTGTTGATGCCGATACATGACCTCACTAGGCGTGCCTCGGAATGGAACCTCGCCAGTCAGCATGGCCCAGAGTGTTAGGCCAAGCGAGTATAGATCCGAGCGGATGTCGACCTCGACTCCAGCGAACTGCTCGGGACTGGCAAACTCTGGTGTCCCAGCAAAAGCCCCAGGTGTGGAAATCGCGGTTTGAGCGCCCGGCTCATCGAACGACTTGACCAGGCCCAAGTCGATGAGTTTTGCTGTCATAGCGGCTTCCTCCCGAAAGCTCACCATGATGTTGCTTGGCTTGACGTCCCGATGAACGAATTTCTCTTTGTGTATAGCAGCTAAACCGGCTGCGACCTGAGCCGTAATTTCGAGGGCTAAATTTAACGGAAGCCGTCCGGACCCGCTGATGAACTTTTCGAGGTTCTCCCCCTCTACAAACTCCATTGCATAGAAGTACTTCTCCCCAGTTCTGCCCAAATGAAATACCGAGGCAACATTGGGGTGTCGAACTCGAGCTGCTGCCCGAGCTTCACGCAAAAAACGGAGCCGCGCCCACTCGTTACCGAGATATCTCTCATTAATGACCTTCAGCGCGACGGGATACCGAAGATCGATGTCGAAGGCTTTGTAAGTAACGCCCATTGCCCCACGACCCAACTCGATTGGTCTGCCGTCCGCATCGAGCATCACTTCATAGTTCTCGAATCGCCGAAGCTGCGATCCGCCGTCAGCCTCTTCGGCGCTGGCTGCTATCTCGTTTGAACCCGATTCTCCGGTCGCTTTAGACCCTGCTTCCAAAGCTCTGTGCAGGATACAAGCTGGACAGAACTCTATATCAGTGATAGCGAAGAACTTCGTGCCGCAGACCGGGCAAGTGCCTGGTTCCCGCTGCACAGGTCGTACTTCCTTATCGGGTTCGTCCGCAGGTTCCGCGTTCACGATTTCAGCAGTCCTTGGGCGGCAATTAGCGTACGTTTCCCTCCCGCAGTCTTGGCGACTCGGTCCGCGTTATCCGCCACTGAGTTGTCGCTCGGTCTCATCGGAGACTGTGTTCGCAGACAAATACTAGCGGATCAGGAAGATTTCTTCACTTTATTTCGTCACACGCTCAGACCCAATCCCCTCAAACTGACGGGGTTGTAGCCTGCCGCTCTCAATTGGAGATTGGTGAGCGCATCACGCTTTCGAACTCGGCCGTGGTGCAGTTTAGACGCTTACTGTCAAAGCTCCTACTTTTACTAAAGCACGCTCTGGTAAAGGAAAGAGCGCGATTTAGAAGAAGTGCGCCCATTTCACTGTCAAGTCGAATACTAGCCGGATTTCAGCACACTGCGCTATCGCAGCGAGTGGACACAGGCCTATTTTGACCGGTTTATCGTAATAAGGTACATCGCCCCATAAATCTTTTATTAATGAGGCTTTATGATGCGTGCACCCGGCAGGGCTCGAACCTGCAACCCTATGATCCGAAGTCATATACTCTATCCAATTGAGCTACGGGTGCTTCGAAGCCGGGAAAGCTAGCCACAAGACGAGCGAAGTCAAGGAAGGCAAGGCCGCCAAGGAAAGGCCGAAATCCGGAATAGCCGCAAAAGGCAAAAAACCGCAAACAATTTAAAAGAAGGACACAAGGATTGCGAGGTGATGAGCAGGGGGCAACAGCTGGATTAGAATGGCCGCGAGAGATCGCAAGGATCGCAAAGAAACAGAAGGCGAATTAGTGTCCGCGTACCCGGGCATTTCAGAGCTGACGTTGGACTCTTTTGCGTTCTTTGCGTTCTTTCGCGGCTATTCCTTCTCGAGGACGAGGACGACGACGAGTACGAGAACGACGTCTCGAGTGCGATCGGGGGAGCCCTTAGCCAGGGAATGGCATTGGTTTCAAAACTGGCTCGGAGAGAGCTTTTTTCAAAATGCGCCTTACGTGGGTTCGTTCATCTTCGGTAAGAGCCAGACGAGGAGGTCGGGTTAGGGCGAAACCGGCGCCGGCTTCTTCCTGGACGAACTTAATCGCTTGAACGAACTTAACGATGGTATCCAGGCGCAATAGCGGCAGAAACCATCTGTACAATCTCCAGAGTTCTTCGTCGTGTTCAGTCGAAGCCAATCGGAAAAGTTCTACGGATTCCTTTGGAAACACATTCGCCAATCCTGCGATCCAGCCGACTGCCCCGGCTTTTACCCCCTCCACGATAAGATCATCAACACCCACTAACAGATGTAGCCTGTCGTCTAGCAGTTCTTTGAGGGCAGCGATCCGCCTAACATCGCTGGAAGATTCTTTTACTGCTTGGAGGCCTCGGCATTCCTGCGCAAGTTCTGCAATCTGCGCAGGCAAGAAATCGGTCTTATAAGCGATGGGATTATTATACAACATGCAAGGCAGAGCCGTTGACTCGATCACTGCTCGCACATGACTTTTCATCTCGAACCAATCGGAAGAATAGGCATAGGGAGGAAGGACCATCAGACCGTGGCAACCGATTTTCTCCGCTTCCTGGGCCAATTTCACGGCTTCGCGAGTTGAGAGTGCGGCAATGCCGGCTACGACAACGCCGTCCGTTCCGACAGCTTCGCAACTGAGACTTAAGATCGTCCGTTTTTCGTCGAAGCTCAGAGTGGCGCCTTCGCCCAAAGAACCGAGCGGGACGATACCATTACAGCCAGCACCGATTAACCATCGTAAATGCCTCTTCATCCAGTCCTGTTTTATTTCTCCATTCGGATCGAATGGAGTCGTGACCGCAGGGATAACGCCGTTCCAATTCATAGTTTTTATTTAGGTATCAGATTTTGTAAGTGAGTCGCAAAGACAGGCGGTCTAACCGACACCGGCTCGACGCCGGAAGCTTCGCTGCCGCGGAGAAATGAGAATGCCGGGCCACACACTCTGCCTTGGCACGGTCCCATTCCGATCCGGCGCTGCAGCTTCGCCAGACGCCAATTTTGGAACTGGTTGACCTCGCCGAAACTGACATCTTCGCAGCGACATAGAATAGTGTCGTCAGTCGCCAAGTTCCTAAGAGCGGGAGAAAGACCGAAACTTTTCTCTAAAAGCTTAACAAATTGCCAGCTGCGATTGCGGTGCCGCCAACAGTGATTGGCAGGCTGGCCGGTGGAGCGCAGCCCTGCGATCTCGCCTTCGATCATTGATTTTTCGACGCCACCAATTCCCGTGATTTCGCCGGCCGCGAATACATTAGCAACGGTGCTGCGTTGATCATGGTCTACGACGACGTATCCGTCCCGGGTCTCGCATCCGATCAACCGAGCCAACTCGTTATTCGGGATCAATCCATAGCCCACCGCGGCGATATCGCAATCAACGTGATACTGTTTATCTCCGTTTTGATAGGCCACTGCGCTTAACCTGTCTTTGCCGATGGCTTCAACAATAAAAGAACTTGTCCGATAGTTCAGAAAAGCTGCGGACCTAAGTTTAATCGCCTGTGCCGCTTTACTTGGGTAAAGGGCGGTTTGACAGGCGAAAGCCACAACCCGATTAGCCGGCGCCTGTTCCAGGATAGTAAGAACCTTTCCCCCTTGGTTACGCGCTAGTGCTGCGACCGCTAAAAGCAATGGTCCGGTCCCGGCGATGACAATTCGTTTGCCGCGCACATTCCAGCCTTCCTTGATCAACGCTTGTAGCGCTCCGGCCCCGATTACGTTGGGTAAGGTCCAGCCTTTGAACGGGAGAAATAGTTCGCGCGCGCCGGTGGCCAGAATCAGGCGGTCGTACTCCAAAATGGATGATCCCTCGGGAGTCTCGAGTAAAAGCGAATGCTCTTGCCACGGGCCTAACACGCGAACGCCCGTTTTCAGAGTTATGTTTCCAGGAAGCTCGGTCAGAAGAGGATTTCGCCGCCAGATCTGGCCTCCGGGGCGAAGGTTATCGTCCAGAATCAACACCTGCGCTTTTCTCGCTGCCGCCCGGCCGGCAAAGATACCGGCTGGCCCTGCCCCTATAATCGCTACTTCAGCGCGCATCAGTCCAGACCTCCATTCCTTCGTGACAACCGGTTTGACAGGCGCGAACGACTTTTCTATCAACGGTTACGCGGCATTCAAAACAAATGCCCATACCGCAAATGCCGCATCTGTTAGCGCCACTAACGCTTAGCCGTTGAGTATGCTGCCCGTTGTTCAAAAGGACCACAAGCAGACTGGCGCCCTCTTCGATTTCTTGCGGCTTTCCGTTGATCAAGATCTGTTTCATGTCGCTGGAAACAATCGATCGGGCAAATAAGGCGTTGGGTCGATTTCGGCCTTGGCGCCGGTGACATGCTGGCGGACAAGCTTGGCCGTAGCCAACGAAGTGCTAATACCGAGTCCTTCGTGTCCTGTTGCCAGAATTAATCCAGGGATCCCAGGGTATGGGCCAATCAGCGGCAAACCATCGGGTGTGGCGGCCCGAAACCCCGTCCAAATCCTGGTTACAACACAATCGCGAAGCGCGGGTACGTAAGCGGTGGCTCGTTTTAGCATTCGCTCCACAATCGGTAGTTCGACTTCACGACTCGACTCGAACTGGCGGCTGGAACCGATGAGCAGCTGCCCGGTGCTGCGCGGCTGCAAATTAAAAGCGACCGAGGCATCATCCGAACCGTGCGCACTTTGCAAGTAGCCGGTCTCGATCAGCTGATGCCGGATAAGCGGTTGCGGTAACCGGTCGGTAATCGCTAGATGTCCTTTTCGTTTACGTATTCGTAAGGTCGGAAGAAGCTTGGTCGCATCGGCGCCCGTGGCCAATACGACGTGGGTGGCTTCCATTGTTTCTCCGTTCACTAACTCGACAGAATGCGGCCCAACCCTTTTGATTTCAGAGCGCAAGTATGTGGCTCCGGATCGAAAGGCCCGATCCAGTAGCTCGCTGGTTGCTGTCGGAGGATATAACACGGCATCAGATGGAATTCTCATCCCTCCGGCCAAACCGGGAGCCAATGCTGGCTCGAGTTGGTACAGCTGATCGCGCCCCACGACCTCTGCATCGACGCTGTATTTCCGATAAAAATCCCGGCGCAGTTCGATCGCTCTCATTTCTTCGTCATTCGCTGCAACCCACAATGTTCCCGTCGTCCGAAACTCGGTTCGATCCGATGCAGCCAAGGAATGCCAGAGATGACGAGAATAGGCCGTCAGCTTGATTTGAGCCTCGCTATCATCCAACACCAGGATGTGCCCCATCCCCGCAGCCGTAGCCCCAAAGGCAGGCTCATTCTTTTCAAGGATCCCCACCGACAAACCCGCAGCGGCAAGCTCATGCGCGCAGGCCGCCCCCACAATCCCAGCTCCAACGACTAAAACATCCATCGATCAAATTTCACCACAGAGACACAGAGAACACGGAGAATAATATCCACAGATTAGGCAGATTTAGTTTTGGGTTTGAGCCGGTCGCAAGGGTAAGTAAACCGTAGCCTGAACAACAAACTATACTGTTCAAAATCAATCCCAACCTAGAGGCGTCATCTGTTTTAATCTATCCAATCTGCGGATCTAATCCTCCGTGTTCTCTGTGTCTCTGTGGCGAAATTTCGTTAAGGGATTCCGAACTGAAACGGATCCTGTTCATCTAAAACGATGTCGCCCTTTGCGTTTACAAAAGCGGATCCGGTGATCATGGGAATGATTGAGCCTGCTCCGTCGAGACGATACGCCGCTTCGAATACGGTTCCGATTACGCTCTCTTGCCGCCAGACCTGGCCCGGGGAAAGCTTTCCATCGGCGCAGAGGCAAGCCAGCTTAGCGCTCGTACCGGTACCGCAGGGACTGCGATCATAGGCACCTCCGGGGCAGAGCACAAAGTTGCGGCTATCGGCGATTTGCGACGGGCCAAACAGCTCGATATGATCGATCTTTTGCGTTTCTGGCCTAAGCGCGAGCGTTTCCCTAACGCGGAGACAATAATCGGTCAGCTGTTCGCGGTTTTTCAGGGCGATTTCCAAGCCGTGATTTTCGATCAAGAAAAACCAATTTCCGCCCCAGGCGATATCGCCTGCTATCTTCCCTAAACCGTTGACCGGCACCACAAAGCTTTTCTCGGCGCGGTAAGAAGCAACGTTTTCGATCGAGACCCGTCCATCTGCGTGCAGCATCGCGCCAACGGCGCCAACCGGTGTATCGATCCGGTGAGACCCAGGTTGCAATCTACCGAGATATTCCAGTGTCCTGACAAGCCCGATCGTCCCATGGCCACACATGTTGAGGTAACCGGCGTTATTGAAAAAGATGACGCCGACGGAACAGGTAGGATCAGACGGTGGGACTAAAAGGGCTCCGACCGTCGTATCACCTGCTCTCGGTTCCGTGCAGAAAGCGCTCCGATAGTTGTCATATTTGGCGGCAAATATTTCGCGGCGTTCCGCTAAGCTGCCCGACCCCAGATCAAAAGGAACTTCCAGAATGACCCGGGTTGGCTCTCCGGCAGTATGCGAATCCACAAATGGAACCGAATGCATGACCCCTAGTGACGCCCGATTTCACGGTTGTCAAATCGCCGGTGCTCGCGAACCAAGAAAGAAAAAACTCTCACGCAAGGACGCAAAGGCGGATCGCGAATGGACGCGAAGGAAAGAAAGACGAAACGCGGATATACGCGGAATATTGTGTCGCAATGTTTGGGAACCAAACCTGGAGCTAGTGATATGGGGTTCGATTTAGAGTTGTGGAATGAGCTTACGTTTGGGAGTCAATTTCTCATTCTGCCTCTGTACTATGGGCAGGCGATGTTGCCAGATAGCCTTTCGGTGGGGAACGCACTGATGACCAACACCGCCGCTATGTTAACAGAGAACGCTCGGCAATTTGGCGGTGTGGTTCTGGAAGACGGGTTTGCTAATGAGAATCCGTTTGCCGCTTCCTCGCTGGAGCCGCCCAGGTTCGGCGCCTTAGGAAAGCATCCTTACCCGGTAGCTGCCACCTACCCGGCTGGACAGGAGAAGGTAGAAGCGATGCTGAATGCTTTGTTGGATCTTGATGACTACAGTTTTCATACCCAGGTATAGCAGCTACATGCCGGAGTATTATGGCACAACGCTTCAAACTGAAACCATAATCAGGGACCTGACGTCCATAACTAACTCCGTTTATGGTACATTGCATGGTCAGGAAGCGCGCGTCATCGACGGGCGGGTTTCGCCGTGCACGGTTTTTATAACTGAGATCGGTATAATCCCGGCAGCGGTTGGTGTTATGGACACTCCGACCTCTCTTTTGATGAAAGCCAAAGGAGAGTCGAGAATACTGACGTTCTTTCTCAATAAAGGCGCGAGGCTAGTGGACTTGTTTGCGGCGTGTGGCGGCGGTGATTGGGATTACCAGGTGCTGTCGCTGGCATTTGAGCAATATGCACTCACAAACTCGACCTACCCGGCCGATGATACCCCCTACGTGTCGCCTGCGCTGCACATCATCAGCGAGATCGTGTCACAGATGGGGAACGGGCTGGATAAGTCGTTGACCGCATCGAAGACTCGAAAGCTAAAAGTCAAAGGGATCCGTGACTCACACAATCATTATCAGTTTGCGGGAGACGGTACAGCCGCGTATCCGAATGGTTATGATCGCGAAGCATTCGCCTTCCTGCCTTACCAGGTAAATGCTCACCGATTTGTGTCCCTACTATGTGATGACCAGGAACATCGCCCAACCGCTGACTCCTGAGTCTTTTCAAATCGCTTTTACTGGCATCCACGCAAAACGAGCATCGGTGAGTGTCTATGATCCGCTCAACGATGTTGCGGTACCCGTGGTCGTTAATTCTGCCGCCGGAGACAAGCTGACATTGACTGTGACGGCGGCGGATTATCCGTATTTGTTGATTATTAACGAGAAACCGTGAGGTCCGGCGAAATCCGTTTTTCTCGTTCTTGCGTCCTCTGGCGCAATTCAGGGATCGGCTTCCCTTATTTTCCTTGGTTCCTTTCTAAAGATGCCGACAGCATCTGGGTCGCCGTCGAAAGATCCCAAGAGACATTCGGCTCCACTTCAATTTTGAGATCTGCGCTCCCGTAGCGGCAGCGCAAAACCGGGCAGAAGAAGCTGTGAGGATAACACAATCTGACCTCAAAGGAGTTTTCTGAGGTCCAGGCGCCGGCCGCAGAAATCGGTTCATTAGCATAGCCGCGAAAGCTGGTAGTCCCATTTAGCCAAGCGTCATACCCAACCCCGATTTTATGATCGCCACGTTCGTCCCGCAGGATGAGGGTGCTGTCCCGATCGCCGAACTCGGTGGCGACAGTGTCTAGCCCTAGAAAGTTAGTAGCGAGTTTGTAGACTTTGCCGGACCATTGACTCATGCTTGGCGAGGACGGCTGCCCTTGCGGCAGGGGCAATGAAAGAGCGGTAAGCTTTTCACGCAACGCTTCATAACTTCCCGGGTCAGCGGGCAAAGTTTTGGGCTGCATAGCAGGAAGGAGATGTTGCCAGACTTTATCCAAAACGGTCTGCATGTCTTGAAGACCGCCAATCATGGCGAGCACCGCATCCTGTTCAGGTAGGATGATGCAGTATTGGCCGAACGCTCCGTCGCCGCGATAGCAATGGGGGCGGCAGCGCCAGAACTGATAACCATAGCCGGCCGTCCAATCCGGGTTTGTCTGAGTATTGCTATTATCAGAGTGCGATTTCGTGGCCTCCCCGATCCATTCCTCCGGGACGATGCGCTGGCCGTTCCACATGCCCTTCTCGAGATACATCTGGCCGAATCGCGCGATGTCCTCGGTCCGAGCGTGCAGACCGGACCCGCCGAGATTGATCCCCCGTGGGTCGCTTTCCCAGTAAGGATCTTCGATACCTAGCGGCTTGAAGAGCCTCGTGCGTAAGTAGTCCGCTAAAGTCTCGCCAGTCAGTTTTGTGAGGATCGCCGAGAGCATGTAGGTCGCGGCGGTGTTATAAACGAACCAGGTGCCGGGCTCGTTCTCGACCGGCAACGAGAGGAACACCTTCGGCCAATTTTCCTCCCCCGCCTTCCCTCCTTGTCTATTGGTGTAATCCTTTTGGTGCGGCCAAGGACCAAAGGGACTGACTCGGTGGAGGTGCTGATAAACATGCTCGGTTGTGTCGGATTGATGGCCGGTATTCATGGACAAGAGGTGTCGCACGCGCATGGCCTTTAAGTTCTGACTGGGACTTGGCGGCGCTTCGTCCGGGAAGAATTTCAAGACCGGGTCATCCACGGTCAGCAGCCCTTCCTGTACGGCCAAACCAATTGCGGTGGAGGTGAAACTCTTGCTGAGCGAGAAAAGCGGATGGGGAAATTGCGGCTGGTAAGGTGACCACCAACCCTCGGCAGCGACATTACCATGGCGCAGAAGGATAAATCCCTGCACTGCGTTCATTGGGTGAACATGTTGTTCGAGTGACCGGATAAACTCTAAGACTGCCGGCGAGGGAATCCCTTCGGCTTCCGGATTGCTGCGCGTCAAGTGGGGTAGCCTTGCCATGATGATCGACCAATTGCTTTCTTGGTAGTCATCAAGGGTCAGGGGACAATCGTAGTCAAGCACTCTGAATGGTTCGCCGCAAACGACGCTGGCAGCCTACCGACACTTTATGCCACCTTGGTTCGGCTTCCTTTCTCGAAAGGGAACTGTTACCCTCGGCGCATGCATTTAAAGCGCGCCTCGGCCGGGCTCACTCTTTTATGTGCATCGTTCGGCCTGACGATAGAGACAATTAGTGTCCAGGCCCAGGAGCGGGTATCGCCGGATAAACAGTGGGAGTACCAATATTCCAATGGTGTAGGGCCGCAAATTGTTAAAGCAGGCACCTCAGAAGTCGTTTTGGATCTTTCCGAAACTCTGCCTTCGGAAAACAATGGACTGAGTACAAGGGAGGCAGCGGAGCCGGTTTGGGCGCCCGACTCAAAACGTGTCGCCTTCAACTATGTCGTTCCTGAGAGCCACTCGAACGGATTTGGAACGACTGTGCTCTTTGAACTGCGCAATGACAAATGGGTGTTCCTCCGGTCGCCTCTCGACTCTAAGGATGTTAAGGAGGCGCCAGAACCGGGTCCCCAAGATAATCGAAATCAATTGGCGAACTTCGCCAAAAGATATCTGCCAAAAAAGAGTTATAGCCACGCGGTTTTGAAGGCCCCGATGACGGGCGATTTTCTGAAAGTCGCCAAATGGACTAGCCCTGATACCGCGGTTTTCTGGGCTTTCGCAGCCGACGTGGAAGCGGGCGCTCTGTTCGAGCTGAGAGTCGACGGAGAAGGGAATTGGAAACTCGTGAAAGCGAAAATGCTATTTGGTAAGGCAGCTGAGAAAGAGCAGGGTTGGTGAGCCGGGTCCGGTAGGGATGAGCTCCCGCTCATCCGGGTTGTATCGTTCTCGTACTCGTCGTCGTCCTCGTCCTCGATACCGCGTATTTTCTCCCAGCGTTTACGAACTCCGATTGGCTAAATCTTCGCAATGGCCCCTCGGTTTGCGACATCGGTCCTGCTAATATGGCTATCCGAGGACGAGGACGACGACGAGTACGAGAACGATGTGCGGATGAGCAGGAGCTCATCCCTGCCGAAGAGCTCACGCAAAGATTGCCCACACCGGGCGCTATGGTATACTCCGGGTCCGTCCGCCTTAACCGACGTGCGGTCAAACATTCGATATGCTTATTCGTTCGCTGCTGGTCGCCTGCACTTTAGGTATCACTTCGTTTGCTTTCTCACAGGGGGCAGATCCGGGACCGTCACCTTCGGCTTCGTTGACGCCTTTCGTCGTGGATGAGAGCCAAGCCGAGAAACCGACAGGGAAAAGTACTCCGACCCCGAAACCGGATCTGAATTTTCCGAGCAATCCGATTGCGCCATCGACTCCGAAACCTGCGGAGGCGAATACCTCGGACGAACCCTCCGTACCGCGAGCCGAGCCAGCTGCTCCTCAGGAGATTTTGACCCGGCTACAAATTTTCTTGGATCAACATTCTTTTGGTCCTGGCAAGATCGACGGGCGTTGGGGCGAGTTCACGGCTAAGGCCCTGGTCCGGTACCAGATTGCGAATGGACAAAAACCGACGGGCCAAATTGACTCTGATCTTCAACAACAGCTCGCAAAAATCTTCCCGATTTACACGACCTACACGATAACGGATCAGGATCTGAAAGAGGTCGGAAATATTCCTTATAAACCGGCCGAGCAGGCGAAGGCGAAGGCGATGCTCTACCGGTCAAATGCAGAGTTCTTAGGCGAACGGTATCACTCGGATCCCGATTTCATCGCCAAGCTCAACAAGGACAAGAACCTGGATCAATTGAAGACCGGCGACGTGATTCGAGTTCCGAATGTGCCGCCATTCAAGATCGAAGATGTTAGAGAGCAGCCGCATATCCCGATCAATCCGGAGTACGCAAAACGGATGATCAAGATCGATACCCGCTATCGCATGTTAGATGTGTACGATGGCGACAAGCTGGTGTGTTCGTTTCCGATTACGCCCGGATCGAAGAAGCTGCCGGCCCCGATCGGTACGTGGAAAGTGGTGGGGATCGCAACGCTACCGTGGTTTCGTTGGGATGAAGCGATGCTCGAACACGGGTACCGGAGCGATAACTTTTATAATATCCCTCCAGGCCCTCGAAATCCGGTCGGTATTCTCTGGATTGGCCTAAACAAAAAAGGCATCGGTATCCACGGCACCAATAGCCCTGATACGATCGGGCGTTCCGGGAGTCACGGTTGTATCCGGTTAGCAAACTGGGATGCAGCCCGGATCCTGAGCCAGGTCACCGAAGGGGATCAGGTGCTGATTTTTTAAGGCATCACGCAACGAGGGAAGAAGAAAATCTCACGCAAAGACGCAAAGGTTCTGAGGAGAGGGCGCCTTGAATAAGCGCAAGTATTGAGCAACTTGGCCTGCTTTGTGGGCGTCCGAAGCAGCGAAGCTGCGATTCATGTTAGCCTAGGGGAAGCACTAGGAACCCGTTAATAAGAAGCCTAGCGCTGAAAGCGCGAGCGAATCCGAGCGCCCAAGTGTTCCTCCCAACCAAATCTTGGACAATCTCCGGCCAAATTTTGATGCGCACCTTCAATGCTTCGGCTTTTCGGGCATGTTCCTAGGGCTTCGCCCTAGGCTAACATGAGTCGCAGCTTCGCTGCTCATTCGCACCAGCTATTCCAAAGGTCCCTCCTCCGAACCTTTGCGCCTTTGCGTCTTTGCGTGAGATTTTCCTTGTTCTGCAATCCGTCGTTCCGGGTCTGATCGAGGGAGTTCATCAAAGAAGCTCTGCAGGTCTGCCGGTAAGGGAGAACTGAATTCAAACTGTTCGGTCCCCAGCGTGAACGTCAGGGAACTGGCGTGAAGGGCGTGGTGGTCGATTAAGAGTCGGTCGGCGAGGGCCGGTGTCCACCCGGTCTCGATGAATTCCAGGTAACAGTTTTCGTCGGGTCCATAGATTTTGTCGCCGACGATGGGGTGACCTGAGAACGCCAGGTGAACCCGGATCTGATGGGTGCGACCGGTCAAAGGTTCGCATTCGAGCAGCCCAAATCTCCCGTGAGGGTTCTCAAAACGTTTGATGACGCGAAACCGAGTACTTGAAGGATAACCGGACGGATGGACGGTTTGTTTAAGCCAGATCTTGCTGGGAGCAACGGTTCCCTGGCGCAGAAGAGGTTGATGCACCTCGAATTCGTTGTTATCAGGCCAACCCCAGACGATCGCGAGATAACGTTTCGTTAGTTGTTGTCTCCCAATCAGGGTATGAAGCTCCCTGGCTGCACGGTGTGTCTTAGCCACGAGCACCAGTCCGCTGGTTTCACGGTCTAATCTGGTGATGACCGAAACTTGGCCCCCATTGGCGATTTCAAACGCCAGCACCTGTGCGAGCTGATGCCAGAGGGTGACTGTGCCGTCCGGTTTCGTCGGATGGATCAAGAGATGGGGCGGTTTGTCGCAGACGAGCAGGGTGGGGTTCTCGTAAACGATACGACTGGCTGAAAAAGTGATTGGTGATTGGGGGTGATTCGTGATTGGCGGAGGTGCGGGGTGAAAAGTAAAAGGCGAAAAGTGAAAGGTACGGGTCCTAGTATTATATTCGTAAAGTGAGCGTCTGGAAGCGACAGACCTATAAGCGGAGCGAATTGTGACAGATGATAAATTTTCCAGCGCAGGCTGAATCGCCCCTTCGACGCGCTAAATGCTTGGTCAGGCCAGGCATTTCACCTGTCACTTTTCACCTTTCACCAGTTTCTTCGCCCTTTGCGTGAGTTTAAATCCGTTCTACGTCTTAGGGGAAATGATTGAGCTACGCAGAGTCACGCGGCGATATCGGCAGGGTGAAAGTCCGGTCGTTGCGTTAAACAGTGTGGATTTGCAGATTCAAGACAAAGCGTTCGTCGCGGTCGTGGGTGAGTCGGGTTCAGGCAAGAGCACATTGTTGCATCTGCTCGGCGGACTGGATAAGCCGGATGAAGGCGAGATTTTGGTGGATGGATGGTCGTTGACCTCGGCCAACGAGCGCGACCTTACGCAATATCGGCGTACCCAATTGGGGTTTGTGTTTCAATTTTTCAATCTGTTACCGACCTTGAATGTCTTGGAGAACGTTTGCTTGCCTTTGCAGCTGCAAGGCCGCAACGAGAAGGAAAGTCGGGAACGAGCTCTGGAGCTTTTGGAGATGGTCGGGCTCCAACACCGGGTTCGCCATTTTGTGCATCAACTCAGTGGAGGCGAGATGCAACGGGCTGCCATTGCCCGCGCCTTGATTCATCGGCCGAGTTTGCTTTTAGCAGATGAACCCACGGGAAACCTTGATACCGAGAATGCCAACCGAGTAATGCAAGCGTTCCAATGGATTGGGGAACAGGGGTTAACCACGCTCTTGATTGCGACCCACAGCTCAGCCATTGCCGCCAGTGCGCATCGGGTTATTCGCCTGGCCAATGGCGCGGTGGTGTCGGACGAGGCATCTGCAGTGAGAAGTGAGAAGTGAGAAGTGGGTAGCGAATGGGCGCTTGGAGGGAGCCGCTTTGGCACGCACCCCGGCGACCTCGCGACTTTTGTTTTATAGCGCTCAATCCGACTAAGGAATATGGCAACAGGCGGCTCCCGCGAACGTCTCAACGCGATGATTCGCCCCTGACTCCGATTCATTGTGCACCCGCCATAGACCTGCGAACCGTTGAGACGTTCCCGGGAGCCGCCTGTGTTCGCACGCTTCGGCCGCACCAACGTCGAGGCGAAATACGCGAGGGTGGACAGATGCACGCCAAAGCGGCTCCCCTCCAGGTGCTGAGAACAAACACGCCTTAACAACGTGCCACCCCTCCTCGAGGACGAGGACGACGACGATTACGACAAGCCGCGGATCCGCTCCCTCCTGGCTCCTAGATTCTAGCTCCTGACTCCTTTCTCTAGCAATTTGCCTCGAGGGCGTGAATATGGTACTTCGGACGTTCCGCTATGGCTTTTACTAACCAGCGTACGCTGTCAAAAGCGGCTAGCCTCGAGGGGACCTCTCTCCATACGGGAGAGCAGGCCGTGGTTACGCTTAAACCGGCCCCGGTCGATTACGGCATCAAATTTAAGCGGGTTGATCTCCCGGACGAACCCACCATCGACGCGAAGATCGAATACGTGAAGCAGGTGGAACGAGCCACGACCTTGGGGGAAGGGAATGTAAAGGTTCATACCGTTGAGCACGTGCTCTCCGCATTGCACGGGATGGGCGTTGATAATGCAGTGGTTGAGCTGAACGGGAATGAGCCTCCGATTTGTGACGGTAGTGCCGCTCCGTTTGTCGAGCTGATTAACCGATGCGGGATTGAGGAGCAGAGCGCACTGCGAAAAGTATTCGAGATCCGGGAACCGCTCCATGTGGAAACCAAGAGCGGCTCACTGATGACTCTGGTCCCGTCGAGCGGTTTCCGCGTCTCTTGTACCCAGGTAGGACCGGATGGGCGGTTCACGCAGTATTTTTCTACGGAGATCACCCCGGAGATCTATGAGAAGGAGATCGCGCCGGCTCGGACCTTTGTGTTCTACGAGGATGTTCAACCGTTAATGGACAAAGGGTTGATCCGGGGCGGCAGCTTGGAAAACGCCGTTGTGATCCGAGGCGATTCTATCATGAGCAAGGAACCGCTGCGGTTCCAAGACGAGTTTGTCCGACATAAAATCCTGGATATCCTGGGCGACCTGATTCTGGCGGGCTGCAGGATCGCTGGCCATGTGATTGCCGTGAAGCCCGGGCACGGGCCGAACAGCGATCTGACTCGCGCTATCTCCAAGCGTTACGCTCAGATGTTAGCCATGGTTCCTCCCCGCGTGATTCCGCAGGGATCCGCGGTAATGGATACCAAAGATGTTCTGGCAGTTTTGCCTCATCGTTATCCGTTCTTAATGGTGGATCGGATCCTGTCATTCGAGGGTGAAAAGAAGATCGTCGGCATGAAGTCGGTGACCATAAATGAGCCCTACTTTCAGGGTCATTTCCCGGGCCATCCGGTAATGCCAGGTGTTCTCCAAGTCGAAGCAATGGCGCAGGTCGCCAGCATTTTAATGTCGAAGACGAACCCGGGCGCCAATGGCATAGGATATTTCATGAGCGCCGACGAGGTTAAGTTCAGGAAACCGGTTGTACCCGGCGATACACTTATCATCGAAGCCGAGTTGCTCCGGGCCAAAGGGACCATTGGGAAGGCCAGTTGCCGTTGCCTGGTGAACGGCGAAGTGACCTCTGAAGGGACCCTCCTGTTCGCGTTCGTGTTGCAATGAGCATTCATCCAACCGCGATCATTGATCCGAAAGCTGAGTTGGGGACAGATGTCGTGGTCGGTCCTTATTGTGTGATTGGACCGGATGTTGTGATTGGGGACAGTTGCTGGTTACAACATCACGTTACCGTTTGTGGTCCGGCTAAGATCGGTAAAAAAAATCGGTTTCACGCCTTCTGTTCGATCGGTCAACAGACCCAGGATCTGAAATACGCCGGCGAACCGACCTACCTGGAAATCGGGGATAACAATTGCTTCCGCGAATTCGTGACGGCGAATCGGGCGACCTCGATCGGGAATGTCACCATCGTTCGTGACAACGGTAATTTCTTGGCCTACGCGCATATCGCTCACGATTGTGAGGTGGGAAATGATGTGATCTTTTCCAACAACGGAACATTGGCCGGTCACGTTCTGGTGGGCGAGTGCGCGGTGTTAGGAGGCTTATCGGCAGTTCACCAATTTTGCCGGATTGGAAAATATGCCATTACCGGCGGCTGCACCAAGATCGTTCAAGATGTCCCGCCCTATATGCTCGCGGACGGTAATCCGGCTGAGATCCGGGGGATTAATCAGGTGGGATTAGAACGGCGGGGATTTTCGCCGGAAGCCATCCGGGTCCTGAAAGAGGCGTTCCGCATACTTTACCGGGCAAAGCTGAACACCAAACAAGCCCTGGCTGAAATTGGGCGTAGCCTCCCGGAGTTACCCGAGTTGCGAGATCTGGTCACGTTTATCGAGACGAGCGAACGAGGCATAATCAGGTAAGGAGTTAGGAGCCAGAATCTAGGAGCTAGGAGGGGGCTCCGGAAAATCGTACTCGTCCTCGATTTGGTGGGCTCGGGTGTGGCGCCGTCACTCTGACAGGAGCCGCGATAGAGCATTCCACAAATAGGACTTATGGGACCTATGGGACCAATGTGATACGCCTTATTAGTTAGCGGCATCTGCACAAGCGAGGACGACGACGAGTACGAGAACGATTTGGGGGCGCACGCTTCCTCCTAGCTCCTAGATTCTGGCTGCTAGCTCCTGCTTCTCCGCGCTTTGTCTGAACAACAAATCAACGACGTCGCGGACGTATTGTTCGTCGCTTAGGCCGGCGGTGGCGGCTTCGGGGAAACTGATCAGGGACCGGAAATGCTCGGCCAGTGTGGCAAAGAGTTGGACCCGAGCGGCGGCGTCGAGTTTGTCCCGGCGCAGAACGGCTTCTAAGGCGATTTGAGCCTCGGCGGGATCGACAGATTGCCGGAGTCGCGCGGCTAAGTGCGGAAATGCGCGTAAAGAGTTAAAGCTGTCTCCCAAGATTGGGGTTAGATCGGGGCTCAAACCGGTATCGATTCGAATGACGACCGTGTTGGCGGCCAGGTCACCCAGACGCTGTAGCTTTGGTGACAATACTAGGAAAGCGCCGCCAACCGTGTAGCAGAGCGGAAGGAGGTCAACTAACCGAAGCAGGTTACGGATGACGATTTGGGCAGAGGTGAGCCGTAAACCATCCGCGTCGACTACCCGAAGTCTCAACACCCGTTTACCGATGGTTTGGCCACGCCAGATCCATTCGAAGAAAATGGAGTAACCGAAGGTTAGTGCGAAATAGGCAATGAATTGAGCGGCAGGGACGAAATCAGAACTGAATGCTCCCAACAGATAACAAAGCTGGGCGACTGAGGAGGAAATCAACATGACTGTCGCCACGTCGATACTAACCGCCAGGAACCGAGCTGCCGGACCAGCTAGCCGGTAACGGAAACGGACTCCCTCGGGGGTCTGGAGGATTAGCTCGTTCGTTCTATTCATGCCAGAGCGCCCCTCGTCGTCGAGAGACTTGATGATTGTATAGGAATCGATGTGGCGATAGTAAAACCATTAGTACGCGATTGGATGGTTCATTCCGCTGGACATATCAAGCAATCGAGGACGAGGACGACGACGAGTACGAGGACGAAACTGCGGCGTCGCGGCTGCCACGTCCGGAGAATCCTAGATAGGACACTAGAAGGGCCAGTTCTAGAATGCCGAAGCTGATCTTAAGAAAATACGGCACAACAGGCGCGTGATATTGAGATAAAAACGATTCCACAATGCCGGCCCAAACTAGTAGAAGGCAAGCTCCACAGATTAGCGTGACCAGGGGATTAGAAATTTGGCGTAGCCTTTGGCCGACGGTTTGATCGGATCCCCAACCGATCAAGGCTTGCCCCAAAAGGAGACCGGCCTGACTGGCGATAAGGATAGCGGGAATCTCGATGACCCCGTGAGGTAACAGCCAGCCGGCCAGGAAGACAGATTGACTGGCCCGAACATAGTCCACGATGACTGCCCCGAGAATCACGCCATTGTAGAAAACGAGAATTATGGTGCCGATTGCCCAGGTCATCCCGAGGGCTAAGGAAGCTAATGCCACCCGGGCGTTATGAGTCATTAGATAAGCGGAAAATGTCGTGTGTTCTCCTTCGAGGTGAGATGGAGTTGAATGTTCCTCTTCGTGAACCCGGTCTGCGGGGTTTCCGAGCAGGTGCGGAAATTCCCCTAGCAAGAGCGACTTTGCCCGCATGTCGAAAGTGATGGCGGCGCCGCCGAACAATGCGCCGGCCACGGTGAGCAGTAAGGCAAACCAGAAATAACGTTGATACTGACGAAAGGTGCGGGGGAATGTACTGAAGAGCCAGGTTCGCGGACGAAATCGCCGGCTGTGAGCGCGGTTATCGTTCAGTTCGCTATAGGCGCGCGCCACTAACGCTTGAAGAAAGGTGATTAAGCTCGGTTCAGCGGCGAAAGTCGCAATTCGAACTAACGCAGAGCTAGTACGTTCATAGAGATAATGGGCTCGTTCTGCCTCGGCCAGCGTGAGCTTCGCGGCCGAATCGTTTTCCATCTTGCGCAACAGTTTATCCAGCTCATCCCAGATAGGACGTTCGCGCTCGATAAACTTTCGGAGATCCAGAATCATATCCGTTCGGCGTTTGGCGTTCGGGGTTTGGCGTTTGGCGATGCTCGACGTTTATCTTTTGCGGTCGCTGTGGAATCTAAATTTTCGGCCGCGCACTTCGCTCGCTTTTAAATGACGCATCAGACCGCCGAGGCATTGGCTCGCCCGTACGCCCAGTGAATCGATCGGTTCGAATTGCTCGATCTGCAGATAGCCGAAATCCACCGCATAAAGCAGTCGCCCTCGAGCTTCACCCACGGACCCATTCGAAACTGAGACAAATTGGGAAAACTCTCGGTTACCGTCGCGCTCACAGCCTTCGGCGAAATTGGAATAAATAGAAATAATCGTTTTCCGTAGTTGAGTCACCAGAACACGATCCCTGGCAAAGACACCCCCATTCAACGGAACAGCGATTGCACGCGCGAAATCCCTACAAAGTCGAAACGCATCGAATTCAGTAAAAGCATTCATCAGAATATAAGAACTTTTACAAATAAAGTTGTAAACGTGAAATTCGATATGTTCAAACGCCGAACGCCGAACGCAATCATAAGAGCTGGCGGCGTTTGGTCGCAAGATACTCACTAACCACCGTTAAAGTGAAATTTTGGTCAGGGGCTAGATGGAATAGCACGCCTGCCTGTAGAAGTTGCTTTCGCAGTTCTTGAAGTTTAGCCCAACGCAGATGCCCGGCGATGTTCTCGTAGATCTGATCAGTATGCTCAACTCCCGGTGCGCTGAAAAGTGGTTGTGTGTCCGGGGGCAAAAGCATGATGGCCATCACCAGATGCCGCCTAGCCAAAAACCGGGCTGCAAGTAAGAAGTTTTCGCCTGTTACGGAGTCATCTAGCGAGGTTAGGAAAATCAGAAGTGAGCGTTTAGTTAGTCGATTGAGCAAGGTTGCCGCAATATCTTCAAAATCGGGAGCGACAAGCCTGGCTTGAAGATTTATCAAAAGGTCGCGGCAATGATTGGAATGGAGGGACCCGCTGCGAGCCCGGGCCATTTGGTCAACCTTGTCGCTGAAGGTGATGAGGCCGAAGAGATCGCCCTGTCGTTCCGCGGTAGCGCCGGCAAGAAGAGTCGCGCCAATGAAGCTTTCCAGGATGGTCGAACGGTAAGGAGGAGCTCCCGCTCGTCCGTGGGATTGAGTGTGTTTGGCGTCGTGAGCACTCGGTTGAACAACTGGCGAGGACGAGGACGACGACGAGTACGAGAACGATGGGGGGGAGGACGATAAAAAACGGCCGCTGAGGCGCGAAGAATCGATCGCGATGTAGACCTCTTGGGATTTTTCCACCTGAAAGACTTTGGTGATCGGTTTGTGACGCTTCGCTGCTGCTTTCCAATGGATCGAATCAAAGCTATCTCCGGGTTCATACTCTCTCAGTTTCTCAAACTCGCGTCCGCGTCCAATCTGTCTCTGACGATGCACACCGAACCCGCCTCGATCCAGGAAACGAGCGATTTTTCGACCCTCTAAGGCAAGGTCGGGATAGACACGGAGCTCACTCTTCAGCGAACGTTCTTCACGGAAAACCCAGAAGCGCGCCGGTGAGATCCAATCAAAAAACAGGCGGTTGATCGGATAGGTACCGCGACGCTCTGCGACCCCTTTGATCGGGATCGAGAGATTCAAGAGGCCAGCTTCGATTCGGAAGGAAATGTTTGATTGATCTGCCTTAACGGTCGGAGGGAGATCGAGAACCAGACGGATTAAGCCGCCGCGAGATCCGGCCCCGTTCAGCTTGAGATCGAGCTCTAAATCACGTCCCGCGGTGACGCGTTTCACCGGTGGGATCTGGAATTCGAGTTGCCGATGCTTCCCTAGACCGAGCAGTAAGTCGACTAAACTCGACAGCACGAATACCACGATTCCGAGAACGCAGATGGACCGTAGGCTGCCGACCACACCCGCTAAGATCGAGAGCGGTAGAATGATAGCGGCTGCCCACGCAACTAGATTGGCCCGCGGTGCGATCATCCCAAGAACTGAAATAAGATCCGCAGATTACAACCGCGAATGGACACGAATAAACGCGAATAGAAGACAACATTCGCGTCAATTCGTGTCCATTCGCGGTTCATTTTATCTTCCGGGGCTGCAATCATCTCGGCACTGGCAACTTTTCCAGAATATCCTTCACCACCGCGTTGGCATCCGAACCTTCAATTTCGAATTCGGGTCGTAGTACTAAACGGTGTTCCAGGACACTTTGGGCGAGCGACCGGATGTCGTCTGGGGTGACGAAGTTTCTTCCATCGAGAGCCGCATGCACGCGACTCGCCAAAAGCAGGGACTGGGTTGCGCGCGGTCCTCCGCCGAAAAGAACACTCTCGTGGCGCCGGCTTTCTCTGACGATTTCCACCAGGTAGGTGACCAATTCGGGCCGAATCAGAACCTCATTTAATGCGGCACGGACACGGGTGAGATCCTGCTCGGAAATAACCGCTTGTACGGCTCCGCGCTCCAAAACGGCCTCCGGTGCGTCTGCGGTTAACATGCGTTGGGCTAAAGACAGCTCTTCCTCTTGCTGGGGCAGGTCCATCCGTATCTTCAGCATGAAACGGTCTTTCTGTGCTTCAGGCAATGGATAGGTGCCTTCGAACTCGATCGGGTTTTGGGTGGCGAATACGGTGAAGTTTTCGGCTAACCGATACGTGCTTCGGTCGATCGTCACTTGACGCTCCTGCATGGCCTGTAGAAGAGCCGATTGGGTCTTACTGGGCGCACGATTAATTTCATCCGCGAGCAAAAACGTAGTAAAAATCGGACCCGGGGCGAAGGTGAATTCGCTTTTTTGAAAGCTGAAAATGTTGGTGCCCAAAATGTCGGATGGCATCAGGTCCGGCGTGAATTGGATTCGGGCGAACGGGCTTCCCAATATTTGGGCGAGGGTCCTGACCAGCAAAGTTTTAGCAACACCTGGTACACCTTCAATTAAGGCATGTTGATTGGTGAAGATGGCGATCAGGGCGAAATGAATGGCTTCTTCTTGTCCAATGACGACCTTGGCTGCCTCGGTTCGGGCTCGAGCCAGAACCTCTTTTAGTTCATCGATCGAATCGTTCATGAGTGTAGCAATTTGACGATCTGATTATAGCGCTCCACTTGCGAGGTGGTTGGCGGCAAGGAGTTTATTAGATTTTCCAGGCGAGCCTGTTTTGCCTGGTTAGTTGGTCCTTTTTGTTTCCAAATTTGCAGACAGACTGCACAGAGATCCGCCGCGGGGAGCGTGCGTCGCAACAAATTAGTGAAGATCTCATTTCCGCCGGCCCCGCGCACGGCCGGCTCAGAGTCTGCCCGTACGCGACGCACGGGTCTCAAGCTGTAACGGCTTGCCCATAGATACAGCACTGCCAGGCCAAGGACGGCAACAAATGCGCCATCCAAACCGTAGCGCCGGGCTAACCCGATAATGCCGGGATGGTCAATAATACCGAAGTGGGTCTCGTCGAAGATAACGGTCGAATGTTCGGGAAAAAGCCAGCTAACTAGCGCCGCGTTCCGATGAGCCGCTAGCGCGACATTGGAGAGCGGATAGGAGTCGGCTAACAGTATCAGTTTACCGGCCCCAAATTTTCGTTGAAGCACCACTGGGAGATCTCGAGCTTTGGCCAAAACCTCCCAGTCGTTTTGGGTCGGCTGAATATACAAATGCCCTGCCCAACTGGATTGGTCTGCGAATAAATTCGATTGTAGTTGGGCGGCTAAGCTTTGCTTGGACCAGAGGATCCGAATTCCCCAGCTTTCAATGTTGGCGACTTCGCCGCGAAGCCCTTTACTCTCTGGTGGTGCGGGATCGCTGCGGTTGGCTTCATCGGAATCGAATTGTCGAGAGCTAAACGCCACCAGCAGAGTTCCCCCGTTTGTCATCCAGTCGTTTAAAAGTTTGGTTTCCTCAGCCGGTCCCTTGGTAGGTAGAAAGCCCGCCACAACTAGAGTCTTCCCGTTTCCAGATGGCACTTCCTTCAGCGGCTGCACGGACCGTTCGACGTGGATCGATGGGAGCCTGGACAACGTCTCGAATAAGATCCGATAACCTTTTGGATCTGCTCGAAAGC